>Ga0209640_10002155_pt1 | contig 17086 bp, 14 predicted proteins | sample RifCSP10_1_FD_184018 | JGI IMG/M metagenome (GOLD analysis project Ga0209640, IMG submission 184018) | Soil microbial communities from Rifle, Colorado - Rifle CSP2_sed 10_1 (SPAdes) (version 2) | ecosystem: Environmental > Terrestrial > Deep subsurface > Rock core/Sediment | place: Rifle... | reverse complement strand
CCGAGCGCGAAGAAGTGGTCGATATAGTCGCGAAGCTTGTCAGTGACGGATTCCTCGAAGAGCGCGGAAGCGACTATTACGCGTTGACTGAAACAGGCCGGGAGGCGCTCCGACGGCAATGAAGAGCTTCACCGATGCACTGCTGACAATCGTGGTGCTTGGGGGGATTCTGGTCCTGAGCGCGCTGTTCACCCACGCCTTCACGAAACGCATGTACTATCGCTGTTCGGAGTGCCGGAACCTGAATGCCAAACGCCGAACTCACTGCCGTGTTTGTAATACGCCATTGATGGGAGGATGAGAATCCACGAAGGACACAGGGGACGGAGGGACGGGGCGAGGGGGCGACGCGGGGACGCGGGGACGCGGGGACGCGGGGACGCGGGGACGCGGAGACGCGGAGACACGGAGACACGGAGACACGGAGACACGGAGAGGACACCTCGCCACGTCGCCCCGGCGTTTTTTTCTCTTCGTGTTCCTTCGTGTTCTTCGTGGATTGAAATTCGTGGATCAAAGATGAAGCGACGCGGCTTTAGCTTCGATCGCCGCAAACAGCCGCTCGCGCTCTGAATCGCCCCTGGCCTGCCGGTAGGCCGTCAGCAGTTCTTTCATCGAAACCAGTTCCTTATACAACCCCGCGTTCGCGATCGGCGGCGTCAAGTATGACACCAGTTCGGCATACGAGCGGCGCTTCGCGATTGTGCCCTCCGACGGGTTGTTCACACTGTAGAGGTAGATGTTCGGCAGCTCGCCGATCAACCGATCCGGCCAGCATCGCGACGATAATCCTGCTTGCTTGCCCGGCATGAACTCGAGCGACCCGTGAGTGCCGACGTGAACCACGGCATCAGCACGGAAGACCTTTTCAATGAACGTGTACATCGCCATGAAGCCGTGATGCGGACTTCCGCCTTCCGCCGCGAGCAGCCTCATCGGATCGCCTTCGTATCCAAACGTCGGCTGCACTCCGATGAACACATTCCCAATGCGGACCCCGAGAATGAGCACCTCCTCGCCGTTTGAGTTTATTCGGCCCGGCGCGCGTCCCCATTCTTTCTCGATCTCATCGACATGCGGGCACAAGCGGCGATACTCGTCCACGCTAATGCGGTAGACGACGTTGGCCATCATTCCGTGCTCGCCCGCATTGCCATCCAGAACCATCTCGCGCAACCGTTCCGCGCTCTCCGGCGGATCGACGATATACCCGGCAGACTTCAACTCCCTCAGTATTTCAATCAAGCTCGGAAACACATCCAGGTCCGCAGCCGTTCCGATGTTTCCCTTGTTGGGCGGGAAGCAGAAGATCATCAGCGCAAGCCGCACATCCGCGGGCGGTGCGACGCGCAATCGGTTCCAGCGCGCAAGCCGGCGCGCGATCCTCCGGCAGCGGTCCTCGATCGGTTCGGGCTGGTCGCTCGCCTGAGTCAAGCCGCCAAACACGAACGGTTCGGTCGCGCCGTCGAGTTCCGGTATCGCAACCTGCATCGCCGCCTGCACCGGGTTAAGCCCCACGCGGCTTGCCTCCCAATTCTCGATCGACTGAACGTCGAGTGAGACCACGGATCGAAACGGCACGCCGAGCGATTTGAAGAACTCAGTCGCGGCCTCCGAGTCATTCATCGCCGGGCCGCCGACGAAGCTGAAGCCGGTCAGCGAAACGACCTGACTCACTCGCGCACGCGGGCCGCCGCTCGCGGGCGACCCATCAACAAAGAACGCCCGGCACGCCTCGCGATTGTCCATGAACGTCGAGATCGCCGGCACGACCGCGAGCCCCTCTTCCTCGATCGCGTGAATCAACCGGTCGTAGTGACGCCGCGAGCGGCTGACGATCTGTGGCCGCATCAACAGCAATCCAACCGTCGCGCGCTCGTCGAGTTTTAGCCCGCGCGCGCGTTCGTACCACTTGCGGTAAGCCTGAAACGTCTTGAACAACTCAGGCGCGTCCGGATGATAAATGCCTGCCGCCGGCATGGTCTCAGGCGCACTGATGCCGCCGATGCGCGAGTTCCCCGCGACGTAATGCCTGATCGCATACAACAGCATCGATCGAATGTTGTCAGGCGTCGGCTGGAGAAAGTAAGCGAACAGGAGAAGATAATGCTTGATGTCGGCGAGCTTCCCGCGCGCCGGGACAAGCTTCAACACGGACGGCAACCGGTTGATGAGTTTCAGGTACGCCGAATGATTCGCGCCGCTCCCATTCCGGCCGCGGCCTCTCACGTAATCGGCCATCCACGATCCGAGCTTGCGAACGAGATTATGACTCGACGATGACGGCTCGGCGGCCTGGTCTGCTCGAGCCTTCATCATCTCGCCGAAATCGAGCCTCCCCATTCGCGTGCGCCGCATGAGCGCCGGCATACAATTGAACGCGATCACCGTGCGTGGCTGGTCCGCCGGTCCGTCGAGCGCCCCTGCGATCAGCGACGCGTTTCCTTCGTCGGTGACGTGAATAATGAAGACGACGGCGGATTCCCGAATGTCGCGCTCCGCCTCGCTCCACCGATCGAGATCGAGCGTCGCCCCGCAGTTGTAAGCGGCTACTTCGAGGCCGAGACTGAGACGCCGATTGATCTCCTGCTCGGCCTTCCTCAACGGCCCGAGCAGGCTCCCGCCGACGTACAGGACCGTGATCTTCACCTTACTCCTTCCAACTCGTCTTCGAGACCCGCGAATACGTCTCGCAGCTTGTCCAGCACCGATTGCTCCGCCGACCAGAAGCCCCGGCCCGCCGCCTCCAGCAAGCGGCCAACCATCGTTCGCGCCGAGTGCGGGTTCAACGCGCGCAATCGTTCCAGCATCGCGTCGTCGAGCACGAACGTCTCCGCCACCTGATCGTAGACCCAGCCGTCGACGGCATTCGCGGTCGCCGACCAGCCGAACGTGTTGGTCACCTGATGCTCGATCTCGGCGACGCCGCTGAAGCCGTGCTTCAACATCCCCTCGTACCATTTGGGATTGAGCGTCTTGGTGCGCGCTTCAAGCTTGATCGCCTCTTCGAGGGTCCGCACCTTGACGCCCGGCGAGAGCGTGTCCGACAGGTAAACTCGCGGCCGCGCGCCGGCCTGCTTCTCGACCGCTTTGGTGACGCCGCCCAGATACTCGAAGTAATGATCGACGTCGGTGATGCCGACCTCGGTGGTGTCGATGTTCTGGTAAGTGACCTCGACTCGCGCGAGCGCCGCCTCCATCAGCTTGCGGGCCTCGCGGCCATCGAAGCTGCGGCCTCTCGCGTCGCGCCCGTAGGCAAAACACTTCCGGGTCACGAACAGGTCGCCCAGTTCAGCCGCGTCTTGCCACTGGCTGTCGAGCACCATGAAGTTCACGTTCGTGCCGTAGTTTCCGGCCGCGTTGGAAAAGACCCGAACCAGCGCCTCATCTCGCGAGGTTCCATGATCGGTCATCTGATGTTCAACATTCCGCCTCACGAAGTTCAGCTCGAGCGGCTCGTCGAGCGCGGCGACGCGGCGCACCGCCAGGTCCAACAGCGCCATCGTCGCGCCGAACAGATCGCGGAAGATCCCCGATACCGTCATCACGACGTCGATGCGCGGCCGGCCCAACTCTTCCAGCGGGATGATGGCGACGTCGGTTGCGCGATTGAGCGAGTCGCGCCGCGGCTTCACTCCCATCAGCCACAGCGCCTGAGCGACGGCCTCGCCCTCGGTCTTGATGTTGTCGATCCCCCACAGGACCATCGCGACCGATTTCGGATACTCACCGGTCGCCTCGCGGTGGCGATCAAGCAGCGCCCGCGCGATCGGCTCCGCTCGCATCACCGCGGCGGGGGAAGGAACCACGTATGGGTTTACGGCGTGAGTATTCCTGCCGGTCGGCAGCAGCGAAGGGTTCTGAACCAGATCGCCGCCCGGACCCGGCTCGACGTACTGGCCGCGTAACGCGCGCGTCAAGCCGTCAAGCTCGGAGTTCGTATCGAGCTGGCTCTTGAGCTTCCCGAGCAGAGCGAAGACTTTGATTGACTCGTCCTCAGGAACTCCCGCCCTGCGCGTCAGTATCCCGGCCGCCGCTTCTGCCCCGTCGCCGCCACGTTCGGAGATGAACGCCGAGATCGCTTCGCCGACGATCGTCTCGACCAGTTCGCGCGCAGTCATCCCTTGTTCGGAATCCGCGCAATGCTCGAGTAGTTCGGCATAGCGCGGCAGACCGAGTCCTTCGGCGACGAGGTCCGGCAGCGAGCGAATCCCCAATTCCGGCCGCCCGAATGACGCCACCATTCGCAGGAGATCGGTCAACTCGCGATCGGTGGTGGCGCGACCGAAGACGTGCAGGCCCGTTGGTATCAACCGTTGCTCGATCTCGATCACGCGCTCGTAGAGTTCGAGCACCCGCCGATCGCGATCGTTGGTTCTTGTGAAACTGTCTGTGTCCAATCCGAAGCTCTCTCCCTCGCGCTGAGAGTCCGTCACCGTTTTCCGTTCATCTCGGCTTCGCGCGCTTTGGCTTCCGCCCTCGACGGGACATTCATTATGCGTCGCAACTGATCTGTAACCCCCGAGTCCATCGTGTAGAGTCGGTATGGGCCGCCGCCGTCAGACCGATACTGCGTGCCAAAGCGTTGCGGCCGGCCGATGTTCATCAAGAACCGGTCTTCACTAGCCGCCGCCAGGGATTCAACCCTCGCCCCCTGGCTTATGGCGACGACACAGAGTTCATGAGCCAAGAGATAATCTTCCGGAAGATCGCCGTGTTGGAGAATCAGAGCGGCGTTGTAATAGTCACGGCCTGTTTGCAACTGACCATGTGAATAAAGCTCTTTCACCCGTTCCAAGCGAGCCCGATCGCGGGGCTCCACGGTTTTCCAATCAATCGGATGGCCGGCCGGCGGGGTACGGTCGGACTGATCCTCCCGAGTCAATCGCTCCAACTCTTCATTCTCCTTGGGGAGAGGCTGAGAAGACTGCGCCGCAACGGTATGCATAGAGGGCCGGAGCAGAATCCCCGCGAGGAAAAGCAGGTTGAGGATAAGGAGAAGCTTCACGGTTCGATCGGTCATGATCTCACACTCCTTACTTTCGCTACGGACTGCGGCGAGAGAGAAGGCTGACCGCGCGGTCGATCTCACCAGCATTCGTCGGAAGACCAATGCACCGCCCGCCTAACATCTGAGCCAAGGCTCGGCCTTCGCCCCTCGAGACGTAATCCGGTCTCGTGTCAACCACAACTGATGGAATCCTCTCCATCTGCAGAATCGCGCCGATACGTTGCAGTTCCTGTGCGATGGCGGGCGCCTGGTTGGCTCCCTGGCTCTTGCAACTCTGGCCGAGTCCGATGTTGGCCCTGCCGTCGGTGAACACGAGCAGCATAGGCCGTGCACCGTCTCGAAGGCCAGACCTCCTCGCGAGCTCCAGCCCTTGGACGAGGCCTGCGGCGAGTGGAGTGCCGCCGCCCACGGGCAACGCATCGACCACGTGACTCGCCAGCAGAACGCTCCGCGTCGGCGGGAGAAGCACGGTTGCGCCCTCGCCCCGAAACGCTATGAGCGCGACGCTGTCACGATGCAGGTAGGCATCGCGGAGGATACGCAGCATCGCGCCTTTTGCCTGTGCCATCCGGTTCAAGGCCATGCTGCCGCTTGCGTCCACGACGAAGATGAACAACATGCCCGACCGTCGTTTGAACTTCTTGAAGCGAAGGTCTTCCCGTTTCACGATCACGCGGTGTTCGGCGCTCGCTCGTGCGGCAGCGTGTGACCGCCCGCGCGACAACTGAAACGGCGCCGCTGCTCTGAGCGTCGCGTCCAGAGCGACTCGCGCGACCTTGGGCCGCCGCTCGCTGCTGCCGGTATATCTGCCGCTAGTGGACCCTCGCGCGGTGACTCGCCTGCCTGAAGCCGCACGGCCGCGCGTCGCAGCCGGGACCGAGAGCACGTCCTTCGGAATCGCTGCGTCGGCCGCGTTGATTATCAGGTCTTCGATCGACTGCAATGCGCCGCCCACGGCGTCTTCACCACGTCGCGTGTCATTTGTATCCGGTGCATCATTAGCCGGGCAGGCTCCGGCCTGCTTCGCATTGTCCTCAGCTTCCGCCCGCAAAGCTCCATCCGCTTTCGCTGCGGTCCTACGAGGAACCAGCACAAGTCTTATCGCCGCGCGCAGGTCGTCTTCATTCACCGCGTTGCGCCCCGCCAGCGCCGCCGAGGCCCTTGCCGCCCGCATCGCAAATATGTCCGCGCGGTTGCCCTCGACGCCCAAGTCGAGCGCCGCACGGATGAGCTTGCGCACGCTGTCCTTCGGGAGCCTGACTCGAGGAAGCCGCCTTCGCGCCTCTGTGATGGCGCGCCTGATTCCGCCGGTCTCTTCGGCATACTCGTCGAGGAATCCCATTGGGTCGTCACCGAATCGCCGCGCGCGGTCGGCGATCTCAGCCCGCATGTCAGGTGAGAGCTGCGCGTCGGTTTCAACGAGCAACCCAACCCGATCGCGCAGCAGCGTGCTCAGGTCACCCTCTTCGGGATTGTAGGTGCCAATAAGGACGAACTCGGAGGCGGCCGCGGCGCTGATTCCTTCTCGCTCTGTTCGGACGATGCCGCTATCGAGTGCGGCGGCTACGTGGCGAGCGATGCCTGAGTCCAGCAGGTTGATGTCGTCGGCGTACAGCACGCGGCCCTGCGCGAGAGTCAGCAGGCCGATTGACATGTGCCTTCCGCCGGACGCGAGGGTTCGATCGAGATCAAGACTTCCAAGCAGCCGGTCTTCGGTTGCGTTCAGCGGCAGCTCGATGACCAGGCTTCGAATAATGCCGTCTTCTTCGTCGTCGGGTCGAATTGGCGCATCGTCGCCAGGCCAGATTGATTGGAGGGACCGAGCGAGTGTCGTCTTTGCGGTTCCCGGTCCGGAGCCGACCAGAGCTCCCTGCAGTTTGGGATCAACGGACAGCAACAACAGCGCGAGCTTCGCGGCAGGCTGTCCGACGACCGCGGCGAATGGAAATGTCGATGGCGTGGTCACCGTTAATTCTGGTACGTCGTATTCCTATTCCCTCGAGCGAACCGACGGCGTTTACATCGGGGCGACGATTCTTATACTCTCGGCATTGTAATCGGAATAAGTAGTAGTAGTCGTCGCACGCATGATCCTCCCTGACAAGCTTAGGCCGACCACCATCTCCGTTTTGTACGGAAAGCTGTCCTGGACTCCAACCCAGACCTTAATCCGATTCTCAACCCCCGAGGTGGGAACCGAGTGCTCATAGACAAAGACCGGTCGGCCGTCCAGATCTTCCTTACCAATGAACCTAATGTCGGCGTCTTTGGCATTGGTAAATCGTACGACAAGAATCCGATCTCGCAAGCTATCGAGGCTTGTTCTCTGACGTTTGCTTTCCATCCTCTCCCATTTCCCCAGTGGCGATTTGACGAATGTCTGTTCCCCGATCGCGACGATCTCTTGCCTCCCGCTCCCTGACCCATCGAGGCTACCCTCCCCTATCGTGCGATACCGATCTGGGGCAGCGTATTCGCCTTCCATTCCCAAGTCGAGGCCCATGGAGCCAGTTTGAACAAGCTTGAACCGGTAAGACTTGGCGTCATACATCGCCGACACTGCTTTGATCAATGCCTCACGCGGTGAAGCACCGGGCCCCTGGGACGGCGCCGACTTCCCGCAAGCCGGGAACATCACGCAGAATCCGCCGAGCAACAGGAATCCAGCTATAGTTGGCGTCTTCATAGGTCCTCCGCTGTTCTGCCTCAAATAAGACCTGACATCGGTCCGAGCAGTTCGTCGTCGCAAGTCGGTAGTTCAATCGAGGGGAGCGAGCTCCTTTTCCAACCTTCTGAGGTCTAGGAAAACAATTCAGCGAGCGCTTGCTCAATCCGCGCGCCCGACTCCACGCTCTCAAGTGGGTTCCTTCTCAACCTGTGACGCAGGGACATCACTGCTACCTGTCTAACGTCGTCGACTCGAACGCTTGCGCGACCTTCATACGCCGCGAGCGCCCGCGCTGCGCGCGCGATCGTCAATTCGCCGCGATGACCGTCGACCGCGAGCCTCACGCACAATTCGGCGACTCGCTTCAGCAATCCCGGCTCGAGATTCACACCGCGAATAGTCCTCCGCGCGCGCACAAGCCGCCGCCGTATTCGATCCTGCTCGGCTTGGATCTTGGCTTGAAACGCCGCCGCGTCGCGCTCGAATCGCTCGCGCCGCTCGACTATCTCGACTCGCTGGTCCAGGTCCGTGATAGTCACTATTTGAGTGAACAATCCGAAGCGGTCGAGCAATTGAGGCCTCAATTCGCCCTCTTCGGGGTTTCCCGACCCGACCAGCACGAATCGCGCGGGGTGACTCACCGATATCCCCTCCCGCTCGACCACGTTGCGCCCGCTCGCCGCCGCGTCCAACAGCACGTCGACCAGGTGGTCCTCGAGCAGGTTCACCTCGTCGATGTAGAGAAAGCCCCGGTTCGCGCGTGCCAGCAGGCCGGCCTCGAATGCCTTCACTCCCTCGGTCAGCGCTCGCTCGATGTCGAGCGTTCCGCATACACGATCTTCCGTGGCGCCGAGCGGCAGATCGACAACGGGAACCGGCGCGAGCTCGCGGGCGAGCTTGCCATCTCGTTTGAGTCGCGCCGCGCAGTCGAGGCAAAGCTCCGGTGGGTTGTCGGGATCGCAGCCGTACATGCATCCCTTCACCGCGCTGATCTTGGGCAGCAAACCGGCAAGTGCGCGCACGGCAGTCGACTTGCCCGTACCCCGGTGCCCCATGATGATCACGCCGCCGATGTTCGGATCGATCACCGCCAGGATCAGCGCGAGCTTCATCTCTTCTTGTCCGACCATTCCTGCAAACGGATAGACCGCACGTCCAACAGATTCGGCCCCTGTCCGTCGCGAGCTTCGCCGGGTGTTTCTTCTCGCTGAGATGTGATTCATGCGGCGGGATTACTTTCTCTTGTAGGTCCCCATCAGCCGGCCTTCTCCCAGCGTGTGACGTTCCATCGCGCGGACGAGGTCGTCCTTGGTCGCTTGCGCTTTCAGCGTCAACTCCGCGTCGAGCGCATACAGTTTGAAGAAGTAACGATGCGAGCGGCCCGGCGGCGGACATGGACCGCCGTACCCAATGCGCTTGAAGTCGTTTCGACCCTGCCGCGAGCCATCAGGTGCGATTTCGGCGGCCGACACGCCCTCCCCGAGTTCCGTCACGGAAGGTGAAAGCGAGTAGAGAACCCAGTGCACCCACGTTCCGCCCGGCGCATCCGGGTCATCACAGATCAACGCGAGGCTCTTGGCGCCGGCCGGCACTCCGGTCCACTTCAACGGCGGAGACACGTCCTCGCCGTCACAGGTGTACTTCGCCGGAATCGCTTGTCCCTCCGTGAAAGCGGAACTTGTAAGTTGCATAGTCATCGTAGCGGCCTCCTCAGCCTTCGGCGCGGTTTGCTTGTCGCGCTGCGAGCACGCCGGAGAAAAACAGACTGCGCACGTGATCGCTGAATTCAACAGGGTCGCAGAAAACCTGCCCGCGCCCACCCTCTGCGTGCCAATTCTCGTGTGCGGGTTACCAGGTACGAGAGCGTGGTGCGACGAACCATAAGTGTTTGAAGCGGACCCCGAGTCGAACAGTTGGCAACGATATCCTGAAGAACCGTGGACGTGCAACCAGCGACTATTGAAGATAGCGATCGCGCCTTGGAGTGCGCCGGCCTGACGGCGCTTTGGTAGTCTCATCAAGCGCCTCCTCTTTGGCGTTTCTGCAGCCGGCGGGACTACCAAATCGGTGACAGGTCACCGCGCTCCAAGGGTCGCATTCAGAAGCGATCCGGGTCGAGGTCAAAGCTCTCAACCATGTACTCGTAGTAGCTACCGTCTTGTAGAAACACCAGAAAGATCTCCTGCACCAGATGGATCAGCTTTCGCGCGCCGTACTCGTCATCGCCGCCCCGCAGCCGCATCGTGAGTGAAACATTCCCTCGTCGATTTGTTGGCGTAGCCACCGCCTTGCGCCTGTCTATCCGCCGGTGCTCGGGCAGCTCGGACGAATGACGCTCTTCGATGAATCGCTTCAAGTCGCGGTACATCGAAGCGTCAGACGGCACGTTTGGCAAGACCAGCGGGAAGCGCAACGTGTTTCGCCGCGCGTCGAAGACCAGCTCAAACTCGCGATCGTAATGCCACAGCAACTTGAAGCTGCACTTGCCATCGCGGATCGCCGGGTCACGGCCGTAGCCCCGAAAGACGCCGCGGCGCGCGTAGCCCTCGAGCGTTTCGGCCACACGGTTCGTTCGAGAACGAACGGACTCTCTCGATCTGGCTTTCACCGGCGCCGCAGGCATCTCTTCGTGGCCTCAGCCGTTTCAGTGAGCAAACGCTCCCACGCCGGGTTCCGGGTTCAACGCCACGCCGGGCGGGTAGTGCTTGGCTGAGGTGAACTCCTTGAGCGCCTGAACATTGATCACGCTCGAGATGCTCTCTTTGGCCGCGGCCTGGTAACTTCGTTTCAACGCCGCGCGGAGCTGTTCCGGCGTGTGCACGTATTCGCCGCGCGCGCCCAACCCCTCGGCCATCACGTCGTAGCGTAGGTTCTCCTGAAACAGGTACATCTGCATCGAACGCGCTGAGGTCGCCGCGCTCGGCCACATGCCCCACGAGTTGTTGTTGTAGATCAGCGCGATCACCGGAATCTTGAACTTGGCCGCGGTATCGAGCTCGAACAAGCTGTAGGCCGCGCCGGCGTCGCTGGTGATGCACAGCACCGGCGCACCCTTCCACGGCGCCTGAGGCCCGACGCCGCGCTGGACCGCCGCGCCCGCGCCAATCACCATCGCAAGATCGGGACCGATCGCTCCGTACTGATAAGCGCAGACGACGCTTTGCCCCGGCCGAAACGCGCGCAGCCATCGACCCGCGTACAACCCGCTGGTCCACCCGCCCGAACCGGTGAGCGTCTGTTTGGGGTCGATGTCGCCTTTGTAGAGAAAGTCGTGTACCTCTTTTGCCATCACCGCCGGGTGGATCGCGTTGGTGTCGCGGCTGTACTTCAAACCGAGTTCGTAAACGTCTAGGTGCTGCTTCTCGAACGCGCCGCGAGCGGCTGCAAGCTCGTTGACCCACGCGTCGCGCTTCTTGCGAGGCAACACGCCCGATAGCGCTTCGAGGAAAACAAGTTCGTCGCTCACGATCCCCAGATCGAGCGGCCAGTTCCGGCCGAGGTCTTCCTGGACCGGATGAACGCGAATGGTCTTCACGTCGGGGTTGAAGCGAAACTCGCCGGGGCTCGGCATGCAGTACTGCCCGACGAAAATCACCAGGTCGGCGCTCATCAACGCGTCGGGCGACAGGCTCGCCGACAGACGATGATCATCGGGGAATACACCGCGCGTCGGGCCTGTTCCGACAACCGCCATCTCGTGCTTCTCGGCTATCTCCTTGAGCACGTCCCAGGCCTTACGCTGGAAGACGCCCTGGCCGGCGATGAACAGCGGCCGCTCGGCTTTATTGATCATGTCGGCGGCGCGCTCGACCTCCTTCGGCGAGGGGAACGCGCGCGACTCGCTTCGATATTTGTTCTTGCTGTGGTAGTCGGTCAGCTTGGCGGGATCGTTGAATCGCGCACGCGCGACCTCGGCCGGAAAATCGAGGTGCACCGGACCGGGAATCCCCGACTTCAACTGGCGAAACGCGTAGGCGCCGTATTCGTGCACGCGGTTGGGCGCGATGAGCCGCTTGCCATACTTTTTCATGCCGGTGGTGGTCGGCTGCTGGTACGACGTCTGGATGAACTGTTCGCGATCGTCGCCGGCCAACTGCATATTGCTTGCGAGCACCAGCAGCGGCGTGCGTGCGGCGTTGGCGCTGGCGATGTTCATGATCATATGAGTGAAGCCCGGCCCTTCGGTGCCCGAGGTTGCGGTCACCTCGCCGGTCACTCGCGAGAAGCCGTCGGCTGCCGCGCACATCGCTCCCTCGGTGCGCCCGCCATAGCTTGGCACGCCCGCGGCCCCGATGGCGTTGATGACCGTGTAGTTACCGGGACAGCAGAAGAGCGCGGCGAGTTCTTCCTCCTTGCAGAGCTTTGCAAAGACCTCGGCGCCGGTCATGCCGTTCCCCTCGAATGAGCCCGGTTTGGGCGCCTCGTTCAGCGCGTCGGGAATCTCTTTTGGTATGCGGATGGACGGGATTTCGGCCAGCGCGCTCGCAAATACGCGGTGGTTTGCTCCTGCCGCGACGACCACCGCCCCGGCGCCTGCGGCCGACTTGAGCATAAAGTTTCTTCTGGCGTTGTCAACTGAACTGCTTGCGATGCGGGCATCCTTGCTCCGTCGTTTCATGGTGCACTCCTTTCACTGACTCTTGGGGGAAGCGTGTTCGCCAGGCTGCTCCTGGAGTTTTGGTCTGAGCGGTTCAGGCCAGAGGCTGCGGATGAAGTTGACCAGATGCCACAGGTCTTCCTCCTTGCGAATCTGGTTCTTGAAGGGCGGCATGCTGATGCCCGCTCCGTCGCGTATGCTCCGAAAGATTTCGCCTTCGGAGACGCCGCTCTTCCAGACTTTGGGTTCGGTGAGGTCGGTGGCATCCGCGATCACGTCGATCATTGATTTGCCGTCAGTGCCGTGGCAGCCCGTGCAGTCGTGCGCGAATAGAGTGCGGCCGCGGGTGATAGAAGCCTTTGTGAATGGCACGGGGCTCTTGAGTTCGCGGGCCGCGTCGCGAGTCAGCTTGTCGCTTCCGGTCTGGGCGTCGAGATCGACCGTGGCGACGAGGCAGGCGGTTATCACCAACCAAGTCCCTGCGAGTCGAGCGTAGCGTCGGCTCATGAGGTTCACGCTCCGAACGGCAATTGATGTGGAATAGTCCCCGCGTACTATGTCGCAATTCCGGCCGGCAATCAACATCGGATCGCGCTCGCGATTTTTACAACGGCCGCCCGCGTCAAAACTGACTGCCAAAGGAAACCGAGTACGAGCATCTCAAAAGCACGGTCCGAACAAGCCGATAGCGAAGACTGTCCCGCTAGGGCGGTCACCGTGCTGGGTGACGCGAGTCACTGCACAGAGACTCTCAAAGCCCTCATAATGAGCAGAATCGGGTGGCGGGCCAACCAGCAGTGGCTCGCTTCCCGTCAGAAGTGAAATTCGTATGTGGTGGAGAATCGACCGTCAGTTCCGCAAGCTCACGTCGGGTCCACTTGAGAGCGGGATATCCGCCGCGCAGTCACTTGGGGCATCGCAAGACCCTCGCGCGCGCGAGCCGCTGTTCGATGCTCTTCGCTCTTCGGACACCCCCACTGGCTTGCGAGGATCGGTTGCGGGCGCGCTTGCCGCGTATCGAGATTCGGCGCCGCGATCTCATGAACACATGTGACCCGGTACGGATTCAAGAAGAGATTGGCTCCGAAGTAAAGATCTGGGTCGCGTCTCTGGAGCCGATGCGAATCCCGCAGGAGTTGTCGCCCCGTGTGCTGGCAAATACCCAGCCACGGCACAGCTTATCGACGCAGCCGCCGACAGGGTGGTCGCTGCGATGCGCTCACGCCGCTCCGCTAAGGAGGCGACTGAAATGAGACGAACAGTATGGGCAGCCATTCTAGGCGTTGCATTCGGGGTTTTGCTCGTCCATGGACAAACTCCCAAGACCGCACAGGATTACGCGGATCGCGCCGTTGCGCCGAAGGGCAAAGGCGATCTAGAGGGCGCGATCGCTGATTACACCAAAGCGATCGAAATCGCTCCGAACCAAACAAAGATCGCCAAGGCCCAAATCTATAACAATCGAGCCACAGCTCGGGAGAGAAAGGGCGATCTTGATGGCGTCATCGCTGATTACACGAAAGCCATCGAACTTGATCCGAAGCTTAGGGACAAGCCGGGGGAAGTCCCGAGCCCCGGTGATCGTGGTCCGCAGGGCAAACCTGCTGCCCAGCAGGAAGCGCCCCCGAAGAAGCAGAAAGAACTATACGAACACGTCGCAGCGGGCGACGCGCTTCGCAAGAAAGGTGACCTGGACGGGGCCGCCAAAGAATTTCGGGAATGGGTTCGCCTGGACCCGGGCAACGCGAATGCGCATGAGAGACTGGCGGATACGCTGTACGACCATGGCGACTTTAGCGCCGCCGAGATCGAGTATCGCGAAGCAGTGCGTCTGAAACCTAACAGCCACTACACCTACAACAAGCTTGGCTCTGCGCTGCGCAAGAAAGGTGATCCTGACGGAGCAATTCGCGCGCATCAGGAAGCTCTGCGCCTGTGCTCGGCCGAGGAGGCGCAGATGAAGGAGGGTGAGGTGGTAGTGCTACTGGGCAGCGCGCCCGACGTGGATGCCCACAATGGCATCGGTCTCGCGCTTTCCGATGAGGGTGACCTTGACGGGGCCATTAGCGAGTTTCGGTTGGCGTTGAACCAGAGCGGGATGTCTGCACTTGGCCGAGGAATCTCATTTGCCAACGCCCACCACAACCTGGGGAATGCTCTGATCAAGAAAAGTGACTTGGAGGGCGCTATCCGCGAATATGGAGTAGCGCTGCGCCTGGATCCTGATGGTCTCGATCACTACCTTGCTCGAGGCAAGTGCTACTCACTTACACGGCAATTCGACAAGGCCATCGCCGACTACGACAGAGTGCTGGTGTTTAATCCCGGGAACATACCGGCGGTCGCTGGTCGGGCGGATGTTTTTTTCTCCAGCGGTAGCTACGCAAAAGCCATATCCGATTACACTTTACTCGTGGAGATGGCGCCAAAACTGCCGTTGGCATATCACCGCCGTGCAATGAGCCACAAAGCGCTTGGGAATTACCAGGCGGCAGTGGGGGACTATCTGAAGGCCATCGAGATGGATCCCCATTCCGTCGATGCCTACAACGAATTGGCTTGGCTCTTGGCCACGGCTCCATCGGATATAGACCGGGATGGGGCAAAGGCCATCAAGTACGGGGGAATAGCGGTATCCCTTGCCACTGGCATTGGCAAGACCAACTGCATGGACACTCTCGCTGCTGCCTTTGCTGAAGCCGGGCGCTTTGGAGAGGCAGCGTCTCTTCAACGAAAGGCCATTTCACTTCTTCCCAAGGACTTCGACGAAAAAGAGAAGGCCGCCTTCGAGGCCAGGCTCAGGTTGTATGAGCAGCGGAAGCCCTATCGAGAGCCGCCCAAGCCCTGAGGCGGCCGATGCTATTCGAGCCTTTGGCGGATCACCCGGCACCTTGCGAAGTGCGGAGTTGAGAAGCAGGTCATTGAGGTGATTTATGAAGTTTCATCAGTTGGCGATTCGGGTCTCAATGGCGGTGGCCGCAATGATGCTGGCGAGCCTTGCCCTGGCACAGAACCCTCCCAAACAGGACAAGGGTTCATTCCTTTACAATAAGAAAGACCCCTCGGTCAGAATTCCACTTCCACCGGGCTCCGCCGTATGGAGTTTCGATGCATACGGGTGGAAGGGGATGCAAGCAAACGAAATCGGTCTTAAGATCAACCGGGAAGGCGGCGGGATTTACGCGATTTCCCTGGATGTCCGGCTACGCGAGGTTCAAAAGCCCTGCGCGGCGGTTTACGCCGAATTCGACCGGGAGCCTGCTCGAAAGGCACTTGAAGTCCAGCAGTTTCCGGTCCGGTGGGAGCGGCCAGGGATCCTCCTTGAAATCCAGAACCCGAAAGACCGGCAGTTCTATCGTTCCCTCGTTCTTTGCCGCCCGGCTGGCGGCTCGTCTCTCGAGGCCTTCATCAGCCCCGGGTACGTTGTGCTGCTTGGTTTATATGTGCACGTCCTCGAGGCACTGGGAGATACATTTGCGTCACGGCTGCCCACGGTGGCAGCTCCCTCGCTCGTCACGAGATCTGGGAATCTCGATGTGAGAATCACCAACAACGGGAAGCCGGTTGAAAACGCGCAGATAACGTTGATCCACGTCGCTACCAACAAATCCTACACACTGAAAACTGACAAGGACGGCAGGTGCTCGAGTGCCGCCATCCCGTTCGGCAACTTCGAAATCGAGATCATTGGCGCAAAAGGAGAAACGCTCTCCAAGGAAAAGAGAGAGATAACCGGCGAGGGCGCCCATCCGGTTAGCCTGAACATCGATCTCACCAACGACCTTGTGAACCAGCTCCTTGCCCCAGAGATGGACCATATTGCAAGGGCCTTCGCGCTTCGCGAGGAAGGCGAACTTGACGAGGCTATCGGTGAGTTCCGCGAGGCGTTGCGGGAAAAACCGAGCGACGCCGATTTGCATTACTACCTGGGCGACACGCTGCGGGCAAAAGGCGACCTGAACGGAGCGATCCGCGAGTTTGGCGAAGCGCTGCGTTTCAGACCTGACGTTCCTGCCTACTACTACTGCCGCGGCGACAGCTACCGGGAGCTACGGCAACTAGATAAGGCCCTCGCGGACTTCAACAAGATGCTGGCGCTTGATCCTGGAAACCTGAACGGCATTGCCGCGCGGGCTGATGTTTTCTATTACAGCGGGGACTATCGGAAAGCCGCCGCCGAGTATTCCCAGCTATTAGGGACCACAAAACTCCCGCTCGCGTACTTCCGCCGGGCGTGGAGCTACTACTCGCTGGGGAATTATCAGGCGGCGCTCGCGGACTACGAGAAGACAATCGAGTTGGATCCCAAATCCCTCGACGCCTTCAACAGCCTGGCGTGGTTGTTGGCCACAACCCCGGTGGACAGCATGCGCAATGGCGCGCGCGCAGTCGAGTATGCTCAGCGAGCAGTAGATCTCGCCGGCAGCAGAGAAACTTATCTCTACATGGACACTCTCGCTGCTGCCTATGCCGAAGCCGGACGCTTTGGAGAGGCAGCGTCTCTTCAACGAAAAGCCATTTCGCTTCTTCCCAAGGACTTCGACGAAAAGGAGAAGGCCGGCTTCGAAACCCGGCTCAGGTTGTATGAGCAGCGGAAACCCTATCGAGAGCCGACCAAGCCCTGAAGCGGGCGCGCGATTCCCAAGCCGTGACCCTACCCCGGCTTGTCCGCGCGTGTAAATCGCCAGTCTCCCATCAGTGCTTCACCTCCATCGGCGGCATGCTCAGGACTCCTCGATCAGCCACCGACGTAAGCATTCTGAGGCGGCGCGCAACCGGCTGTATCGTTCGCAATGTCTGAGCCAGCGCG
>Ga0209640_10002154_pt1 | contig 17086 bp, 9 predicted proteins | sample RifCSP10_1_FD_184018 | JGI IMG/M metagenome (GOLD analysis project Ga0209640, IMG submission 184018) | Soil microbial communities from Rifle, Colorado - Rifle CSP2_sed 10_1 (SPAdes) (version 2) | ecosystem: Environmental > Terrestrial > Deep subsurface > Rock core/Sediment | place: Rifle... | reverse complement strand
TTTCTACAATCTGAGTTTTAATCTCCAATTTTCTTTCTGCTGCTAAGTTTCGAACAAACTTAACTGTACTCTTTACCAGGTCAGTAAGATTAAATGTTTCAATGTTCAGTTTATAATTGCCGGCATCAAGTTGAGCAAATTCCAGCATTTGGGTAATACCTTTGAAGAGTCTTTCACTACCACTGTACAAATTATCGAGATAAACAACATCCTCAGAACTTATTTTATCCTTGAGATTCTCTTTGATTATTGAGGCATATCCAAGAATTATATTTAGCGGAGTACGCAATTCATGAGAAAGCACATTGAGAAAAGTATTCTTTAATCTTTCTGCTTCCTTATACCCATCGCGGGCTTTTTTAACTTCCTCTTCAGCAAGGAATGTTTCAGTTTGATCTATATGGAATAGAACAACATAATTCTTATCCTGTAAATTAATAGGAAATATATTCGTCTTTAATATTGGAACTGTTATCTCTTTGTTTCTCAGGAGGGAATCGGAGTAATTATTAACAGATAAATAGTTTTGAGTTTCAAAAACTTTTTTTATTGAACTCTGAATGCCGCTTTTCCTCAAGTCATGATCTTCAAAGACAGAATATTCCTTCAGCTCATCTATTTCATAACCCCACTGGTTTGTAAAAGACTGATTAATATATACAATCCGTCCCTTATCACTTATTATCTGAATAGGGAATTGTATAAAAGAATACAGATTGCCAAAGTATTTATTTTCAGAGTCCTGCATATCCCTTTATTAATTTACAGGTAATGAAAATTGAATGGTGGCGCCTTGAGATTTTTCAATGATGTTAATCTCACCGTTATGCTGGTCAATAATACTTTTACATAAGAACAAGCCATAACTTCCTTTTTTTAAATTTAAGAGATCGATAAAGGTCTTAACTTTATCAACGGGAAAACCAGGACCATTATCTTCGACCTCAACAAAAATCTGCTTGTCATCTGAATATGTTCTTATTGTTATAGTTGCGTCCTTTTTTGCTTCTGCGGAATTAGTAAAAAGATGAACGAGAAGATGTTGAATTTGTTCTGAATCGTAATTGCACAAAGGCAGTTTCTTAAAATCAGTTTTAAATTTTACAGAATGAAATTTTTTCATAGGGGAAATATATTTAATAACAGAATGAATAGTGCGGCTAAGATCTCCGCTATCTTTATTCAAATTCATAATCGAGGTTTCCATAAGTACGTGAGCATATTTCTGAATGCTTCTTATGCTATCAATTGCGACTTTTGATTTTAACTTAAGCCTGTCAAAAAGTATTAAATCCCGGTCTTTCAACTCTGCCTCAAAATCTTTCTGGGCTTTTTCAAGTGTTCTCATTAAGCTTTCAGTCTCAAGCAATGCAATGTGTACCAACCCTTGCAACGATTGTCCGATCTCAGTATCAATACTTGATTTTAAAGCTTTTCTTTCTGCTCTTATAAGCTGAGTATTGGCTTCCTGCAAAGCATTATATGCGCTTATTTGTCCATGGTAAAGCTGCGCATTCCTTATCGCCGTAGCAGCCTGACCAGCCAGTATTTCAAAAGTGTCTGTTATTTCACGGGCTTTAATTTTATGCAGGTGTTTACTATCAACGTATATTACACCAATCTTTTTATCGTCAGTAATAAGAGGCGAACATAAAATCGTTTGAAGCTCAAGTCTAAGAATACTTTTGCTTGGATCATAATTAGTATCGCTCTGGGCTCCTTCAATAAACTTTGACTGTCCATGGTGGAATACATCCTCTACCACGGTATTACTTACATTAAATAAACTTTCAGGAAGCGGACTTCCGCCGGCATTAAGACCTAACTTGTACTCAAGATTGCCTGATGAGTTTTTCAGAACGATGAATCCCCTGTCTGAATTTGTTAGTGTTATAGCATTCTTTAAAACCAGTTCCAGAACATCTTCCAGTATTAAAGATTTATTAATGCTTTTTACAATGTTGAGAATTAACTCAAGATTTTTAACTTTTTCAATTGATTCGTCATTTGGAAGAGTAGATTTATCTAAACTTTCATCAATGGTTTTTTTTAAGTCGGTTAATTTTACCATATTTCTAAAATTGTTGTTTAAAAATAGGAATTCACACAATAAACTTGAAATGTCTCAACAAAATACATTCCATATAAAAACTATGCAAAAATCTTTATTTGAAGGCTATAAAATGATTAGAATTGTAGAATTTCCCGATTTCTTAGAAGATATAGGAAATTAGTTTTTTAATAATTTGTACGATACAAACCATTCCCAGGAACTTTCTTTTTCTGACCAGGCATTTGCGATTCCTGCAGAAAGTGTTGACTCAAGGTTAAACCAATGCTTAAAAATTAAATTTAACTGAGCACCTACATCAATCCATTTCTCTCCTAATTGTGATTTTGTATATAATGCCTGAGAGTAAACAGAAAAATCAATATGGTTTAAGAAGTGTTGACCAATGGAAGCATTTCCAAATCTTATAGGTGGAAAATTATCCTCAAGCAATAGTTTTACAAAGCCTTCCGAATCGAGACTATAGATAGGAATCCCGGGAAATCTGAATACTTTTCTATATTGTTTTACATCGACATTTTCAAGAGCCCTGTTTCCAAACCCTCCAAAGAAAAATCTTGCCTGAAACATTTGATCATTTTTTTTATGATAACCCCCGGCTAATCTTAAATGAAAAACATTATGATCCGAAAGGAAAGTCGTAAAATGTCCCCATTCTGCATAAAGCTGCCCTGCATATTCAATCTTCTGAAGTTCCGTAGCAAAAACCATAAGTGTTACATCGAATTCATTTCCATATTCGAAACCTGAACTTCCAATTGTTCTTCTTAAATCAGTCGAATTCAAAGTTGTCTGTGCGATTGCAAAGTCTGGTTCCGATACGCGTACGATGTTATCATTTATAAATATAATATCTCTATAATATGAAATTTCAGATTCCTGCTTTACTTTCAAAGGATTATCATAAATCCAATAATGAATATTTCCAAACCTGATTTTGGTACCGATTATTCCTCGTTTCCTACTATTAAAGAGATCATAAAAATCAGGGGCATTATGGTCTAAACCAAGAATATATTGTTTTTTATATTCATACTTACCTTTAAAATGAAATTTGGGACCCGAAGGATTTTCATTAAAAGGAGAATACCCCATCTCAATTGTTATATCATGATTAAAAAGTGGATCGGCAATGTGAGTGAATATTCCAAGCATTTTTTGTTTTTGAAATCCGCTTATAATTGGAATTAAGGTTTGGATTTTTAAATTCTCAAATCCATTGTACACTTTTTCATCGTTTTTAGTGTTTAGCAAATTAGTTTCTGAAGGTGAGGCTACAAACCAATTATATACCTGTGAATTTTTTTTAAGCACTTCCTGACCTAAGTATTGGATAGCGGATAAATTGCCTGCCGGTTTATCCTGGATCATAACCGGAATTAAACCATCCGATGTAAACTCAAACGCAAACAATCTACCGGAACCTATATCAATAGGTTTAAACAAACCTCTCAGGGTATTGCTTATGGCTACTGGTTTGTTGTCTCCCAAATACCCACTTTCTAAATTTAATTTATATATATTCGAAACACCGTTAGTATAAGCATTCCAGAACAAGTACCTTTCATCCATACTCCAGGAAGGATTTTCAGGTGAACCGACTGAAGTAACATATTCAAAGCTGAAAGCATTCTCTGTTTTAAGGCTGTCGCAGTTTATAAGAATTATTGATTGTACTCCATTTGATCTCAAGAAAGTTGCTGCTAAATATTCGCCAGAAGGACTGACTGCCAATTGCTGAATTTCGTCCCCTACTGAAAATTCTTTTACTTGCTCAAGTATATTGTAAGGGTATGGAGAATAAATAATAGCTGCTTTACCACCCGAATGTTTCACTCCCCACAACTCATGAGTTTTAGGAGAAACGGTAAGATGCCCTATTCTTGAATCCAGAAAAATAATTTTGGTTTCTTCTGATTTAACATCAAGAACCCAAACATCTCTATAAAGTTGATTATTATTTGTTGTGTAGAAAAATAATCCTTTCCCATAATCAAATGCTGTAGAAGCAACTTCATATTGACTGGGAGTTGGCAAAGTTCCTATAATATTTGATTGGTTGGAACGAAGATCAAATTTTTGTATTGATGACAAATGATGAGGTTGATGATAACCAAAAATCACCGACTCTGTTAAAGGATCATAGTGTGGCGCGGTGACCCAGCCAAACGGTTGGTACCTGAGCCGTTTAATGTCGGTTGTTCCTGATGAGCTAAGTTTTTCAATGTTCTTACCTTGAAATTGTTTTTCGTATTCAATAAAATCGTTCCATGCTTTGTCAAAATCCGTTTTAAAAACATTTTCAAATTTATCTTTAAAGCTCCTGTAAAAATCCTTTGATGATATTTTAAACCAATCGAGTAATCTTTGAGAATCATATTTTATAGAAAGATATGCAGCAAACCGGGCTCCATATTGATAAAAAAGTATTTCTATCAAAAATGAATTGTGTGTCGATTTTGCTTCGAGTTCCACATCGGAAGGAAATTTTTTTTTATCAAGTACCATTGTTCTGAAATACATTTCATCGAAGTTGCCAAGTATTCTACCAAAACCACCGCTCATCCACGTTTCAAGAAAAACAGCAATCGCTTCCTGATGCCAGCGGGGAGTGTAACGGCTAATATTTGTTAAGAGACTATAAAAAACTGAAATCGGTTGAATTTGTTCCGGCGTTACTTTTTGGAATATTTTTCTGGAAATATCTTCAATCTCCGATGCCTGATCGTTTACCACTATATGTACTAATTCATGGCTAATAATCCATTGCAGCCTTTCATTGTAAGGAATGTTTTCATATCCGGGTTCTAACGGTTCTATTTCCAATCTGATATAATTCTGGGGAGTAGTCGTAGCAGCTCCAAATCCATAATCACTAATGTCATAAGTATTAATTATTATTTTCTCGGAAGGTTTATAATCAAAAAGACTCATCAAAACCTTTAAGGAATTCTCTGCTGATTTAATTATATACGGAATTAATGCAGAGTGCGCCTCGTGATAGATCACAACAAAGTTTTCACTTTCCATCGTAAACCAATCGGAAGGATCCGGCTGAACATTAACTCTTACAATCAAATCGTTTGTCCCGGGTACTTCCGACATATCACTAAAATTATATTTAAAGTTAATTCTTAATGTTATCTCAACCTTATTATTAATAGTATCGGACTTTACATAATTTACTAAATCAGTTTTTATCTCTATTAAAGAATTAGATTTTAGCTTCGTATTATTAAGCACAATCGTAAAATCTTTGTTATGATAATATGTTTTATACGATGAGGCTTTCCGATCCAATGAGAATCTTAGGGCAAGTCCACCGCTTTTTTCATAAATAAGTATTCCAGTAATATTTGTCTCAGATTCTCCCGATGTATTCTGGGAAATTGTTTCTTTTTCTTCAATATCAATTTCACTTATAATCATCTTTAATGAGTCTTTTAAGTAAACTTCTTTTCCAAAAGCTAAGCTAATTACATCCAACGAATATTTAAGTGGCAAATAAATTTCGTTTTCGAGAGAAATTGGCGACACGGGTAACTGAAATGTTTTAGAAATATTATCAGCTCTGTTATTAATAACTACATATGGATCGCCTGAAGCAACTGACATTTTGACTTTGTTAAAAGTAGCTTCCATAACAGAACCATCCTTTTTAATGATATGAGGAATTGAGAGGGTTTCAACAAAACCAGAAAAAGAAAAATAAAGGGTCCCATGAAATTCTATTAATGGTACTTCAGATAAATTATCTTTGTAATTAATACTTACTTTTGTTACCTGACAATTAGCATAAAATGGAAAGGCAAGAAGTAGAGAGAGAAAAATAAAAGCCTTCATCAAGCGTGGATTCTCAAAAATAATTAAGAAATTTTTAAACAATAGATATTCTAAATCAAAGATAAAAAAAAGCCTTCAATTTTCATTGAAGGCTTCAATTATCCTTTTGCAAACAGATAATTAGTTCAACTGTGTCAATTTCCTGTCTTTAGCACATTATCTGGTGAAAGCATAACGGCTTCCAAGCTCATCAAGTTGTGAACCTGATCTGGTGAAAGCGTAACGGCTTCCAAGCTCGTCAAGTTGTGAACCTGATCTGGTGAAAGCGTAACGGCTTCCAAGCTCGTCAAGTTGTGAACCTGATCTGGTGAAAGCGTAACGGCTTCCAAGCTCATCAAGTTGTGAACCTGATCTGGTGAAAGCATAACGGCTTCCAAGCTCATCAAGTTGTGAACCTGATCTGGTGAAAGCGTAACGGCTTCCAAGCTCATCAAGTTGTGAACCTGATCTGGTGAAAGCGTAACGGCTTCCAAGCTCATCAAGTTGTGAACCTGATCTGGTGAAAGCATAACGGCTTCCAAGTTCCTGGATTTGTGCTGAAGATCTGCTTTCAAGAACTGCGATGTTTTCAACCTCATCAACAGTACCTGAGACAGCGGAATTTTCTAGTTGAACTGCATCTTGAGGAACTCTGTATCTGACAGCTTCCTCAACGTTATTAATAGTTTGAGCGTATCCAGACACAAACGCTCCAACCATAATAACTACCATAAAAAGAGTTTTACGCATAGCACTCCTTTCCTTAATTATAGGATAGCGTAGAAAATGACACAATTCCCACAATAGCCTGGGAGTTTATATGACAAGATTTATACCACCCCTTATTTTTTTTATTTTTTGCGGCTTTTTAGTGAGCGATTAAAGAGGAACGTAATTACTACTTAAACTTGTACGTAAGAACACCTTCAATGTAAATATTCTTTACAATACTTTTAGAATATACTAGTTTTTATCATTTAATAATTTATCTAACTTAGGTCTTGAAATTCCTAAAATTCGGGCTGTTTTAGTCTTATTTCCTCCCATTTTTTTTACGACTTCTTTGGCATATAGTGTTGAAAGTTTAAGAAGATTCGTCTTTTCATAGCTTAAGTCCAGCCTGATTAAATGAGGGTGAAATGCAATATGTTCTTCTCTTTCCAATAAGTTCAAAGGAAGGTTCTTTAATAAATTAGAAAAATCAGGAAGCTTTAACTCATTAATCTCGGACAACAAAACTGCACGTTCAATCGCGTTACGGAGTTCTCTTACATTTCCAGGCCATGTATATGTAAGCATAAATTCTTCGAGTTTCTTTTCTATTTTATTTACAGACTTGTTGAATTGCTTATTAAACTCGTCTATAAACTCCCAAGCAAGTGGTAAAACATCATCCTTTCTTTCTCTAAGAGGAGGTATTAAAATTGATACTACGTTCAGCCTGTGAAATAAATCCTTTCTAAAAAGATCGTTCTCAACCATTTCATTTAAATCTCTGTTAGTTGCAGAAATTATCCTGGTATTTACAGGTATATCTTCCACTCCACCAAGCCTTCTTATTATTTTCTTTTCAATTACACGAAGAAGTTTTACTTGAAGATTCAGGCTTAAATCCCCGACTTCATCTAAGAGAAGAGTTCCATTTTCTGCCAGTTCAAACAAACCTAACTTTCTATATAATGCATTTGTAAAAGCACCTTTCTCATGACCAAATAATTCAGACTCAAGTAAATTTTCAGGTATTGCGGAACATACAATTTCTATAAATGGCGCACTTGCAGCTCTACTGTTTTTATGAATCGCTTTTGCTAATAAGCTCTTACCGGTACCTGTCTCACCAAGTATAAGAACACTAACATAGCTATTTTCTGAAACCCTTTTAGCAATTTCAATTATTGATAAAAATTCAGAAGAAGTACCTATAATAGAATTGAAACCCCAAAGTTCAGATTCTTTGTTTGTATCAGTAACTGTAGAATAAGAATTGTTAGTGATTATCTCTTCAAGATAAAATGTAAATTTTGGTATTTCGTGGGGAAACAAAAAAATATTGGTGAATCCTAATTTAACTAATGAACTAACTAATAAAGCAGAATCGTTTCTGGTAACCAGAATAAATTTATTTTTTAACGCATCTTTATGATCCAAAATATAAGTTAACAAGTTTGAATTAAATTTATTAATGAGCAAAACTACTATATCATTCTGCCCGATTTCTATCTTACGCGGGGTTTGGCAGTAAATTTTTGCTTCCGGGATATTAACCTGTTTTACTATTGATGCTACAGAAGAAACATCTTTCCCATCAGAAAAAACTTTAACCTTTACTATCTTCTCAGGCATTATGACAATTCTTTCTCCAGAAATTTTATTTTCTCTATAGCAGATGCTCTATCTGGTCGGTTTAAATACTTATCTCTCAAATTATCATCTTTTATTTGATCGGCAATAAAGTATAGAATTTTTTTTGCATAAAGAATATAATCTGAAATTTTAGCGAGGTTTCCTCTATCATAATACAATTCAGATAACTTTAACAGGACTTTCCATGTTAATTCCGTTATATAACTATCTTCCAATATTTCATAAGATGCACTATAGCATTTAAAAGAAGGTGGTAAATCAAGTCTTTCACTTTTTGCAGAGATTTCTCCTAATAAGAATTCCCTGTAAGCTCTTACTAATGAGTTTTCACCGCATATTCGTAAAAATTCCTCATCATTTACTGCATCAAAGGCATCAGAGTAATTTCGATTATTTATGCAAGCTTCACAAAATAAGATGTTGGCTTTCGAATAATTTGCTCTATCATTTAATCCCTGATATTTTATTTTAATCTCCTTTATAGATGTTTCATCCATACTATTTCTTGATAATAGCTCAAGAAATTCAATATTATTTTTGTGTCTTTCGGTAATTTCAGAGAGAGTTTTTTTATACAAATTAATAATTGAATTAAGTTCATCCTGGACTCCAACCGTAAAATATAATTTGCCGAGCAGGAAAAGAACCTCAGCTTCCTCATCAATATTAGCCATTTTATTGAAAATTTCTCTGGCTTCAATTAATGAATCATATGCTTCCTGATAGTTGCATATATCAAGGTTTACTTCACCAAGATTTGTTAATGCAAGCCCTTCCCCATCCTTGTTCCCTAAAACCATAAATATTTCATTCGCTTCTTTGTACTGCTTTATCGCTTCATCAAAAGCACCTTGTTCGTAATAGTAAATTCCATAATTTAATAAGTGTCTGGCTTCCTGATCAAGGTTTCCGATCGAAAGATTTTTTTGATGAGCTGAATTCCAGTATTGTTCCGCTTTACTATGCTCTCCTTTCATATTATATATGTTTCCGATATTCCTTTCAATCTTTGCTTCCTGTAAAGTAGAATTAATCTGTTTATAATACTCAAGTGATTTTTGAAACTCCTTAACGGCTTTATCTAAATCGTTTCTCTGATAAATTTCAATTAACCCTAACAGGTTATGACTTTTGGCTTTCTCTTCAACAGTCGTATAGTTATTAGAAATGATCTCTCTTGAGCGACTCTCTGAAGTATCGTATTTCCCCAAATCAAATTCGGCATAAGCAACTTCCATAATTAGTTTCTGCTTTTTCCCCTCGTTGCCTATTTTTCCAATCAAATCAATTAAAATATTCTTACCAACATCAAGTTCACCAAGCTCAATGAGACAGCTTCCCTTTAATATCATTAGTTCATTCTCAAGATTCTCATTATTCTGTTTTAATAATAATTCTTCTATTATCTCTAATGCCGACTTGGGATCATCCAGCTTATAAAGTGTTGAAGATAATTTATAAGAAAGTTCAGTTTGATAATTCTCATCTAATGGTAATTTCAAAAGATGATTTAATATATTCTTTTCATAAGAATATGCAAATAATCTATCTGCTTCTTCAATTTCTTCTGAAAGAATATTATAGCTTGCCATAAAATCTTTACCAAGCTCATAATGCGTGGCAAGCTCCCGCCTATTAAAATCTGTGAAGTCTTTAGATATTATCTTGGCAATCTGTAAATGATAATTATCTTTACTTCCAACTGTTGAATAAATATATTTTTTTAGACTATCGGATGTGAAAGTGAATGCATCTGTAATGTTTGACACCTGTAAAATATTTTTCCTCTCTAACATCCTTACAATTCTATAAACCTCATCAACCGATAACCGATTGAGTGCAGATATAACTTTCACATCAGGAGAGATACCAAAAGATGAGATAAACCGGGCAACATTCATTTCATTATCCGACAAAAGGGAAATCCTTAAGCGAAAGATTTCCTCGTGAGAGCTCTCTAATAATTGCTTTGTTTTTTCACCGGTTATAATTTCTGCCCCGTCGGGCGCAAACTTTATAATATTTAAAAGAATTAAATCTCTAACAAAATTTATAATGCTTCCGGGCAATAAATCCGCATACCCAACAATAAGTTCCTTTAGCTGATCTTTGGGAAAGAATGTTGCCAGGGCTTTATCAAGATATTCATCAAGATCTGCTTCTGTAAAAGGGAAAAGATTAATCTCAAGAGTTTTATTTATTATTTTTTTAGCTAAGCTTTCATGATCGGATCTCTCTGTAAGTATAATCTTTATCTTATTTACCTGGAGAATAGGCAAAACTTCTCTGAAAATATCCAGGGTGAATTCATCTAAAAAATTAAAATCATCAATAATTATTGTAAACTTTGCAGCAAGCGATACTTTGGTAAAAATAGATTTTAAATTAGAAATTAAATTTTCCGGGCGACCCGATAGAATTGAATTTACTTGTCGAATTACATTTTCTTCTAAAAAGGGATGAATAAATTCTGAGAAGATGGCTTTTTTCAAAAAATATTGAATAAAACTTATACTCTTTCTTCTCCCCGTATCTCCCAAAAATATAACTTTCTCATGAGTTGAATATATATCATAGATAAGAGAAGTTTTCCCGGAACCCTCTACGCCGGAAATAACAATAACATCCTGATTATTTTCACCGGTAAGGGATTTGTTTATCTGTGAAATTATTTCCAGGCGATCGGAAAAGACGCTTGCAGGAGTAAAATTCTTAGTAATATCGGGAGTAATGTCAATATCTATATCTTTTAAAAACTGCAATACGCTATCATAACGCTCAACAGGGTCTTTAACCAGAAGCTTCTTAGTAGCATTTATAAGTTCGGGAGAATAATTGCTCCCGGGAAAATCGAATTCATTCTCAATTTGTTCTTTATAAATTTCAAGAACGGATTCTGATCTGAAAGGAAATTTTTTATAGATTATTCTATAAAGCATAATACCAAGAGAATATAAATCAACTTTGTGATTATGCGTTTCATTCTTTAAAATTTCAGGAGCTATGTACTCGGTCGTGCCTCTAGGTAAAAATTCATCTCCGGAACTGGAATGATGGGCAAATCCCATATCGATCATCTTGATATTAAGCTCCCCGCTTATTTCGCTTACAAGAATATTATCGGGTTTGAGATCGTAATAAATATAATTTGACTGATGAAGATAATAAAGGACAGAACAAATTTGAGCTAAAGCTGTTTTAAGATTTCTTTCATCAATTAGCTTATCAAAGCTAAGAAGATCAGTCCCCGGAAAATAATCAAGTATAATAAATCTGCTGCCGGCTTCTATTCCCTTGTCATCGCATTCAACCACAACACCCTCTTCGTGTGAGGCTATTATGTTCGGGTGATTTAATTTCTGTAAAGTAAAAAATTCATTTCTGAATACCTTTATTTCATTTTCATCGGCAGCAACAGGAAGAATTTTTATTGCATAGTCTTTTTCGGGATTATCATTATCGCTACAGAGAAAAACTTTACTTCTTCCCTCCCCCAGTTTCTTTTTAATAATGAATCTCTTATTAATCATTTTGTAAACGGGGATTTAATTTTCTACTTAAAGATATTCCGAAACTATTGGCGGATAATAAAGTAAATATAAGAGTGATACCGGGAGAAAAAATCATCCACCATGCTAACGATAAATATTCCTGACCGGATTGAATCATTGAACCCCACGAGGGATAATTGTTTCCCAACCCCAGTCCCAGGTAACTTAATGCTGACTCGGCGATTATCACATTACCAAATTGAAATATTACATTCACTATTATTGGAACAATTATAACCGGTAAAACTTCATTAAACAACAACTGTTTTTTTGATAATCCCAGGAGTTTGGAAGAAACAAAATAATTTTTCTCTTTTATTGAAAGAACTTCTGTTTTAACTACCTTAAACAAACTCATCCAGCTTGAAAAACCGAGAACTACTATTACAGATAACAAAGAATTACCGAATAAAGCAAGTATTAATACAACCAGGAAAATAATTGGAAACGAAAGGAGCATGTCGGTAAACCGGCTAAAGACGGCATCCGGCAAACCTCCGCCATAACCTGCAAGGAATCCAAAAGTTAATCCTATAATCAAAGAAATAATGACTGATCCAAATCCGACCATTAAAGATATTCTCGCTCCATATATTAGTCTTGTTAAAACATCTCTTCCAAACTGGTCGCTGCCGAGTATAAACATTTGTTTCGTTATAAAAGGATCTTTTCCGCGCAAAAGCAAACTTTCTCTATTAGTCTCCTTACCAACTCCGTTTTGGTAATAAATTATTTTCCCGCCGATTGAAATGCTGTCTATATATTGTATGCTTTCATCAAATGATTTTTTAACAACTTTATCTTTTAAGAAAAGAAATTTTTCGAAACTCTCGCTGGGTTGAAAATTCTGATCGTTCTTGAAATGGAGAACCTGCACACTACTTAACGGCGGAAGTAGTTTTGTTATCCCTATATTTTTATAAAAATCAGGATTTTTATTTGAAATAAGAGGGGCAAATAAAAAACAGGTAATCAATAAAATCAAAAAGATTGCCGCCGGAAAAACCTTCCCGTAAAGAAAACCGAGTTTCTTTCTATATATAATAGATAGGAGAGGAATAACTATAAATAATATTCCCGCAATCATAGAATCGAGTAAATCAAAACTAATCTGCGACAGGGCTGTGTCAAGATCACTAATTAATAGGATAAGCCAGCTAAAAATCAAATCATAAGTATTTATTAATAATTCAAATCTTATCAACAATATTATTATCCAAATCAACAAAAGGAATTGCCATATTTTAAATCTGTTCTTCATTTAATTAAGGCTTCCCGTTAACAACCTTTTGTCTAAAAAAGCTTTGATTATATCGGCAAGAAAATTTGAGAAAATTATTAAAAAACTAACTACAAGAGAACAGCCGATTACCAGGGGATAATCCCTTGTAAAAATGGCTTCTATAATTAATCTTCCCATACCCGGTAATCCGAAAACAACTTCTACAATAAGCGTTCCCCCCAGCATTATTCCTAGTTCAATTCCGGCAATTGTTATTAAGGGATTAATAGCATTGGGAATAACATGTTTCAGAAGTATGTCTTTTTCAGAAACTCCACTTGCCCTGAGGTTCAAAACAAATAATTTGTTATACACATCTTCAAGATTATCTCTCAGGTATTTATAAAATATTGCTATCTCTATTAAAGAAAGAGTGATTATAGGAAGAATAAGATGATAGATATAATCTGTCAGTCTTGCCCAAAAGCTAAAATCAGCAGAATCATAAGAGCTAAGACCGGAGGATGGGAAAATATTCAGCAACTCCGAAAAAATAAAAACCAGGAAGACGCCGGTAACAAAAACCGGTGTGGCATAAATTAACAAAGTTATGTTCGATAATGCCCTGTCAAACAATCCATTTATTTTCTTTACGGATTTAATGGAAAGCCAGAAACTTACAATCATCTGGAATATAAAACTTACAGAGGTAAACAGAAGAGTAAATGGAAGATATTCGAGAATAACCGATGAAACATCTCTTCTGAAATTATACGATACTCCGAGATCGCCACTAATAGCACTTGTAAGGAATCCTATATATTGCATATGTATCGGCTTATCAAGATTTAAAGATTCCCTGACTTGCTCTGCAAGCTTTGGGCTTAATGTAGGATTAACAAATTTTTGTACGGGATCGCCAGGAGAAATTCTTACGAGAAAAAAAAGGAAGGTAATGATTAAAAAAAGAATAATGACGGAACTGAAAATTCTTTTAATTAAAAGTCTTGCGGTCGTGCTTCTCATTTAACATTATTTTCTTACTGTCCAGTTCCAGCAATGATGAATAGTTCCAAGAGGATTTATATTAATATTTTCTATTCTTTTATTATAAACCACAATATTGTCGACCCAGTATAAAAACGTTACCGGCTCATCCCTGTGAATGACTTCCTGAAGTTGTCTGTAAAGGGAATCTAATTTCCCCTGGTAAGTTTCTTCCGATATTTCATCAAGTATTTTATCAGCTTCAGCATTTCTATATGATACAAAATTGTAAGGAGTCTTTTCCAGATCTGAATACCAGGCAATTTTCAAGTCTATTGGAATAGCTATGTACAGACCGATCATCCAGGCATCCATAGTTTTATTATACATGTTGTCAATTAAAACTCCCATCTCAACAGATTCAATTGTAACATCAATTCCCAGTTGCTTGAGATTATTCTTAACGATTGTTGCAGCATAATTTCTTCGGGGATTACCGGACGGAATAAAAAGCTTAAACCTGAACTCGGTATTCCCTTTCTCCAAGATGCCGTCGTTGTCAATATCCTTCCAACCTTCTGATTCAAGTAATTGTTTAGACTTCTCTGGGTTATATTCATATTGTTCCAAACCCGAATCAATTACTCCCTTGAATATTGGCGAAACAGGACCGATAGCAAGTTGCCCATAGCCTGCTAAATACTCATCCAGAATTTCTCTTCTATTAATTCCATACGACAGTGCCCTTCTTACAACAGGACTACCAAAAAACTTATTCGGTTTTATTTTACCATTCGTGTTATATAATTCATAATCAATATTATTCCAGGCTAAGTAATCATACTCACGACCCTTTTGCGAGGATATATTAAGATAATCAACCTGTTTGAGACCGGGAATATCTTCTGTTTTAACCAACTCCACAAAATCTACTTCACCTTTTTTTAATTGTGTTAATCTCGAATTATAATCCGGTACGACCTTAAAAATTATTTCGCTTACTCCATTCGGATTATGTAAAAACGATTGATCGTTTACTTTTAAACGAATTGTTTGATTTTTATCCCAGCCGGCAAGCTTAAAGGGTCCGTTTGTAACGGGCTTAAAATTCTCTTCAGACGCTTCAATACTTTTTCTTTCTACGTTTTCAAAAACATGCTTTGGAATAATATGAAAGATAATTTCAGGTAAAGTAGGCGTAGAGTTTGGCTTAAAGTTAATTCTTACCTTAAACGAATCAATAACTTCAAAAGTTTTGTTTACATTTACATGATTTTCATCATCAGTGTAAAAATCAGTAAATCCTCCATAAAGCCTGCTTTGTACGCCGGGATCAGAATAAACATCAAATGAGAAAACAACATCTTCGGCATAAAACTTTCTTCCATCAGACCAATAAACATCATCTCTTAAATCAAAAGTTATTGATGATGAATCTTTACTCCACTCCCATTTTTTTGCGAGCATCGGACCCGGTTTGATGTTCCCTTTTTCTTCATCCCAGGTAAAATCGACAAGACTTAAATAAAGAAGCTCCGAAACAACTCCTTCATCAACACTAAATGAAAAAAGAGGATTGAAAGATGAAATGTCTGCAGATAGTGCAACAACCACTCTATCTGGGTGAACCGGAGATTCCTTTTCACAACCCCCGGCTAAAAGTAATAAAACAAAAATAATTAAGTAATGCTTCTTAATTATCAAAAGGTGAACGTTGTGAATATTTTTTAATAATTTTAATATCAATTTATTATTTTGTTAATTAAATACAAAAAGATAAAGCCAGATGCTTAATGTTCTGCTTAACAATGTAAGCGTATTAACAAATGAAAGAATCATCCTCAGGGATGTTACCTTTAAGATTAATAAGGGAAGCATTTATACAATTCTCGGTAAAAATGGAACCGGCAAAAGCACTTTGCTAAAATCACTTACCGGTTTACTTGATAACCGGTTTTATTCTGTTAACGGGAAAGTTCATTATGAAAGCAAAGATTTATTATCTCTCGAAGCAAATGAATTACAAAATGTCAGGAAGAATGAAATAAAATATGTTTTCCAGGACCCTGTTAACAGCTTCGATCATCTGAAAACCTTCAGCTATTATTTTAGCCTTGTTACCAAAGATCAAGAAGAAATTAACCGGCTTCTCGATTTTTTTCTTCTTCCCGAAGCAAAAAAACTTTTTAAAATGTATCCATATGAAGTAAGTGGTGGAATGGCACAAAGAATAAGTTTTATCCTCGCTTTACTTGCCAAACCGAAAATTATTCTGTTAGATGAACCTACCTCTGGAATTGATGCCCCCATTGTAAACCTTCTTCTTATAAAACTTAAAGAATTTGTCGGCGATGGAAATCTCGCTTTAATGGTAACACAGGATCTCGAATTAGCCAGGAATGCAAGCAGCAAAATTGCTCTTCTCTCCGATTGTACATTATCTCCCTTCACTTCACCGGAAGAATTTTTCCATCTGAATAATATCGGAACGGAAGTATGAATTATATTTTAAAAGCGGAAAATATATTTTATTCGGTTTTACAGAAAAACGAAGAGAAAGTTATTCTTAAAAATATTTCCTTCGAGCTCGAGAAAAATTCTGTCCTCGGGGTTTCAGGAGAATCGGGAAGCGGGAAAACAACACTTGCAAAAATTCTTGCTGGAATATTGAAACCAACTTCGGGAAAGATCGGTTATAATTTTTCGCGGGACTTCAAAAAGGTTTCTCCTGTTCAGATTCTTTTTCAGAATACAGGAGAAATAATTAATCCATTAAGAGAAGTCGGAGAGATGCTGAATGAATCTTTAAGATTAGGGAACAAAAATAATATAGAGCCAACTTATCTCGACACTATACTTGATGCTGTAAAACTTTCGAAATCACTTTTACAAAGAAGAGGATACGAGTTAAGCGGCGGCGAACAGCAGCGTACAGCATTAGCAAGAATATTGGCTGTAAAACCCGAGTTACTGATTCTTGATGAACCATTCTCTGCGCAGGATTATGAATCACAGGAAAATTTCTTAAATCTCTTTCTTGATCTCAAAAGGAATTTCAACATAACTTTG
>Ga0209640_10002152_pt1 | contig 17093 bp, 16 predicted proteins | sample RifCSP10_1_FD_184018 | JGI IMG/M metagenome (GOLD analysis project Ga0209640, IMG submission 184018) | Soil microbial communities from Rifle, Colorado - Rifle CSP2_sed 10_1 (SPAdes) (version 2) | ecosystem: Environmental > Terrestrial > Deep subsurface > Rock core/Sediment | place: Rifle... | reverse complement strand
TTGCCGGGGCGGCCGGACCGTGCATTGAGCTGGCCAAGCTGTTTCAGACCGAATTGGAACATTATGAAAAATTGGAAGGCGCGGAATTGTCAACCGACGGGAAGGCGAATAAACTGTCCCAGATGGTCAAAGGGAATCTCCCGATGGCCTTTCAGGGATTGGTCGTGATCCCCATCTTTGTCGGATACGATTTCAAGCGAAACGAAGGCCGAATTTTTAAATATGACATCACCGGCGGACGATACGAAGAAACCGATTATTTCTCGACCGGGTCCGGCGGAAAAGACGCGCGCACGACGATGAAGAAATTGTATCAACCGGGCCTGAACGAGACCGAGGCCGTCCGGACGGCCCTCGAGGCGCTGTACGATGCGGCCGAGGAAGATATCGGAACCGGCGGGCCGGATCTGATTCGCGGGATCTATCCGACCGTAAAAACGGTGACGGTCAAAGGGGTGATCGACATTGATGAAAACCAGATTCGCCAGAGCTATGAGCGTTTAATCGAGACCCGGAAACGAGGGACCTGAAATGGCTTTTCCGTATTATGTTTCGCCCGAACAGATGATGCAGGACAAGGCGGAGTATGCCAGGAAGGGCATCGCCAAGGGGCGCTCGATCATTGCGATGGAATATCAGGACGGGATTTTGATGGTGGCGGACAACCCCAGTGTGTCCCTGAACAAAATTTCGGAGATCTACGACGCCATCGCGTTCCTGGGGGCGGGGAAATACAGCGAGTTCGAAAATCTGAGAAAGGCGGGCATCCGGCATGCCGATCTGAAGGGCTATATGTACAGCCGGGAGGATGTCACGGCCAAATCGCTGGCCAATGCCTATTCGCAGGCTCTGGGCACGACCTTCAGCCAGGAAGTGAAACCCCTGGAAGTCGAGATTGCCGTTGTCGCCGTGGGTGAGACGGGCCCAGCCGGCGAGATTTATCGAATCTCATTCGATGGAAGCATCACCGATGAACGAGGCTTTACGGTGATCGGGGGGCGGTCCGAAGCCATCACGATGTTCTTGAAGGACCGTTACAAGGGGGGCCTTCCTCTTTCGGACACGCTGAAGCTGTGCAAGGAGGGCCTGGAAAACAGTTCGGGCCAGCGGCTTGCCGTTCCAACGATGGAGGTGGCGGTGCTGGACCGGAATCGTCAGGGCCGAAAATTCCGGCGTTTGACGGCCGATGAGGTTGCGGAGCTGGTCAATCAGCGGTAGCGCGGTGCCTATGAAACAACGCATCTTCGGGCTGGAAAATGAATACGGCTTGATTTTCTCGCCGAACGGGAAGGTCTATCTCCCGGTCGAAAAGGTCCTGGGCTATATTTTTGAAGGGTTAATCCCAAACAGCTGGCCGTCGAACGCCTTTTTGATCAACGGGGCCCGGTTTTATCAGGACACCGGATGCCACCCGGAATATGCAACGCCCGAGTGCGATAACATCTTTGACCTGGTGACCCACGACAAGGCGGGGGAGCGCCTGGTGGAAGGATGCCTGCCCCTGGCCGAGGAACGGCTCAAAGAAGAAGGGATCAACGGTGAAATCTATATTTTTAAAAACAACACCGATTCAATGGGCAATACCTACGGCTGCCATGAGAATTACTTGATGAAGCGTGATGTGGATTTCTGGAAAGTGACGGAACAGCTGATCCCGTTTTTTGTCACCCGTCAGATCTATGCCGGCGCGGGCAAGCTCCTGAAGCTTTCCGGCAAGACGCATTATTTCATGTCTCAGCGGGCCCAGCATATCCATGAGAAAACCTCCTCCTCCACAACCTCATCCCGAAGCATAATCAACACACGGGATGAGCCTCACGCGGATGCCGAGAAATACCGCCGGCTCCACATCATCGTCGGAGATTCGAACATGTCCGAGTTCGCGACGCTGATGAAGGTCGGGGTCACCGCCGTCGTTCTATCGATGATCGAGGAGGGCTACACCGTTCCCAACATCGAGCTGGAGGATCCCGTGAAGGCGATCCGGGAGATTTCAAGGGATACCACGCTCAAACGGCGGGTGAAACTGGAAGATGGCCGGGAGTTGACCGCGATCGAAATCCAGCGGGTCTATTTGGAGCGGGCTTACGATTATCTGGCTTCCACCGCCGTGGATTCCATCACCGAGGATATCGTCCGAAAATGGGAGAATACCCTGGACAAGTTGGAGGAGGACCCGATGCAGTTGTCCCGCCAAATCGACTGGGTGATGAAGAAGGATCTGATGATTTCCTACATGGAGAAGAAAGATTGCGGATGGGACGATCCACGGATTCTTCTGATGGACCTCCAGTATCATGACGTGAGCCGGTCCCGGGGGTTGTACTATGTCCTGGAGAAAATGGATATGGCTGAAAAAGTGGTGGAGGAAGAAGATATCCAACTGGCGATGAATGAGCCGCCCCAAACCACCCGGGCTAAAATCCGCGGCGACTTCATCCGGTTTGCCCGGGAAAAGAATCGCTCTTATACGGTCGATTGGACCTATCTCAAACTCAACGGCTACTGGGAAGAAACGATCCTCTGCATGGATCCGTTCAGCTCGTCCGATCGAAGGGTTGAGGAATTAATCGCTACAGCCGCGGGTCACAGATTTTCCAGATAACCCTTACATCATTCCTTCTATCTTTTCTCCTTGTGGTCATCGGAGGAATTGCGCCGTCCTTTCCCGCCGACGCCTCTCCACAATCGCGAACCGAATCAAATCCGGTCGCACCCATCCGCGTCAAGCAAGGGGACGTGTTCTATTTTTCCATTCAGGCCGGCGACGGGACCACGACGGTACAGGGGCGGTTTCGCGGCCGTACTATTCCCTTCTTTAAGACGGAAGATCCGGAGCGGTTCGGCGCCTTGATCGGTGTGGATCTTGCGGACCTGCCTTCCAAGGAGGATCTGCGGGTGGAGGTTTCCACGGAGGCCGGTTCGGTGGAGCGGCGTCTGTATGCCGTTGAAGTGCTTCCGGTTCGTTTTGCGACGCAGGAATTAACGGTTCCAAAAAACTATGTGGATCTGGATGAAGAAACAGCCAAGCGGGCCGAAGAGGAACAGGAGAAGATTTTGCAATCGCTCAACCACGTGACGTCTCAGCGATTCTGGGAGGGCCGTTTTATCATTCCGGTGGAGGGAAAAATCGCGGGGAGCTTCGGCCTGAGACGGATCATGAACGGCCAGGCCCGATCGCCTCACAGCGGTGAAGACATCAACGCGCCCAAAGGGGCGGAGGTCCATGCGACGAACGAAGGCGTCGTTGCGCTGGTGGGGGATTTCTTCTTCAGCGGGAAGAGCGTGATCTTGGATCACGGCCTCGGACTCTACAGCATGTATTTCCATCTGGATGAGGTGGATGTGGCGGAAGGGGCGAAGGTCCGAAAAGGCGAGGTCGTCGGCAAGGTCGGGGCCACCGGCCGGGCGACCGGACCCCATCTTCATTGGGGAACGCGTATCAACGGAGCCCGCGTCAATCCCTTCTCCATCGTGAATGTTGAATGAGGTGCGCGTCTTGAAGGTGGCCTTGACCATCGCCGGTTCGGACCCGACGGGCGGCGCCGGAATTCAGGCCGACCTGAGGACGTTTGCAAATTTCAATGTCCACGGGGCGGCCGTCATCGCGTCCCTCACAATTCAAAGCACCCTGGGGATTCAGGAGGTGGTGAAGATCCCTCCCGACCTTCTCCGAAAACAGATCACGACGCTCCTGGATGATGTGACGATCCATGCGGTGAAGACCGGGATGCTTTTGGACGGTGAGACGATCGAGATCGTCGGGGAGCTTCTAAAGAAATATCACCTCACCCGATACGTTTTGGACCCGATCATTCGATCATCCACCGGCTATCCCATCCTCAAGAAGGACGACATCGAGTTGCTTAAAAAAACGTTGCTGCCGCAGGCCTTGCTGGTCACCCCGAATCTCAAAGAGGCCGAGGCCTTGACCGGGCTGTCGGTCCGGACCGAAAAGGAGATGGAGCGTGCGGCGATCGAAATCCATGCGCTGGGGCCCCGATATGTTCTGGTGAAAGGGGGACACCTTGAAGGCGATTCCGCCCTTGATCTGCTGGTGGGAGGGTCCAAAACCCAACGCTTTCGAAAGCCTCGAGTGCAAGGCCGGCGCCTGCACGGCGCCGGGTGTGTTTTCTCGGCCGCGATTACGGCCGGACTGGCGGCCGGACTAACGGTTGAACAGGCCGTTCGAAAAGCAAAGCGCTTTGTTCATCAGGCCATTCGATCCGCGGTGTCCGTCGGGAAGGGCCGTCAACTGCTTAATTTAACATCGGATTGAGAAATATGGCGTTTTCAAATTCTGTGCTATATTTTATGTGGAGGCTTGAGTCATGTCTAAGTCAATTCCGGATCATCATCCCTTGCGGAAACTGTTCGCCGATCTGACCGAGCGGACCTTCCTCCAGAAATTACACTGGTCCGATCTCCATGTGGTCGGCTACGTATCCAACTTGCTGGTTGATTTCGTTCATGTCGATCATCTGTGCCGTATACGGAACAGCCGGGGGAAGCATCTGGACGAAGTGGCCGGGATGCTCTTGGAAGCGGATCTGTTGTTAAATGCCCGCTCCTTTGATCGTGAACGGGAAGTTCACCGGCATATTGGCGACTTCACGTTGTTCATGGTGGGGATCTTTCCGGAATATCTGAAGCGGATCAAGATGCATCAATGGATCCATCACCCGGATTTTCTGATCGATTATGTCAAGGTGGGAAAACATTCGTATCGGAACGTGTCCGAGTTCAATTACGGCGAGTTCAAACAAGATGCGCCGCTTTTCCGAAAACTCGCGGATAATTTCGAGTTGTGCGTGATCGGCCTGGGGCATGTCAAGGATGCCCTTGACAGTCTCTCCAATGCGGAATATCAGCAGGTCAAAAGGATTTTACTGAACTGAAAACGCAGGACAGGCCGTGCTCTCTCCGGCCGGCCGTGGTTTCATCGATCCTGCGATATTTCTGGCGAACACCATTGCACGGACCTGCGATGGTGTCTTTTTTTACCGGCGAAACATAAGCGGGACAATTCGATGACGGAAAGACAAAAGAAAAGCCGCCTGACGGTCCGAATCTATTATGAAGACACCGACTGCGGCGGCGTGGTTTATTATGCCAACTACTTGCGGTATTTTGAGCGGGCCCGGACCGAATATCTCCGAGAGCAAGGCGTCGATCTTGGAACATGGGCCGAGAAGGGGCTCTATTTTGTGGTGTCCCGCGTCGAGATCGATTACAAGGCGCCGGCCTGTTATTCGGATCTCCTGGAGATCGAAACGGCCGTGACCGGTAGGTCCAGGGCCAGCCTAACCTTCTCCCATACCGTCCGGGATCAGAACGGCCGGTTGATTGCCTCTTCGGTTGTAATCCTGGTTTGCGTCTCGTCCGGCAGCCCCCGGCGAATTCCGGATGAGATCGTTGCCGTTATCTGAGACGTGGCGAATTCCGGCGCCGGCCTTTCCTTGATCTTCCAATCAATCTTCCTGATCTTCAGAGACAAACGCTTCGGGTACGGGCCGTTTCACGTGGCCAGGATGCAGGCCGCCCAGTGGCCGGGGCGGATCTGAACCAGCGGGGGATCCTCTTTCAAGCAATCTGGTATCCGTTTGGGACATCTCGAATAGAATCGGCACCCGGGAGGAAGATTGACCGGGCTTGGAAGATCGCCTTCTAGGAGCATCCGCTTGCGCCTGGTCTTCGGGTCCGGAATTGGGATCGCGGCCAGAAGGGCCTCGGTGTACGGATGGAGCGGCTGGCGATACAGATCCGGTGCCTGCGCCAGTTCGACAATTCGCCCCAGATACATGACGGCCACGCGGTCGCTGATATGCCGGACCATGTTTAAATCATGCGCGATGAAGATCATGGAGAGCGCATACTCTTCCTGAATGTCCTCGAGCAGGTTGATGACCTGGGCCTGGATCGAGACGTCCAGTGAGGAGACCGGTTCATCGGCCACGATCAATTTCGGGTTCAGGGCGAGGGCCCGGGCCACGCCGATCCTCTGGCGCTGACCGCCGCTGAATTCGTGCGGGTAGCGGTTCACGCCGTCCGGATCCAGGCCGACTTTTTCAAGCAGCTGCTGAACGCGGGCGCGGCGTTCTTCTCGGGTGCCGATCCGGTGAATGATCAGCGGTTCCTCCAACGTGGCTCCAATCGTCATTCGGGGGTTGAGGGAGGCATAAGGGTCCTGGAAGATGATCTGCATCTCGCGGCGCAGCGCACGCATCCGTCGGGCATCGGCCACAAAAATATTTTCGTTCATGAATCGGATTTCACCCGACGTCGGTTCGAGCAGTCGTAAAATCAGCCGGCCGGTGGTTGATTTTCCACAGCCGGACTCGCCGACCAGACCCAGAATCTCGCCTTTTTGCAGGTCGAAACTGACGCCGTCTACGGCATGAACGCGTAGATTCTTTTGGCCGAACAAGCCGTCGCGGACCGGAAAATACTTTTTGAGATTTTTGACCGAGAGCAGCGCGGTTTCGGCCGATTCGTCCCGGGTTGAGTTCGAACGGGTCAGAATTCCGGCGTCCATCATGACGTTTCTCCGAAAGCGACCCAGCACCGGACCCGGTGGCCCGGCCGGATTTCTTTCAAGGGGGGTTCTTCCTTGCTGCAATGAGAGACGGCGACGCCGCAACGCGGGGTGAATTTACATCCGGGCAGATTCTCCGTCATCCTGGGAACGGTTCCGGGGATCGCCCGCAGCCGCTCCCTTCGTCCACCGGCTTTGTCGAAACGGGGGAGCGATGCCAGAAGTCCCTGCGTATAGGGGTGCAGTGGATGGGCGAACAATTCCTCGGTGCCGGCCTCCTCGACAATACGGCCGGCATACATGATGGCGACTTCATGGGCCACTTCGGCGATCACGCCGAGGTCGTGCGAGATCAGGACGAGGGACATGCCGAGCCGCTCGCGAAGTTCCTCCAGCAGCACCAGGATCTGGGCCTGGATGGTGACATCCAGTGCGGTGGTCGGTTCGTCCGCGAAGACGATCTCGGGATTGCAGGAGATCGCCATTGCGATCATGACCCGTTGCCGCATACCCCCGCTCAGCTGGTGCGGGTAGTCGTTCACCCGCCGATCGGCCGAAGGGATTCCGACCAGATCGAGCAGCTCGATCGTGCGGTTCCGGGCATCCTTCCGGCTCATTTTCAGGTGGTGCCGGAGCATTTCCGAGATTTGATTGCCGATGGTGAAAACCGGGTTGAGGGAGGTCATCGGCTCCTGAAAGATCATCGCGATCCGCTTGCCGCGGATCTTTTGCATCTCTTTTTCTTCCAGGGCCAGGAGATCGGCGCCGTTGAACAACGCCTCACCCGAGACGATCTTGCCGGGCGGCTGCGGGATGAGCCGCATCACCGAGAGGGCCGTGACCGACTTGCCGGAGCCGGATTCGCCGACCACGCCTAAAACCGTTCCCGAGCGGACCGTCAGATCAATTCCGTCCACGGCCCGAACCACGCCCTCGGAGGTATGAAATTGTGTCTTGAGATTTTTAATGGTGAGAACGGCCGGGTTCACGGTTCCCTCAAGTCTGTTGCGAGCATATCTGCTGCGGTTCGCAGAATGCAGGCCGCGGCATGCATGCAGGCGAACGCAAGGGCTACGGTTTCTTGGCCAAGTTGAGATAGACCTGAACGGCGCGGTTGGCGGGATCAATCTTTTGCGCGGCCTTCCATTCCTGTATGGCCAGGTCCTGTCGGCCTTGGGTGTAGTACGTTATACCAAGGTGGATGTAGGCCGGGACATATTTGGGGCCGGCCTCTTTGGCTTTGGCAAAGGCCTCAATGGCCTGATCCAGATCCCCTTTTTCCCGCAGGGTCGTCCCGATCTTGGTGAGAATATCCGCAAAATTAGGCCGAAGCATGACGGCTTTTCGGTACTCTTCGAGGGCCTGGTCGTATCGGCCCAGGTCAGCATAGGCGTCACCCAGTTTGCCGTGTTCATTCGCCAATTTCCCTTCAATAAAGGGGTCCAACGAAGCGGGTTCGGAACGGACCACCTTTGCGGCCTGGTTGAAAACCCGCTCGGCCTCCGCGAAATTTCGGAGCTCGTTGTACGTCACGACGAGATTGAGGGAGGCGTCCGTGTATTTTGGATTCAGGGCCAGGGCTTTCTCGAAATATTGCGCGGCGCGCTCGTACAGACCCTTCTGGAAATAGATCAGGCCCAGGCGATTAAAGACATCCGCGTACCCTCTCGTGTTTCGACTCAGAAGCTTCAAAAACAGGCGTTCCGCTTCATCAAACCGCTGATCGTCGAAACATTCCTGGGCGGCGCGATAAACTTTTTCGAATTCGGGATCCGTGGCCATCGTGCGTCCACTATAAAAGAAAAGACCGGTGGTGTCAACTATCACAATGTGCCGTGAGCCCCGTCCTTATTATTTTCTTGCTTGTCTTCCTTCCATTCGGTAAAGTGCCGGTTATGAAAATTTTGAAGGCGGAGTTTGTTACGAGCTGTGTCGCACCGGAGGATTGCCCGAAGGACGGTCTTCCGGAGATTGCGGTTGTCGGCCGTTCCAATGTCGGCAAATCGTCGCTGTTGAACTGCCTGCTGCAGCGAAAAGGGCTGGCGAAGACAAGCGGCAGACCCGGAAAAACACGACTCATCAATTTTTTTATAGCCACATTGGGCACAAACCCGCCGTTGATTTTTTATATCGTGGATCTTCCCGGATACGGTTATGCCAATGCCTCGATGACTCAACGAGCCGAGTGGGGAGCCATGGTCGAAAATTATCTTGCCAATCGCCCCGCGCTTCGCGGCCTGATCGTGTTGCTGGATATTCGCCGGGGACCGGGCCCTCTGGACCAACAATTATTTTCATGGCTTGATTCCTACAAAATCCCCTTTGTGGTGGTCCTGACAAAATCGGATCAACTGCCAAGAGGTCGGCAATCAACGGCCCTCCAAAGCATCAAGGCCGTTTTACCGCCGTCCGCCGCCAACCAAGAAATCCTTCTTTTCTCTTCCAAAACCGGTCAAGGCCGTGAAGCGCTGATCGGGAAGATCATTCAAATCCTTAAAGACTAATACCCCAGTTCTTGCCAATTTACGTCCAATAATAGGAAAATTGCTTCCTAATCCAAGAATAAGTTTATAACGCCAGAAAGTGGGTATTTTTACAACCCCATGATTTAATACATGGAACAATCATGTATAAGATATGCTCCTTATTTTACAATAGCTTGGTATTTTTATTGCTATAATATATACGTGGATCAAAAAACCGTAGATAGCACAACCTGTCAATCATTCGGTGAGGTCATGCATAAAAAGACATACAGTCCCAAGGAAGTCTGCCAGATGGCTAATATTTCGGCAAGGCAGTTGGGTTATTGGAAGCTGATTGGAATTATTCGGCCGGGACAGGAACTGCACGGTTCAAGAATGTTCTATCGCTACACCGAGCGGGACCTTGATCTGCTAAAGGCCGTTCAGAAATTGACCGAACAAGGATATCTCGTGAGCAAGGCCGCCGATAAGATTAAATCGGCTTTGGCAAAGGGAGAGGCAATTTCTGCCGCCGCATTGTTAAGCTTGATCAGCCCGCAGCCAATGGCTCATCCGGACTCCTCGCCGGCCGTCCCGCAAGGGATGGATATCTTCCAGAAACGTGTCGAAGAAGAATTGATCCGGTCGCGTCGTTTCAACTATCCGCTGTCCTGTCTGGCCGTTAAGGTTGACGTTTTACCTTCGGACAACGAGGAGGTGTTTCGTCAGGTGATGCAAAAGGTTGAAAAGGTTCTCGTCTCGTACAAACGGGCCTACGACATGGTCGCTCAAGTCGGCCGTCAAGAATTCTTGTGGCTGCTCTGCCAGACCACGGCGGAGGGATCGCAGCTGGTGGCACAGCGCGTTCCGAAAATGTTTCCCGAGCGGGAGTGGTTCGCCGGCCAGTTGAAATATTCAATCCTGATCCATGCCGGGGCTGGAACAATTGACCCCTCTAACGATGATGGCGCAGTATTGGTGACACGGGCAAGAACCGCTTTGGCCGCGGTGGTTTCCGAGGGCAAACATGCGGTTTGAATCTGGCCTGATAAATTATTCCTGGTCCGGCGGTTGCTCGCTCATCGCAGCATTCCGCAGAGGGCTGTATTTTGCGTCCGTCTCGTAGGCCTGGTCAAACACTTCCATCGCCTTTTTCATGTCTCTGAGTTTGTAATACGCATACCCCATAAAGTAATAGGCATTGGCGTTTTCGGGGTCAATCTGGGCGGCTTCTTCGAATTCCTTGATCGCGTTTTTATAATCCTTCTTGAAGTAGAGATCCAGACCGGTGTTGAAATGCTGTTTTGCCGAATCGGCATCAAACAGCTCATCCGCGGCGGCCGATGTCAAGCCGACCGAGATCGTCAGCAACACGGCCCATATGATTCGGATCATCCTGTCACCTCCTTCCCTATTGTAGGGGCTCACGTCGCCCCCTCCACATGTCTGCTGCGACCCGCAGCATGCAGGCCGGCGAAGCCGGATGGAGCCTCCCCCTCTCGCTCGCCGTGCTCGCTGGCCAGATACCACGGGCAGCGTGAGAGGAGCGCTCCTAAAATTTAATTTCGACCTGGGCCGAGGCCCGCAGATCCTTCAACCATTTCTCGTACAGCTCGGCCGACCGTTCCTGGAACAGCCGTTCCTGAATCTCGTTCTTGGCCTCCTCGAACGGGCGGGGTTTCGGCGGTTGGATCTCATCCAGACGAAAGATGTGAATGCCCGCGGCCGTTTTGACCGGCCCGCTGAACTCGCCTGGCTTCAGAGGTTCAATCGCCTGCCGGATTTCCGGCAGCATCTGGTCCGTCCTCAAGGTCCCGAGATCTCCATTGTATTTGGCCTCCGGCCCGCTCGAGTAGCGTTTGACCATCGCCTGAAAGTCGGCGCCGCTTTTGATCTGGTCCGCTACGCTCCGGGCGGTCTGCTCCGCGGTTTGCGCCGAGCCGGTGCCGGGGATGGGAATAAAAATCTGGCGGAGGCGATACTGCATCGGGGTTAGAAACCGATCCGCATGTTCCTCATAATACGACCGCATCTCCTCGTCGCTGAGCACCACGCCCGACTTCACTTCGCGATTGACCAGTTTCAGGACCATGATCTGGTCCTTCAGCCCGTTTTTGTACTGGTCGAGATCGGCCTGTTCCTCCTGCAAGGCCTTTTGCAGCGCCGCGTCCGTCGCCATCCCGTTCTTCTGCTTGACGTCCTCAACGGCCTTTTCCACCTCCTCCGGTCCGACGGTGATGCCTCTCTTCCGGGCCATCTGGAGCTGCAGCCGCTGGTTGATCAACTGTTCCAGGATTTCCGGCGCGGACGATTGGAGCCGGGAAATCGTTCCGTCCGACGACAGACCCAGCAAGCCGAGCCGGGCCTGCGCCGCGGCCGATTGCAGATCGGAGAAGGTGATGATTTCGCCGTTGACCACGGCGACGATCCGGTCCACGGTCGCCGCGCCGCCGGTCGGCGGGTGAATCCAAAGAGCGGGAAGGAGCATTGCGAGCGCCGCAAGCGCGAGTCGTTTAATCATGGGCGGGCTCCGGAGACAATTCCGAGCTTCCAAGCGGTTGGTAGAGAATCTGGTAATTCACCGTGATGCGCGCTTTTTCCTTCAGTCCCGCGACCCATACCGCAAACAATTTTTCCCGCCGTTCCTGCGTCAGTTGGGCGCGGATCCGCTCCACCGCTTCGGACGGGGTCATCGGTTTGGCCGGATGCAGCTCCTCCATCTTGAAGATATGGTAGCCGTAGACCGTTTTGACAATGGGACTGATTTTCCCGGCAGCCAGGGTGAAGACGATGTCGAATGCTTCCGGCATCTCGCCTTTGGTGAAGAAACCGAGGTCGCCGCCTTGTTCTTTGTCCGGACTGAGCGAGTGGGCCCTGGCCAGATCGGCGAAGTCGGCGCCCTGGACCAACCGGAGGCGGATCGTTTTGGCGGTTTCCTCGTTGGCCACCACGATCTGACGCGCCCGAACCTCGATCGGTCTCGCGAACTCCTTCAAGTGCTTCTTGTAGTAGGCCTGGATCTCTTCCTCGGTGGTCTGGATGTTTTCGGGCACGGCCTGATTGATCACCTTCTGGCTTAAGAGCTGCTGACGGAGCCGCTCCTTCCAGTCCTCAAAACTGGTTTGCCGGTGCCGGAGCATTGCCTCGAATTCTCCGGGCGCGTAATCTCCTTTGATCCGGTCCACGGTCTGTTTGAGCTCGTCCTCTCCGACATCCAATTTCAGCCGGGCGGCCTCGGCCAGGAACAGATGCTGCTCGATCAACTGGTTGAGAATATTCCGCTTCAGTTCCTTGACGGATTCGCTGTTCTCATCGAGTGTGCCCTTGAATTCGACTTCCAGAAAGGCCGCTTTCAACTCTTTGAGGCTGATGCTGTTGTCGTCAACCATCGCCACAATGGGGGAGGAAGGGAGAACAGCGGTCCTTCCGCAGCCGAGGGAAAGAAGAAACAGTGCAACCAAACAGAACGGCCTAACGCCGGGCGGCCTGTGCGGGGTCATGGGTAGGGGCGACATTTTCTCCGATGGAAGCCAACAACGAGTCCGAAATCACGATATTGGATTCCGTTTTTAATGTCTTGACCAGCCCTTCGAAAAGAGCGGTTTCTTTATCCTTGACGATTTGTTGGCGAATCTCATCCCTCACATCGGTAACGGCGAGGGGTTTCCGGGTCCGCCGGCTTTGGACGCGGATGATATGGTAGCCGTAGGGCGTTTTCACAAGACCGCTGATCCGGCCGGGCTTCAATCCGAAAACGGCTTCCTCGAATTCGGGGAGCGTCCGGCCTTTGCGTACCACGCCCAGGTCGCCGCCCTTGTCTTTGCTGCCGGGATCGATCGAATGGGCTCCGGCCAGCGCGGCAAAATCGGCGCCGCGGCGCAGCCGATTCAACAATGCATTCGCCTCCGCCTCGGTCTTGACCAGAATATGACCGGCCCGCGCCTCTTCGATTGCGGGCAGGGCGTCCCGATGGGCATTGAAGTAGGCCGTCAGCTCCTCCTCCGTAACCTCGATCTTCTTTTCGATCAACTCGCGCAGTACGGCATCGAGCAGCAGCCGCTCTCTAAAATCCTCCACGCGGTCTCCGAGCGTCTTGTCCCGGTCCGGTTTCATCCGGCGGGCCTTTTCAAGGAGGAGTTCCCGCGTGATCAATTCACCCAAAAAATCCTTCTTCCCGTTCGAGCCCGGGTAAGCCGTCCGGACCTCCCGGGGAAGTTGCAACCATTTTTGATTAAATTGATCAACCGTAATCCGTGTGCCGTTCACCTGGGCCAGTGTTAAATCACGGGTTGAAATGGCGGGGTCGGCCGACGTGTTGCAGGCCGCGAGCAAGAGGGTAAGAGCCAGAATCCATTGCATTGAAATGTCGTAACATATCACAGAAGGCTTTGCAAGTAGTTTTTTAGGACCGAAAAGAGAGTCGGCCAGTCGGCCCGTTCCGACTCGCTCAGAAGGAGTTTCACGCTGAATTCCGAGACGAGCTGCAGACGCTTTTTCGATTCCGACAAGAGCCGGCGGACCTGCGCATCCGTCAAGGGTCGGGCCGGGTCGAAGGCGATCAGGATTCCGTCTCGAGTCGAATCGAGCTTATGAATCTTCATCCGCCGGGCCAGCAGCTTAACCGCCACGACCTGCAACAGGTGTTGAACGGGCTCCGGAATCTTGCCGTAGCGGTCCTCCAGTTCGGCCTGGAAGGCGGTCCGCTCGGATTCGGTTTTAAGACCCGAGAGCCGTTTGTAGACGGCGAGGCGTTGATAGGTGTCCGGAATGTAGCCTTCCGGGATGAAGGCCGAGACGTTCAGGTTTAAGACCGGTTCGATCTCCGGCTCAACCGCTTCACCTCTGAGTTCCTGAATGCAGTTCTCGATCAGTTGGAGGTAATAGTCGAACCCGACCGCCGCGATATGGCCGGACTGCTGTTTTCCGAGAAAATTTCCGGAGCCCCGGATCTCCAGATCACGCGCGGCGATTCGAAACCCGGCGCCCAGCTCGCAGAATTCCTGGATCGCCTGGATCCGGGCCCTGGCCTCTTCGGTCAGTCCTCGATCGGACGGGATGAGAAGATACGCATACGCCTGATGCCCCGACCGTCCGACGCGCCCGCGGAGCTGGTAGAGATCGGCCAGCCCGAACCGGTGGGCGTCGTTGATCAGGATCGTGTTGGCCGTTGGGATGTCGAGGCCCGACTCGATGATCGTGGTGGTCAAAAGGACGTTCGTTTCCTGATGAACGAATTTCCACATCACCTGTTCCAGCGCCCGTTCGTGCATCTGGCCGTGCGCGACCGCGATCTTCGCTTCCGGAACCAGCTCCCGCAGGAGCTGGCCGATCCGCTCGATGTCCTGCACGCGGTTATGGACGAAAAAGACCTGCCCGGCCCGCGCCAGCTCCCGTAGGATGGCGTTCCGTATCACCGGCCGGTCGAAGCGCGTCAGGATCGTCCGGATGGCCAGGCGGTCGGCCGGGGGCGTCTCGATGATCGAGAGTTCGCGGATTCCGGTCAGCGCCATCTGGAGCGTCCGGGGAATGGGCGTTGCGCTGAGCGTCAAGGTGTCCACCGTCTTTCGGATCTCCTTGAGTTTCTCCTTGTGGGTGACGCCGAACCGCTGTTCTTCATCCACGACCAGCAGGCCAAGGTCGTGGAAGGCGACATCTTTCTGAAGAAGGCGGTGCGTGCCGATCACGATATCCAGTCTGCCCGTTGCCAGGTCCGTTAGAACCGCCTTCTGCTCTTTCGCGGACCGGAAACGGCTGAGCGTCTCGACGCGGATGGGAAACGGAGCAAACCGTTCCCGAAAGGTTTCCCCGTGCTGCTGCGCCAGCAGGGTCGTCGGCACCAGTACGGCGACCTGCTTCCCGTCCATCACGGCCTTGAACGCGGCCCGCATCGCCACCTCGGTCTTCCCGTAGCCGACATCCCCGCAGATCAGTCGGTCCATCGGCCGGGGTTCTTCCATATTATTTTTTACATCCTCGATCGCTTTGAGCTGGTCGGGGGTTTCGTCATAGGCGAAGGCGGCATCGAATTCGCGGGCGAGCGCCGACTCTTTTGAGAAGGCATGTCCCGGGCTCATCTCCCGCACGGCATACAGCTCCACGATCTCCTTCGCCATCGTCTCGACCGCCTTCTTGACGCGCTGCGTCGTCCGCGCCCAGGTGATCCCGCCCAGCCGGTCCAGCTTGGGACGGTGGCCTTCGACGCCGGAATATTTTTGGACCAGGTTCAGACGGTCCACGGGCAGGTAAAGCGTGTCGCCGCCCAGATAATGGAGGATCATAAAGTCGCTTTCAAATCCCTGGATCGAGAGCCGCTTCAAACCCTCGTAGCGTGCGATTCCGTGTTGAACGTGGACGATGTAGTCGCCCGCCTCCAGGTCCTCCAGCGATGAGAGAAATTGAGCCCGTTTGAATCTCGGCGGAGGCCGGTGTTTGACGCCCTTTCCGAAGAGATCCTCATCCGTCAGCACGGCGAGGCGGTTTGCAGGATCAATGAACCCGGACGAAAGCGCGCCGACCGCGATCGAAAAGGGAAGCGGGGAATGCATTGGGGAGGCCGGGATCGTTTCGGCGTTGGGCCACGCCTCCGCCGGCAGATCATGGTCGCGGAACAAATCCGTCAGACGGTCTCTCTGAACCGGGGTCTTTGCAATGAAAATGACGCGGGCCTTTCGTCTTAAATCGTCCGCCGTCTTGAGCGCGGCCGAGAGCGGCGTGCCCTTCATGCCCAGTCCGAGGCTTTCGGGTGAGCGCGTGGAAAATGAAAGCACGTCCGTCTCCGATTCAGTTTCCATGTGGCTTGTCTCAAGAACGATGGGCCGTCCCGATTCCAGCCGCCGGTTCAATTCATCCGGCATCAAATACAGATTGGACGACTTTCGCTGCCCGCCCGGAGAAGCGGTCTCGGCCAGCCGGACCTCGGTATGAAATTCCTCCATCAGATCCTGGAGACTGCCGGGCTCGTCCAGCACAAACCGTGTCTCCGGGGGGAGGTAGTCCATCACCGCGGCCTTCGCCTTTTCGTTCGGCTCGTGCGCCGGAAGGATTTGAGCCTCGGAGCGATGACCGGCCGAGATCTGTGTCTCGGGATCAAAGGTCCGGATCGTCTCGATCCGATCGCCGGACCATTCGATCCGAAGCGGCTCGTTGTGTGCGGTTGAGAAGAGGTCCATGATTCCACCGCGCAGGCCGAATTCGCCGGGATGCTCAACCGATTCGGTGCGGGAATAGCCGAGAGCGACCAGCGACTCGATCAGGCCGTCGCGGTCGGCCGACTGTCCGGTCAAGAGTGAGACGGCGGATTCACGCAACGCGGCCGGGTCGATCACGCGCTGCATCACGGCCGGGACGGATGAAACCACGATCTTCGATTGATTCCCGGTGATGCGCCATAACGCCTGCATACGTTGCCGGATCAGGTCGGGATGTGGAGAGGTCAGTTCATAGGGAAGGATTTCGGTCGAGGGAAAAAGCATCGCATCATCGCTCGGCCGCCCGAGCAGGTTCAACCAGCAAACGAGATCCTGATGAAACGACTCGGCCTGCGCGTCCGTGGCGGTCAAAACAAAAAGCGGGACGTTTATTTCACCCGCCAACCCGACGGTCACGGCCGCCTTGGCCGAGCCCCAGAGGCCGGAAAAAACGATCCGCCGGCGGTCGACTTCGGCGAGCTCAGTCGAGCCGCTTCGGACAAATTTTAACGCGGGGGCGATAAGCGATTTCAGGATTGAGGAATGTTTGGGTTCTGTGGGATGGGAGTCATTCATTGCGTAAAATGAATTGTAGGGGCAGGATGCATCCCGCCCCTACGCGGTTTTCAAAATCTTTTCGATTAATTTGGTGGTGGAGACGCCTTTGATGAGCGGGACCCGCCGGACCCGTCCGCCGCGCCGCTCAACGACATCCCGGCCGATAATCTTATTTTTTCCCCAGTCGCTGCCTTTGACCAGGACGTCCGGCCGGAGCGCGGTAATCACCGCGAGCGGATCGGGCTCGTCGAAAATTGTGACGTAGTCAACGCAGGACAGAGCCGCGAGGACCTCGGCGCGCTCAGCCTGAGGGAGAAGCGGGCGGAGCGGGCCCTTGATCTTTCTCAT
>Ga0209640_10002151_pt1 | contig 17093 bp, 14 predicted proteins | sample RifCSP10_1_FD_184018 | JGI IMG/M metagenome (GOLD analysis project Ga0209640, IMG submission 184018) | Soil microbial communities from Rifle, Colorado - Rifle CSP2_sed 10_1 (SPAdes) (version 2) | ecosystem: Environmental > Terrestrial > Deep subsurface > Rock core/Sediment | place: Rifle... | reverse complement strand
AAGCGAGGTCGAAGCAGAATCACTCCTCAAAGAATCCCGGAAAGGCATCGCATGAAAATCGCACGCATGTTTGGACTCATTCTCGCGCTCGGCTTCTCCGCTGCGTTCGCGCAGCAGGAACTGTCGCCCGAAGCGCTGGTGCGCAAGGTGACCGAGGACGTTCTCGAATCGATCAAGAACGACAAGGCGCTGCAGGCCGGAGACCGCAGCAAGGCGCTTGCGCTCGCCGAGCAGAAAGTGCTGCCGCACATCGATTTCCGCGAGGCGACGCGGCTCGCGGTCGGCCGGTCGTGGAATGCGGCGAGCCCCGAGCAGCAGGAAAAACTCGTGACCGAGTTCCGCGCCATGCTGGTGCGCATCTACTCGAACTCGATCGACGCGTACCGCGGCCAGACGATGCGGGTGCAGCCGGTGAGGCTGGCGCCCGGCGCGACCGAGGTCACGGTGCGCAACCAGTACCTGAGGCCGGGCCAGCAGGCCGTCGTGGTGGATTACGCGATGCGCAAAACGCCGGACGGCTGGAAGATCTACGACATCACCGTCGAAAATGTGAGCCTGGTGCTGACCTACCGCGCCGAATTCGACCAGGTCATGCGCCAGTCCGGGGTCGATGGCCTCATCAAGCGGCTCGCGGAAAAGAACCAGCCCGCCAGCCTGCGTCCGCGCAAGGGCTAACGCGCGAGATCGAAAGCGTTCGTCAGGTCCCCCGCGTTCGCGCGCACGCCCGGCAGCGGCTCCAGACCGAAGCGCCGGGTGATGAATTTGATGATCGAAGTCGTATCGTATGGTGTCTTGTCCACGTGGCCGCGCTTCGCTAGCGGGGAGATGATGAGCGTGGGAATCCGCGTGCCGGGTCCCCAGCGATCGCTCCATCCCGCACCCGAGGGCGGCGGCACATGGTCCCAGAAGCCGCCGTTCTCGTCATAGGTCACGATCACCGCCATCTTCGGCCATAGCGGGCTGTTGCGCAGCCGCGTCAGGATGTCGTGCATGTGCTCGTCGCCGCTCGCGACATCGGTGTAGCTCGGGTGCTCGTTGACACGCCCGGTCGGCTTGTAGAACGCGACCTGCGGCAGCGTGCCCCGCTCGATGTCGCGCAGAAGATCCGTGAGGTCTCTCAGGTGCCGGGCGCGGTCCGGGGTGCCCGGCGCGAAGCGCGCGTAGTAATTGAACGGCTGGTGATGCGGCTGGAAGATGGGGCTGCCCTTCTCCCGGTTGTAGATCACCGAGCGCTTTTCCTTCGGGTCGCGGCGGCCGTCGGCGAGCGCCTCGTTCCACGCGCCGGCATACCACGCCCAGCTCACGCCCTTGGCGGAAAGCGTGTCGCCGACCGTCTTGTCCTTGAACGCCGGCGCAGGGTGGCGCACGGGGTCGGCGAGATCGAGGCTGCCGCCCGCGGCCGGCGGAATGCCGCTCGGCTGGTAGGGCGGCTGGAGGTTGTTGACGAGGTACCCGTCGGGCGACACGGCGCCCTCGAACACCTGCACGGGGCCTTGGAGCACCGACGCCGGTGACGTTGATTTTTTCACAAGGTTGCCTTTTTCGTCCAGTCTTGCACGTGCGCTTGCGGGCGCATCGCGGTCCGCGGGAGTACAAGCGCACACCAGCCACAGGTGGTTAAGCAACGAGCCGCCGTAAGCCCCCTGGAAGAAATGATCCGCCAGAACGTACTGGCGCGCCCACTGCCAGAGCTTCATCTTCGAGCCGTCGAAGTAGCCCATGGTCCAGGCGCCCGCGTTCGACATCGCGACAAACATGTTGTTCTTTCCGCCGTTGATCTGCTCCCGGTGATGATGGAAAGCGTGGATCGGGCTGGGCAGCACCTCGTCCATCCGGCCGTTCACCGGCGGCGCATCGATCTGGAACGGGCCGTTCGCCAATTTCTCCGGAAAGCGCTTGCTCGCGTGGCCGTGCTCGTAAACCGGGGGCAAATGCGGGAGCGGTTTGCCATCATGGTCGAGCTGGGTTTTCTGCTCCGCCGTCGCGTTGGCGATGCCCTCGGCGCCTGGAAACAGGCCGTAGAGATGGTCGAAGCTGCGGTTTTCGGCGTAGATCACGACGATGTGCTCGATCTTCGCCAGCCCGTCGCCGGCGCTGCGCGTCGCGCAGCCGATCGCGAGAAGTGCCGCAAGCCCCGCTGCGAGGACGCGCACAGTCATGCAAGAGCGTTCATGGGTCCTCCCCATAATCCGCCGAAAATATCATGCCTTCGTGTCGGTTAGACTAAGGTCATGCGCGAGCCCCAGCCCAGGACGATTTACCTCAAGGATTACGCCCCGCCGCCGTTCCTGATCGAGCGCATCGCGCTTGACGTGGACATCCGCGACGAGGATGCGATCGTGCACGCCGCGCTCGAGGTGCGGCGCAATCCGAAGGCGGCCGATCCGCGGGCCCCGCTCGTGCTGGACGGCGACGAACTCGAACTGCGCGCCGTGTCGCTGGACGGCGCGCACCTGCGCGAGAACCAGTATTCGTTGACCCCCGAGCGCCTGGCGATCCCGCACGTGCCCGACGCATTCGCGCTGGAGACCGTGTCGCGCATCGTGCCGCAGAAGAACACCCGGCTCGAAGGGCTCTACGCCACGCAAAGCGGATTCGTCACGCAGTGCGAGGCGGAGGGCTTCCGTCGCATCACCTGGTTCATCGACCGGCCCGACGTCATGGCGCGCTACAGGACCACGGTGCATACGAACAAGGCGCGCTATCCGGTGCTGCTGTCCAACGGCAATCGGGTCGCCGCGGAGGAAGAGCCCGGCGGCCGGCATTTCGCGACCTTCGAGGACCCGTTCCCAAAGCCCTCGTATCTGTTCGCCCTGGTGGCGGCAAAGCTCGACCTGCTGCAGGACGAATTCGTTTCGACGTCAGGAAACCGCAAGACCCTCCAGGTCTACGTCGAGCCGGGCAAGCTCGACCAGGCCGCCTGGGCGATGAATTGCCTCAAGCGCGCAATGCGGTGGGACGAGCGGCGCTTCGGCCTCGAGCTGGATCTCGAACAGTACAAGATCGTCGCGGTCGGCGATTTCAATTCCGGCGCGATGGAAAACAAGGGACTCAACATCTTCAACGCGAAGTACATCCTGGCACGGCCGGATGTCGCCACGGACCAGGACTTTCTCAATATCGACCGCGTGGTCGCGCACGAGTACTTTCACAACTGGACCGGCAACCGCGTCACCTGCCGCGATTGGTTCCAGATTTCGCTCAAAGAAGGTCTCACCGTCTTCCGCGACCAGGAATATGGCGCCGACACGTATTCGCGAGCGGTGACGCGCATCCAGGAGGTGCGCATGCTGCGCGCCGGGCAGTTCGCGGAGGACGCCGGGCCGATGGCGCACCCGGTGCGGCCGCAGTCGTACATGGAAATCCGCAACTTCTACACCATGACCGTGTACGAGAAAGGCGCCGAGGTCGTGCGCATGCAGCACACGCTGCTCGGCGAAGAGAAATTCCAGGCGGGGATGCGCCTGTATTTCCAGCGCCACGACGGGCAGGCGGTGACCTGCGACGACTTCGTGCAGGCGATGCAGGAAGCCTCCGGCGTCGACCTCGCGCAGTTCAGGCGCTGGTACGACGTCGCGGGAACCCCGGTGCTCGACTGCGACGGCGCGTATGACGCGGCGAAAAAGACGTTCGTGCTGACCGTGCGGCAGTCGATGACGCCGCCGTTCCACATCCCGTTCGCAGTGAAGATCGGTCCGGACGAGCGCGTACTCTCGGTGAAGCAAAGCGAAGAGGCCTTCGTCTTCGAGGATATCCCCGCGAAGCCCGTCCCGTCGCTGCTGCGCGGGTTTTCCGCGCCGGCGATCGTCCGCTACCCGTACGGCGAGGCGGATCTTCTGCACCTGCTCGCGCGCGACGACGATCCGTTCAACCGCTGGGAGGCCGGACAGCGCCTCGCCACCGAGATCATTCTCAGAAAACAGGGCGAACCGTCGCGCGCCTTCGTCGATGCGGTGCGGACGCTTCTCGCGGAGAAGGATCCGGCGTTCGTCGCCGAAGCGCTGGCGCTCCCGGTCGAAGCGTATCTCGCCGAGCAGGTCGAGGTCGCCGACCCGGATGCGATCCACGAAGCCCGCAATACCCTGCGGCGGCGCCTTGCCGAAGCGCTCAAGGAGGACCTGCTTGCCGCCTACCGGGCGAACGAGGTACCGGGGCCATATTCGCCAGACGCCGCGGCAGCGGGCAAACGCGCGCTGCGCAATGCGGCGCTCGGCTACCTGATGGAGCTGGAGACCGAAGATGTCGTTGCGCTGTGCTACGAGCAGTTCGCGCAATCGAACAACATGACCGAGTCGTTCGCCGCGCTCGGCTGCCTCGCGAACAGCCGTGCGGCGCAGCGCCAAATCGCGCTCGATTCCTTCTACGACAAGTGGAAGCACGAGCCGCTGGTGGTGGACAAATGGTTCGCGGTGCAGGCCTCCTCGCGCCTGCCCGATACGCTCGGGCGCGTGCGCGCGCTGCTCGAGCACCCCGCGTTCGACCTCAAGGTGCCGAACAAGGTCTATGCGCTCATCCGCAGTTTCTCCGCCAACCAGGTGCGGTTCCACGCCGCCGGCGGCGCAGGCTACGCCTTCCTTGCCGATCAGGTGCTGGCGCTCGACCGCGTGAATCCCATGGTGGCGGCGCGCATGGCGCGCTCGTTCGACCGCTGGAAGAAATTCGACCCCGGGCGCCAGGCGCACGCGCGGGCGCAGCTCGAACGCGTGCGCGATGCGGAGGGACTTTCGCGGGACGTCGCGGAAATCGCCGGAAAGGCGCTCGGGTGACGTGAGCACCGCGGACCGTCCCGCAACGATCGATGCCCTCGCCACAACCACCCGGCTGCTGGTGCGCTCGGGCATCGAGATCGGGCACACGCTCGAGGCGATGCTCGCGGACGGCGATCCGGTGACGGCCGAGGTGCAAGCAGGCGAGCGGCTGTTCCTTTCGCGGCTGCTGCGCGTGGAATCGTTCGAAGGGTGGTTTGTCGTAGCCTGTAGCGCGACCAAGGAAACGAACCTTGCTCTGCTGTCCGCGCCCTCGGTGACCTTGACGTGCAATCACCGCGGCGTTCACTACAACTTCATCGCCACGGCTCCTCGCGAGATCGAGCACGAGGGTTTGGCCGCAATACGGTTCGCCTTTCCCCTCGCCCTGTTCGCGCATCAGCGGCGCGCACAGCCACGGATCCAGGCGCCGGCGCGGATTCCGCTCCGGTGCGAAATCGCCTGGGGGCCGCTATCGTTCGACGCTCAGGTCGTCGACGTGAGCCTCGAGGGCATCGGTACCATCGTCTACGATACCGACATCCACCTGGACGCCGGTACGAGGCTCGAGCGCGTGCGGATTGTGCACCCGGAACGAAGCCCCGTCGTCGTGGACCTGGAGGTCCGATACTCGTGCCCCGCGCTTCAGCGCGACGGCACGCCGGCGATGCGCTCCGGGTGCCGCTTCCTGGGCGCGTCCGAAGACCTGAACGACCTCATCCGCCTTTTCGTAACCGACCTGGACGCCAAGCCGTAACCACGGAGACTGAAGACCTCGAACCATGGACCCGACGACCCAGCTCGCACTCGCCACTGCCGCGTTCATTGCCACGCATTTCGTGCCCAGCACTCCGTTACGCGCGAACCTCGCCGGCAGGATCGGCGAGCGCGCGTACCTCGGACTGTATGTCGTCGTCGCGCTCGCGACGCTCGGCTGGATGATCTACGCCTACAACCGGGCCCCGATCGAACCCCTGTGGCCCGGACTGCGGGTCTTGCCCGCCGTGCTGATGCCGTTCTCTCTCATCCTGCTCGCGTGCGGCGTGCTGTCGCGCAACCCGACCGCGGTGGGGCAGGAGAAGGCGCTCAAGTCCGAGGAAGCGGCGCGCGGCATCCTGCGCGTCACGCGCCACCCGGTGATGTGGGGGATCATGCTGTGGGCCGGCGCGCACGTTCTGGCGCGGGGCGACCTGAAATCAGTCGTTTTCTTCGGCGGTTTTCTCGCCCTGGCGGCGCTCGGCACCCTCCTCATCGACGCACGCAAGGCGCGCGGCCTCGGCGAGGACTGGACGCGTTACGCCGGCGCGACCTCCAGTGTGCCGCTGGTCGCCATCGCGCAGGGGCGGAACACGTTCCGAGCGGGCGAAATTGGCCTCGTGAAACCGGCCTTCGGACTGATCCTGTACGGCGGCTTGCTGCTGTTCCACGCCTGGCTGTTCGGCGCGCAGCCGTATTAGCCGATTTTCCGGCGCACCCTTTCGTCGAACCGGGCGACGTTGACGACGACGCGCTCGTGCACGCCGTCGCCGATCAGCTCTTTTTCGTCGCGCGCCTCGACGCGAAAGCGGATCGTCCGGCCTTCCACGCCGATCACTTCGGCCGTCGCGGCGATCCGCATGCCTACCGGAGTGGCGGCGATGTGGCGCACATCGAGCCTCGTGCCGAGCGACTGGTGGCCGGCGGGAAGCAGGTGTTCCACGGCGGCAAGCGCCGCCGCTTCGATCAGGTTGATCATCACGGGAGTCGCGAGCACGTGCACCTTGCCGCTTCCGATGCGCGGCGCGGTATGCTCTTCGCCGACCACGAGCGCGGCGCTTCCCTTCAACCCGGGCGACAATTCCGTCAGCTCCATGCTCGGTCTATCATAACCCGGTGACCCGACACGTCGTCATTTTGGGCTGCGGCTTTGGCGGCCTGTTTGCGGCGCAGGCGCTGCGCGGAGCGCCGCTGCGCGTGACGGTGGTGGATCGTGTCAATCATCACCTGTTCCAGCCCCTGCTCTACCAGGTCGCAACCGCCGGGTTGTCCGCGCCCGCAATCGCGGCCCCGATCCGCCACATTCTCGCCGGACTGGACAACACCACCGTTCTGCTCGGCGAGGCGAAGCGCATCGATACCGCGCGGCGCAAAGTCACGCTCGACGACGGGGAATCGCTTCGCTACGACGAACTGATCGTCGCGACCGGCGCCACCCACAGCTACTTCGGGAACGACGCCTGGGCCGCGCACGCCCCCGGCCTGAAAACGCTCGAAGACGCGCTCGAGATCAGGCGCCGCATTCTGCTTGCCTACGAACATGCCGAGCGCGAAGACGACCCCGTCCGGAGAGCGGCATGGCTCACGTTCGTCGTCATCGGCGCAGGCGCCACCGGAGTAGAGCTTGCGGGCACGCTCGCCGAGATCGCCCGCCACACGTTGCGCGGCGAATTCCGCCGCTTCGACCCGCGGAACGCGCGCATCGTGCTGGTCGAAGGCGCCGACCACGTGCTGCCGTCGTATCCAGTGGACCTGTCGGAGAAGGCGCGCCTTCAGCTCGAGCGGCTCGGCGTCACGGTCTGGCTCGGCCGCCGCGTCACCGGCGTGGACGAAGGCGGCGTGCGAATGGGCGACGACCGCATCGCGGCGAGGACCGTCGTATGGGCCGCGGGCGTTGCCGCCTCGCCGCTCGGGGCGGCGCTCGGCGTTCCGCTCGATCGCGCGGGAAGAGTGATCGTGCAGCCCGACCTGTCGATCCCCGGGCACGCCGAGGTGCAGGTGATCGGCGATCTTGCATTCATCCCGAGCCACGATCCGCCGGTACCCGGGATCGCTCCCGCCGCCAAGCAGATGGGCCGGCGCGCGGCAAAAAACATCCTGCGCCGCCTGCATGGCGAGGAAGTGGAGCCGTTCCGCTATCGGGAAGTCGGGCTGCTCGCGACGATCGGCCGCAACGCGGCGGTCGCGTTACTGGGAAGATTCAAGTTCTGGGGCTATCCGGCGTGGGTGTTGTGGCTCGTCGCGCATATCTTTTTCCTGATCGGCTTCCGGAACCGTCTGATCGTCCTGATCGAATGGGCGTGGGCCTACTGGACGCTGCAGCGCTACGCCCGGATCGTGATCGGGCCTGATCAGCGAAGGTCGTGAGGCGAAGTTTTCAATCGCTCCACAACCACGCGGCGCCGCGCACGCCGCTCGAATCGCCATGCGCGTTCCGCGCGAGGCGCGTAGACACTCGGTCTGAAAATACGTACGGTCGCCACAGTACGGGCACCCGGGCGTAGAGCCGTCCCACGTTCGATAATCCACCACCGAGCACGATCACATGCGGGTCGAGGATGTTGATCACGCCGGCGAGCGATCGCGCAAGCCGCTCCTCGTAGCGCGCGAGCGCGGCTTCGCATTCGCCCTCGCCCCGCGCGGCCCGCGCTACCACCTCGGCGGCGTCGAGGCCTTTGCCGGCATCGCGCGCTAGTCCGGGTCCGGAAAGGTAGGCCTCGATGCAGCCGCGCCTGCCGCAATAGCACTCGGCGAGCGGAAGATCTGCTTCCCTGGGCAGTGGCAGCGGATTGTGTCCCCATTCACCCGCGATCGCGTTCGGTCCGGTGAGCAGGCGCCCGTGCACGACGATTCCGCCGCCCACGCCGGTGCCGAGGATCACGCCGAAGACGACCGCTGCTCCCTTGCCGGCGCCATCGGTCGCCTCCGAGAGCGCGAAGCAGTTGGCGTCGTTGGCGAGCCGCACCTCGCGCCCGAGCGCCGCTTCGAGGTCCTCCTTGAGCGGCTTGCCGATGATGCAGGTCGAGTTGGCGTTCTTCACCCGCCCATCGATGAGCGAGAGCGCGCCGGGGATCCCGATGCCTACCGTCGCGCGGCTTCCCAATTCACGTTCCGCTTGCGCCACGAGCGTCGCAAGGCTGCGGACCGTCGCCTCGTAGTCTCCCTGCGGTGTCGGGACGCGCTTGCGAAAGACCTCGCGGCCTTCGGGATCGAGCGCGAGCAGCTCGATCTTCGTCCCGCCCAGATCAATACCGATTCTGTACGACATGATTCAGTGCCCAGGCGCCGAACAGGTTGCCGCTATTCGAGCTGCTGTCACCGGCGTTACGCCGAATGCCCTGCTTCGGGAATTCCCGCGGCGCGCAAGCCCTCGATCACTTTCTCGAAATCGGCCGGGTTCTTGTAGGGAAGGACCGCACGCCGCTGCTCGATCGAGAACCCGGGATTTGCGCGCAGCGCCTCGCCCCAGGCGGCGCGCGCCTCCTCGGCCCGGCCCAGCTTTCCGAGGCAGGCCGCGAGCCAGACGCGGCTGATATCGGTTTCAGGGTTGCGCGCGATCCGCTCGCGGAACAGCCCAGCCGCCCGCTCGTAGTCGCCCAGCACGAAATGGGCACAGCCGGTGAAGTGAAGCAGGATGTCCGGCGAGAGCGGGTCGAGCACGGTCGCTTTTTCCGCATAGGCAAGCGCTTCCCGGTTGCGGCCCGCGAAGTGGCAGTGCTGCGTGAGCGCCACGTATCCCACGGCAAAGTTCGGGTCGAGTTCGACCGCGCGGCGCACGGTCTCGATCGCCTCGTCGACCCGCCGCGTGTAGAGCAGGATGCCGCCGGCGATGAACTGGGCGTAGGGCTCGGCGGGATCGAGCGCCATCGCCTTCTCGGCGAGCGCCTTCGCGCGCTCCAGCGACGCCCGGGGTTCGTTTGACCAGCCGTTCACGAAATCCAGCAAGTGCGTTCCGGCAAGCGTTGCGAGCGCCGCGGCGAAACCCGGATCGAGCGCGACCGCCTGCTCGAGCAGCGGGCGCGCCGCCGCGGTCGCGTTCCGCGATTGGCGCATGAACTGCTCGCGACCCCGCAGGAACAGGTCGTACGCGGCGAGATTGCCGGATTTCTGGCGGCGCAGCCGCCTGCTTTCTTCCGGCGTGAGGTGAACCTTGAGCGCGGCGACGATCCGCTGCGTCAGCTCGTCCTGGACCTCGAAGATGTCGGTCAGGTCGCGGTCGTAGCGCTCGGCCCACAGATGTCCGCCGGTCGCGCTGTCGATGAGTTGCGCGGTGACGCGGATCCGGTTGCCCGCCTTGCGTACGCTCCCTTCCAGCACGTGGCGAACTCCGAGCTCGCGGCCGATCTGCCGGACATCCACTCCCCGGCCCTTGTAGGCGAAGGCGGAATTGCGCGCGATGACCAGCAACCCCGACACCTTGGACAGGTCGGTGATGATGTCATCGGCCATGCCGTCGCTGAAGTAGCCCTGCTCGGGCTCGCCGCTCATGTTCTCGAACGGCAGTACCACGATCGAAGGCTTTTCGGGCCATGGCCGTTCCGGCTGCAACGCAGACGCGGAAGCGACAATGGAAGGACCTTTCGATGTTTCGACTCGCAGGCGATAAGCCCGTATGGGCTCGGTGATGTTCTTGAGCTTGTGCTCGCCGGCGAATTCGCAGTTGTACGGCAGCCGGCTCCCGATCGCGAGCCGCACGCTCTCCGAGATCAGCACGCCGCCGGCCTCCGCGAGCCCTTCGAGCCGCGCGGCGATGTTGACGCCGTCGCCATAGATCCGCTCCCCATCGACGATCACATCGCCGAGATGGATCCCGATGCGAAACTCCATGCGGCGGCTTTCCGGGAGCTGCGCGTTGCGCGCCTTGACGTGCTGTTGCAGCCTGACCGCGCACCGGACTGCCTCCACCGCGCTGGGAAATTCGCCGAGCATATTGTCGCCCGGCGCGTCGACTACGCGGCCGGCATGTTCCCCGATCAGCGCAGAGGCATCTTTGCGCAACGCGGTGATGTTTCGGACCGTGGCCTCCTCGTCCTCCCCCATGAGCCGGCTGTAGCCCTTGACGTCGGCGCTGAAGATGGCGGCGAGCCTGCGCGGAAGCCGCTCGAGATCGCGCGCGTCCGGCTCGGCGATGCGCGCGTCCCGTTCGTGGTTCTCCGCGGCGCGCGGCACGAAGACCTGGACCTCCTCAAAGAACTGCCGGAAAGCCGGCTCGTGCGACAGCAGGATGTGATTGGCGGTTTCGAGCGGCACCAGGCGCGCGTCCGGTATCAGGCTGGCGAGCAGGCGGCCTTCCTCGAAGGGCGCGCGCAGGTCGCCGCGTCCGTGCAGCAGCAGCGTCGGACATCTCACGCGCGGGGCCGAATCGCGTACGTCGATCGTCCAGAAGGCGCGAATGATGCGCATCGCGCTTGTCGGGGACGCCGACATGCGCTGCAACTCGCTCAACGAATTGATCTGCTCCAGCGTCGCGCCGGGGGCGAATTGCAGCGCGAACATCTTCCGGTAGGACGCATCGTCGCGGCCCCAGCCGGTCTCTACGAGCTTCACCTGCGCTTCGAGCTCCGCCACTCGCTCGGGCGGCAGGCCACGTTTCATCGAGCCGCGCGCATATCCGCCCCAGATCACCAGGTGGCTGACGCGCCCCGGATGACGCACTGCGTACTCGATCGCGATCGATGCCCCCTGCGAAGCGCCGAGCAAAGCGAACCGCTCCATTCCCGCCGCGTCCACTACGGCCTCGAGGTCGCGCACCCACGCCTCGAAGGAGATGTCGGCAACGTCCCAGTCGGACAATCCGCACGCGCGTTCGTCCATCCGCAACAGGGCGTGATCCTTTGACAGCGCTTCGATCCAAGGCCTCCAGATGGGACTCTGGAACTCGTACTCGAGGTGCGTCAGCCAGTGCGGCGCCTTGACGAGCGGCGGTCCCTGGCCGGTCACGGCGTAAGCGATCCGCGTGCCGTCGAAGCTCCTGCAGAAGCGGATCTGCTGGTTCATTGAAAATGTTACTCTGACCCCATTTTACAGTTCGCCCATGCAGACCTTCGGAACGTTCGACTTCGTCATCGTCGGCGCGGGCAGCGCCGGGTGCGTGCTTGCGAACCGGCTGTCGGCGAACCCGCAGAATCGCGTGCTGCTGCTCGAGGCGGGCGGCAAGGACGACTGGTTCTGGATCGATATCCCGGTCGGCTACCTCTACACCATCGCCAATCCCCGCACCGACTGGTGCTACAAGACCGAGCCCGACGCGCACCTCGCTGGCCGCTCGATCCACTACGCGCGCGGGCGCGTGCTCGGCGGCTGCTCCACGATCAACGCCATGATCTACATGCGCGGCCAGAAGGAAGACTACGACCACTGGGCGTCGCTCGGCAACGAAGGCTGGTCGTGGAACGACGTGCTGCCATTGTTTCAACGCCTCGAGGATTACCAGCACGGCGCCACGGACGGCTACGGCGCGGGCGGCGAGCTGCGGGTGGAGGACCCGCGCGTGCGCTGGGAGATCGTCGACGCCTGGCAGAAAGCCGCCGAGGAGTGCGGCATTCCCCCGGTCAAAGTCTTCAACCGCGGCGACAATTTCGGCTGCGCGCCGTTCCAGATGAACCAGCGCGGCGGCCGCCGCTGGAGCGCGACCAACGCCTTCCTGCGCCCGGCGATGAGCCGGCCGAACCTGACGGTCGTCACAGGTGCCTTGGTCACACGACTTCGGTTCGAGGGCCGTACCGCGGCAGGCGTCGAGTTTCGCACCGGCGGCGAGGCACGTTTTGCCGCGGCAGGCCGTGAGGTGATCCTCGCCGCCGGCGCGATCGGGTCACCCCAAATCCTGCAGCTATCTGGGGTCGGGCCGGGCGCGCTGCTCGCCAAGCACGGCATTCCCGTCGTGCAGAACCTTCCCGGCGTCGGCGAGAACCTGCATGACCACCTGCAGATCCGCATGCAGTACAAGGTGAAGAACGTGCGCACCCTGAACGAACTGGCCAATAGCTGGTGGGGCAAGCTCTCGATGGGGCTGGAGTACCTGTTCTATCGCACCGGGCCGCTCACCATGCCGCCTTCGCAACTGGGCGCGTTCGCGAAGAGCGATCCGGGCCAGCCGACGCCCAATATCGAGTGGCACGTGCAGCCGCTGTCGCTGGACAAGTTCGGCGACCCGCTGCATCCGTTTCCGGCGATCACGCCGAGCGTGTGCAACCTGAGGCCCACCTCGCGCGGCTGGGTGCGGATCAAGTCGCCCGACCCGCAGGACTACCCCGAGATCAAGCTCAACTACCTCGCGACGCCCGAGGACCGCAAGGTGGCCGTGGACGGGATGCGCTTCACGCGCCGGATCATGGCGGCAAAAGCGCTCGCCCGGTACGAGCCGGAGGAATTCCGTCCCGGCCCCGCGGCGCAGACCGATGAGGAGCTTGCGCGCGCCGCGGGCGAGCTGGGCACGACCATCTTCCACCCGATCGGCACCTGCAAGATGGGCGCCGACCCGATGGCGGTTGTGGACGACACGCTGCGCGTTCACGGGGTGGACCGGCTGCGCGTCGTGGACGCCTCGATCATGCCGCGCATCACCTCGGGCAACACCAACGCGCCCACCTACATGATCGCCGAAAAAGGCGCCGGGATGATTCTCGCGCGTTGAGCGGCCGGAAGGACGGCTCCAACGCGCGGAGTTAAAGCGGCGGCTCTGCCGACCGCTTTAACGGGAGTTGAGGGCCCAGTCGTATTCCTGGTACTTCAGCGCCACGCGTCCGCCGCGGCGATCGACCTCGTCGACGTCCTCGTCGCGCTCGAGCCGGGCGATCACGAACGCCCGCACGCCGTCGGTGCCGCCGAAATCGCTTTCGTACCAGTCGAAGATCTTCGGCACGTAGAGCGTCGCGCCGCCGTTTGCGAGCCGCACGTGCGCGCTCAGGTAGCGCCGCGCGGCCGCCTCCAGCTCGCTTTCGAGGCTTCCGCGCCCGTAGACCGCCAACGCCGGCGACGAGCGGCACGCCGAGTACAGCGCGAAGTGCGCGCGCTCGTCGAACAGGATCGGCGCCAGCGCGTAGCGCGGGTCGCCCTCGCGCATCGGGCGGCGCGCGCCGCGCTTCGGCGGCGCATCCGCGCGCAGCAGCCCGTGCTCGATGTCGTCGAGCGAGAACGCGTAGCCGCCCACCTCGTACTGGGATTCGGTATGGAAGTCGCCGAGCGAGCGCACGCTGTCTGTGACGTTGCGCGCGATCACCGCGTGGAGCACGAGGGCGTTGTAGACGTTGATCCAGAACTGCATCCGGTACCCCACCCGGAGCGTCGTGCAATCGTGGCCGGCAAGCGCACGCGCGGCCGCCTGGAGCGCCCCGTACGCGGGAGAGCGCGCGAACGCGGCATAGTCGAATATGTTGCGGGCGGCGTCGTAATGCGCCGTGCACGCAGCCGCAAGGGCATCTGCCAATGCCGCCGGCGGATCCCCCGGAGGGGGCGTCCGTTCCTCGCTGCGGTTCAGGATCGGCATCGGCGGGGGATTTTAGCCTCGGACGCCGGCCTTTGCCCCGGGGTATTGAACCCTTGCCCCGCGACCCCATCTAAGCGGCTACATGCGGCTCGAGTAAACTTGCGCGCCCTGGAGGTTTTGAAGATGAAACGAATCGTTCTGCTGATTGCCACCAACTTCGCGGTGGTGGCGCTGCTTTCCGTGGTCATCAGCGTGCTGGGACTGGACCGCGCGCTCGCGCAGGAAGGGCTCAACGTGACCGCGCTGCTCGTCATGGCCGGCATCTTCGGCTTCGGCGGCGCCTTCATCTCGCTGCTCATTTCCAAGCCGATCGCCAAGTGGTCCACCGGCGCGCACGTAATCGACGGCAGCGAAAGCACCACCCAGTACTGGCTGGTCGAGACCGTGCGCCGCCTCGCCGGGCGCGCCGGCATCGGCATGCCCGAAGTCGCGATCTACGAGGGCGAGCCGAACGCCTTCGCCACCGGAGCGTTCCGCAACTCGGCGCTGGTCGCCGTTTCCACCGGACTGCTCGAATCCATGAGCCGCGAGGAAGTCGAGGCGGTGCTCGGCCACGAGATCGGGCACGTCGCGAACGGCGACATGGTCACCCTCACCCTCATCCAGGGCGTGGTCAACACGTTCGTGATCTTCCTGTCGCGGGTGATCGGCTACCTGGTGGATCGCCTCATCCTGAAGAACGAGCGCGGCCGGGGCATCGGTTTCTTCGTCACGGTCTTCGTGAGCCAGATCGTGCTCGGGCTGCTGGCGTCGATCATCGTCGCGTGGTTCTCGCGCCGGCGCGAATTCCGCGCCGACGCCGCCTCCGCCGACCTGCTCGGCTCGCCGCAGCCGATGGTCAAGGCGCTCGCCCGGCTGGGCGGCATGCAGCCCGGGGTCCTGCCCGCGTCTTTCCAGTCTTCGGGAATCAGCAACGTGCCGGGCTGGATGGCGCTGCTCTCCTCGCACCCGCCGATCGAAGAGCGCATCGCCGCGCTGCAGGCGCGCGCCCCCGGCCGCGTGTAGAAAATGGGGTCAGAGTAAGATTTCCGGGCCCGGCGCCCGCGGCAAGGCGCCGCGGACCCGCGGGGCCGTTCAGCCGCCGAACATCTTTCTCAGGTTGTCGAATCCGGCCTGGTAGATGCCCTGGACCATTTTCGCTGCGTCGGCTTCCGGCGCGCCGGCCGGAAGGAAATTCGAAGACCATTCCACGGTCGAGGTCCCGTCCAGGTTGTCCTTGACGCGCAGCTCCGCGACGTAGTTGGCGACCGGCAACGGGCTGTTGAGGATCGAGTACACGTAGACGCGCTCGGTTTCGCCGACATGGTCGAGCCGCTCGACGACCTCGCCGCCGCCGGCAATCTTGAGCTTCCTGACCGAGCCCTTCGTTTCGCCGTCGGCTTCGCTTTTTTCCACCGCCGGGTGCCAGGCCGGCAGCGCGTTGAATCCGCCGATGACTTGCCACAGCCGATCGGCGGGGATATTCACCTTGGAACTCATCGAGATCTTTGCCATGGTCGCTCCTCCTCGGTGCTATGGTCACCGAAACTGACCGGCAGATTGTACGCGTGTCCGACCACCCACAGATCGCCCCGCAATCGCGCCGCTGGCTCGATCCGTTCCTCGCGTGGTATTTCGTCGCCGTCTGGGGTTCGGGCTTTCTCGCCACCAAGGTGGGGCTGCAGTACGCCGCGCCGTTCACCTTTCTTTCGCTGCGCTACGCGTTCGGCCTGCTGTGCCTGGCGCCGCTGCTCGTCTGGCTTCGCCCGCGATGGCCGGATACGCCGGCCGAGTGGTTCCACGTGCTGGTGGCGGGCCTTCTCATGCACGCCGTCCAGCTCGGTGGCAGCCATTACACCCAGTACCTGGGGCTCTCGGCCGGAATCACCGCGCTGATCATGGCCGTGCAGCCCCTGCTCACGGCGCTGATCGCCTCGCGCTGGATGAGCGAGCGGCTCGCCCCCGCGCAGTGGACGGGCGTCATCACGGGCCTTGCCGGCGTCGCCCTGGTCGTCTGGCACAAGATCGACATCCACGAAGTTGCGCTCGGAAGCCTCGTCGCGGCGTCGATCGGGCTCGCCGGGGTGACCGCCGGCACGCTGTACCAGCGCACATTTTGCCGTCGCGTCAACCTTTGGAGCGGCGCGTTCCTCCAGTTCGCCGTGTCGCTCGCGGTGCTTGCGCCGCTTTCCTTCGCGGTCGAGGGAGCCGAGGTGCGGTGGACGTGGCAGCTCTTCGCCTCGATCGCGTTCCTGGTGATTCTTGCCTCGCTCTTCGCGGTCAACGCCCTGCACACCCTGATGCGCCACGGCCAGGCGACCCGCGTGACCAGCCTCTTTTACCTCACGCCGATCCTGGTGGTGGTGCTCGAGTACATCATGTTCGACGTGGTCCCCACCGCGCTTTCGCTCCTCGGCATCGCGATCACCTGCGCCGGCGTCGCGCTCGTCGCCTGGAAAATGGGGTCAGAGTAACTTTTCCGCCCTGCTTACTCGGATGTTCCCGCCGTTTCATGGAAAAGTTACGCTGACCCCATTTTCGCCTTCGAAAAAGTTACTCTGACCCCATTTCCCCATGAAGCTCGTCGTCGTGATCCTGCTGACCGTGCTGGCGCACACCGGGTTCGTGGGCAGCCGGGTGGTCGTTTCGCTCTACGCCATCAGCCAGCAGGCTTCGCCCTTCACCATCGGCGTCCTGCTGGCGCTCTACGCGCTGCTGCCGATGCTGCTCGCGGTGTGGGCCGGGCGCCTGATCGACCGCGTGGGCGTGCTCCTGCCGATGGCGTGGTCCGGGTTCGCGCTGGTCCTGGGGCTTGCCCTGCCCTTTGCCTGGCCTTCGCTGCACGCCCTTTTCTTTGCCGCGCCGCTGATCGGCACCGCGTTCATGGTGTACCACGTGGCGCTCAACCACACCGTCGGCGCGATGGGCGCCGCGGCCGACCGCGCGGTGAATTTCAGCTGGTTTTCGCTCGGCTTCTCGGTCGGCGGGTTCTTCGGGCCGCTGCTCGCGGGATTCGCGATCGACGCCACGAGCCACCGCACCGCCTTCCTCCTGCTCGCGGCCTTTCCGGCAGCCGGGCTCGGCCTGCTCTACCTCAAGCGCCACGGAGTGCCGCCGGGTCATGGCGC
>Ga0209640_10002149_pt1 | contig 17102 bp, 13 predicted proteins | sample RifCSP10_1_FD_184018 | JGI IMG/M metagenome (GOLD analysis project Ga0209640, IMG submission 184018) | Soil microbial communities from Rifle, Colorado - Rifle CSP2_sed 10_1 (SPAdes) (version 2) | ecosystem: Environmental > Terrestrial > Deep subsurface > Rock core/Sediment | place: Rifle... | reverse complement strand
GGAGCGTGAGGATGAGGCGAGATCTGTACTGGGGTGCAATCTGGGCAAGCCCTGGCGCGCGCCGGCTGGCGGGAGGCGTGCTCCTGAGCGCGCAAGCCACCGTACCGGGCCGGACGGTCTGGGACGCCGTGTACACGGACGCCCAGGCGGCACGCGGCAGCCAGGTGTTTGGCCAGAGCTGCAACAACTGCCACACGCTGTCAGAGCAAGGCAACCGGCCCCTCTCGGGTCCGAAGTTTTGGGAGGGCTGGACGCAAAGGACCGTGGGCGCGCTGCTCACCTTTGTCAGCACCAACATGCCGAATGGCAATGGGGGATCTCTGGCAGTTCCCGTGTACAGCGACCTCGTTGCGCTCATCCTGAAGTCGAATGGGTTCCCGGCCGGGACGATCGATCTCGCCGCGGAGGCCGTGGCCAACGTGCAAATCATTCCCAAAGACGGCCCCGGGGAGTTGCCGGCCAACACGCTCGCCCGCATCGTCGGGTGCCTGGCTCGGAACGGACGGGACTGGGCCCTGACGAACGCCTCGGTGCCCGAGCGCATCGAGAAGACCGGGGCGGTCCCGGAAGACGCCACCCGAGCCCTCGGCGACCGGACCATCGCGCTCAAGTTCGTCCTGACCCGCCTGGACGCGTTCATCGGGCAGCGCGTGGCCGCGACCGGCATCCTGCTGGGCGCAGGGGGTGCGGACGGCCTCAACGTCTCCACCGTCAACCGCGTGGGGGAAACTTGCCCCTAACCGGGTTCACGCGTTCCCGAGGTTCGCAGGTGCGCAGGTGCCCAGCGGAGTGCCGAAACTTGAGCACCAGCACCCGAGCACCTGAGCACTCGAGCACTTGCGCCCCCCCGTATGGTGATTTCGCTCTCGTGCGACGCCCAAATGGGTGTAAAATTGTTGCGAATTTCGCTATTCCCTTGGTCGTCCCTGGTCGCTGTCGACTTGTGAAAGAGTGGGCCATGATGCACACCGCACGCAATTCAGCCTGGCTGATCGCGCTGATGGCGATCGTTGCCGTGTTTCCATTCGGCCTGGGGCACGCCGCCGGGGACAATTCCCTCGTCGACGCCGCCAGGAAAGGTGACGTCGCAACCGTTCGCGCGCTGATTGCCAAGAGTGCGAATGTCAACGAGCCGGCGCGGGACGGGTCCACGGCGCTGCTCTGGGCCGCCTACCATTCCGACCTCGCGATGACGCAAGCGCTCATCGCCGCCGGCGCCGCGGTCAACACGCCGAACAAGTACGGCGTGACGCCGCTGCTTCAAGCCGGCCGCACGGGGACTGTCCCAGTTGTTCGGGCGCTGCTTCGCGCCGGTGCGGACGCCGCCCTCGCCCACCCGTCTGGCGAAACGCCGCTGATGGCCGCAGCACACGCCGGCAGTCTTGAGTCCGTGCGCCTCTTGCTTGAAGCAGGCGCAAACGTCAACGCAGCAGACACCTATCAGAAAGAGACGGCGCTCATGTGGGCGGCGGCCGAAGGACACGCGGAGGTCATCAAGGCCCTCGTTGACGCGAAGGCGGACCCGAATCTGAAAGCGCACGTCACGAAACTGACCGAGCGGAAGCACGCCGATCACCCAACGGGTGGCTTCACGGCACTGATGTTTGCGGCGCGTAACGGGCACGAGAGTGCCGTCCGGGCGCTCATCGCGGGCGGCGCGGACCCGAAACTGACCAATGGCGACGGGGCCACGGCCACGACAGTCGCCATCATCAACGATCGATTCGATCTGGCCAGCACGCTCGTCGGGCTCGGCGCCGACCCGAACGACGGCTCGTTGTACTTCGCCGTCGATATGCGCGACGCCACGACCGACATGCGCGCGCGCGACGGTTCACGCCTGCGCGCCGATCATCGCAACAAGATGAGCGCGCTCGACCTGGTCACGCTCTTGCTCGACAAAGGCGCCGATCCGAACAAGGCGTTCGTGGGCCAGTTGCACAACTACTCCTTGTGCTGCGACGCCGAGATCAACGCCTCGCCCTTCTTCCGCGCAGCGGTCGCATCCGACGTCGAGGTCTTGAAGCTGATGCTGGCGCGCGGCGCGCAGATCGAGTGGAGTCCGACCGAGGTCAAGAAGGAAGAGAAGGATGAAGCCGGTGCCGCTGCTGGCGGCCGCGGCATGAACGCCAACGTCGGCAAGACACCGATGATGGTCGCGCTGACAGGTGGTCGCGGCGCCGGGTTCGCAGCCGGTCCTGGTTTCGATCGCCTGGGGCCCCCGCCCTTCCGTGAGTCAGCGAATCGTGAGCCACTCGAAGCGCTACGGGTCCTGCTTGCCGCGGGTGCAAACCCGAACGCGAAAGCGCCGGACGGGGCAACGCTGCTGCACCAGGCCGTCCAAGCAAAGCAGGTGCCGATCATTCGCGAACTGGTCGCGGCAGGTGCCAAGCTCGACGCGACCAATAAGGACAACCTGACGCCGCTGTTACTGGCCGAGAAACCTACACCGCCGCCGCCGCCCGGCAACAACACCGACCCGAACGTCTACCGGCGCAAACAGAACTCGCGCGAAGAGGTGATCGCGGCGCTACGCGAACTGATGGGGCTTGGTCCGGATGACCCGGCGCCCGTCCCGCCGCCCGTCGCCGCCGAGCCGGGCAAAGCGGACGACAAGAAGACCGACGACGATCAGGGGGCGCAGCAGTGAAGAGAGTCTTGATGAGCGCGGCCCTCGTCTGGGTCGGCGTGGCTGTCTTGCTCGCGCAGACCGGCCCGGCCACGCGCACACCGTCCTCGCCCGCCGCGCCTGCGCGCTCGGCCCCCCCCGCTGCCGCACCATCGGCGCCCGCCAGCCCACAAACGACGCCTCCGGCTTCTCCGCAGGTGACAGCCGCGGCGGAGACGGCGAAGCATCGCGCCTGGTTGGATAAATACTGCGTCGGTTGTCACAACAGCCGCACGCCGCTCCCGGCTACCGAGCCGGTGAACCTCGAGTCGCTGAGCCTCGACGATCTGTTGGCCAATGCGAAGATGTGGGAGCGAGTACTCAGGAAGCTGAGCGTACGCGCGATGCCACCTCAGGGCATGCCGCACCCCCAAGAAGTCGACTACGTGGCATTCACGACCTGGTTGACCGGATCACTCGACCGCGCCTGGCAGGGGCGCAGCACTCCAGGCCGCTACGTCGTGCATCGGCTGAACCGGACCGAGTACGGCAACGCGATTCGCGACCTGCTGGGACTCGATATCAACGTCACAGAACTGCTGCCAAGCGATGGCGCCGACTTCGGGTTCGACAACATCGCCTCGTCCCTGCGAACATCGCCCCTTCTGCTCGAGCGGTACCTCATCGCCGCGCAGCGCATCAGCTCGCTGGCCGTCGGGGATCCCACGGCGCGGCCAGGCACGACCGAGTATCCGATCAGCCGAGAGTTCACGCAGAACCGCCATGTGGACGGCTTGCCGCTCGGGACACGCGGCGGCACCCAGGTCACGCATGTGTTTCCGGCCGATGGCGAGTACAAGCTCTTCGGGCGGCTGGTCCGCGGCGTCGAGGAAGGCTACGCCGGAGTCGAGGGCCACGAGACGCCCGATACCTTCATCATCACGGTCGATGGCGAAGAGGTGTATTCCGCCGAAGTCGGGGGCACCAAGGACCACGAAGTCCAAGTCAAGGACATGAATGAGGCCCAGGCGCTCATCGATGCACGCATGACGGGGCGTGCCTTCGTCACCGCCGGTCCTCATGACGTCGGCTTCACCTGGAAGGAACGCCCGTCGCAGCGGCAGGACGTGTGGCAGCCCGCGCTACGCGATAGTCAGGAAGTCCACATGATTGGTGGGCTGGCGCGGTTGAAGACGGTGGGCGTTGAGGGGCCCTACGACGTGAAGGGGGTTGGCGCCACGCCGAGCCGCGACCGGATCTTCGTGTGTAAGCCGGCATCAGCCGCGGACGAATCCGCGTGCGCCGAGCGGATCTTCACCAACCTCGCGGGGCGCGCCTACCGCCGGCCCGTCACCGCCGAGGACGCCGAGGCCCCGATGGCGTTCTACCGAGAGGCGCGCCAGCGTGACGGCAACTTCGACGCCGGCGTCCGGGCCGGTGTCACGCGCATCCTGGCCAGCCCGTCGTTCCTCTACCGCGTCGAGCGCGACCCGCCTGGCGTCCGCGTGGGCGCGGCGCACCGCGTCACCGACATCGAGTTCGCCTCGCGGTTGTCGTTCTTCCTCTGGAGCAGTATCCCGGACGAGACCCTGATGAAGCTGGCCGTAGCCGGCCGCCTGCGGGAACCCGGTGTGCTCGCAGCACAGGTCCGCCGTATGCTCGCCGACGAACGAGCCGATGCCCTCGTCAGCAACTTCACCGGCCAGTGGCTGCAGCTGCGCAACCTGGAAGCGAAGGTCTCGCCCGACCTGCTGATGTTCCCGGATTTCGACGACAACACGCGACAGGCGTTCCGCCGGGAAACCGAGCTCTTCTTCGCCCACATCCTGCGTGAGAACCGAAGCGCACTGGAGCTGCTGAGCGCCGACTACACCTTCGTCAACGAGCGGCTCGCCAGGCACTACGGCATCCCGGGCGTGTACGGCACGCGGTTCCGTCAAGTCAAACTCACCGATCCGAACCGGCGAGGGCTGCTGGGCCACGGGAGCGTTCTCTCGCTGACCTCGGTGGCCACGAGGACGTCCCCCGTGCTGCGCGGGAAATACATCCTGACCACCTTCTTCAACACGCCCCCGCCCCCGCCGCTGCCGAATGTGCCGACGCTCGAGGAAAGCAACAAGGTTGCCGCGCCGAAGACCGTGCGGGAGCAACTGGAACGCCACCGGAGCAGCGCGGTCTGCGCCGGGTGCCATCGGATGATCGATCCCGTGGGGTTCGCGCTCGAACAGTTCAACTCGGTCGGGCAGTGGCGCGAAACCACCGCCGACGGCACGCCGATCGATGTCGCTGCCGTACTCGCAGACGGCTCAAAGGTCGATGGACCGGCCGCGCTGCGCACGGCCATCCTCAGCCGGCCCGACGCGTTCCTCACCATCCTCACCGAGCGGATGTTGACGTATGCGCTGGGCCGCGGCGTGGACGCGTCTGACATGCCCGTCGTCCGGAGCATTGTGAAGAAGACTGCCCAAGACAACTATCGCCTCGCCTCCATCGTCCTGAACATCGTCGAGAGCAGACCGTTCCAGATGCGGACCAAGTTGGAACCAGCCGAAACCACGAACCGAGTCGCACAGTCTCTGCCGGGAGGGTTACAGCAGCCATGATCATCACGAAGAAGCATCTGTCCCGCCGCACGTTCCTGCGCGGCACGTTTGGGGCCGCGATGGCGCTGCCCATGCTGGACGCAATGGTGCCGGCGCTGACAGCGCAGGCGCGCTCGCCCTTCCGGTTCGGCGCCGTCTACCTGCCGAACGGCGTGTTCCCCGACACGTGGCATCCGGAGGCGGTCGGCAGCGATTTCGAATTCAAGCTGGTCATGCAGCCGCTCGAACCGCTCCGACAGCAGCTCGTCACGGTCAGCCAGATGAAAGCACCGTGGGGCGAGTCGGTGCACCTCGGCGCCAGCTCGGCGTTCCTCAACGGCACCGGACCGGTCGCCTCTCGAGGAGGAACCGCTGACGCCTTTGGCAAGATCCAGTCGAAGAAGACCGTCGACCAGTACATCGCCGATGCGGTGGCCGGGGATACGCCTTTGCGCTCGCTCGAAGTGGGCACCGAGGACATGGGCACGGCCGTTGGCGCCTGCGACGGATTCCCGTGCACGTTCTTCAACGCACTCTCCTGGCGCGACGACACGAACCCACTGCCGATCGGCATCAACCCGCGCGTGACCTTCGAGCGCATGTTCGGCGAGACCGGCTCGACCGAGCAGCGAACGGCGCGCTTGAAAGAGAAGCAGAGCCTGCTCGATTCCGTGTTGCAGGAGACCTCGAAGCTGCGCCACTCGCTTGGGGCGCCGGACCGCGCAATCCTGGACGAGTACCTCAGCAACATCCGGCAGGTCGAGCAGCAGCTCGACCGGATGGAAACCCGTCTCGGTACGATCACGGGCACGCCGGAGGCACCGATCGGGATGCCTGAAGCCTTCGACGATCACATGACCATCACCTACGACCTGATGCACCTGGCCTTCCAGGGCGACATCAGCCGGGTGTTCACGTTCATGATCGGGCACGAGGCGAGCGACCGTGGCTACGCGCACATCGGGATCCCCGAGACGCACCACAGCATCTCGCACCACGGCAACGACGCCGAGAAGCTCGCGAAGTACGCCAAGATCGGCACCTACCAGATCGTCAAGCTCGCCGAGTTCCTCGAGAAGCTGAAGGCCACGCCGGATGGCGACGGCAACTTGCTCGATCACTCCCTGGTCTACTGGGGCAGCGGCATGAGCAACGGGAACCAGCACGACCGGAGCAACCCACCCGCTGTCATGGTGGGCGGCGCGCACGGCCGGCTGAAGGGCAATCGCCACGTTGCGGCGAAGAAGGACGAGCCCACCGCGAACCTGCTGCTCGCGATGGGCCAGATCGCCGGCGCCGAGATCGAAAGCCTCGGCGCGAGCACAGGACGGCTCGATCTCTAGAGGCAAAGGAAACGCCCAACTCCCCTTGGGAGTTGGGCGTTGGTCCCCGCTGCGACGTAGTGTCCGGCTTCAGCCGGACCAAACACCGCTCAATCTGATTCGGCCTTCTGAGCCCTGCTCTGCCGCAAGTAGTACGGGCTGTAGCTGAGACCGTACGAGGTTGTCTGCGTGACCTCGGCCTTGTGCCGGCTGAATTCCTCTCGCGACCGCGCGATGGCCTCCAGTTCCTCACTCGTGCAGTCGCGCATCGTGATCTCTTCCCGCGGCACGAAGAAGACCTGCCCAATCGGCACGCTGTGGGCGACCGTGATGCCATCCCCAGGCTGGAGTACGTAGCGGAATTCCGTTTCGTGGGCGTACCAATCTGTCTCGACCCGAACGACCAGCATGGGCGCCACCGGCCGCTCAATCATGTTCAGGATCGGCGTGTACACGGTGTCCCAGCCCGGCGGCGTCTGGAAGTTCGTGGCGCCGCGGAGGGCGATCGCACCCGGGGGCGTGCCCATGTCCTCGGGCACGAGAAATACGCGCGACACGGCGAGCGCCGCCTCGCGGGACAGCATCGGGACGCCCACGAAGGTCACTTCCTCTTTCACCATGCCCACGCCGCCGAGCGACAGGCTCAGCGCGACCGAGAAGATCGGCGTGGGCTTCCCGGACTGTGACTGCAGATAGTAGGCGAACTTGTATCGCCCCTCCCCTTCGTACTCGATGTAGAGCGACTCTTTAGGCTCGAGCGCGGGGTAGACCATGAAGCCGAGCGAGCTGCCCGCCTCGAGGACCGGACAGTGGCGCGCATGCTGCGGCAGGAGCGGTCGCGTCCCTTCGCGGCGGGGCTTCTGCCCCACGCCCGGGCGCCTGGAGTTGGGGAACATACGAACTTCCATGCCCGGTATGTTACGCGGAAACGGACCCGAGCCTGGAGTGAGGCGGCGTCCTCAACGGGCTCAGGGGTACCACGCGAGGCAACACCCTGAGCCCACACCCTCGAACCTGGAAAGAGTGTCCCTTGTCGTTACTTGATCGAATCGCGCCAGGCGAGTCCCTTCTCGCTAATCGGCGTGGCCACCTCGACCGACACGATCGGCTTGGCGGTGAACTTGAAGAACGTCCACCAGGGCGCAACGCCCTCCATCAGCACCTCAGCCGACGCCGCGTCGACGATGGCGACGCCGCCGCCTCCGTCCGCGTAGTCGTACCAGCCCTTCATGTTGAAACCGGCGGGCGGCTTCCACGCGCCCAGCATCTTGAACGTGCGCCGGTCGCGCGCCTCGTCCCCGTGGGCTTCACTGGCGTAGTGCACGGCAAACAGCATGGCAATTTTCTCCTTCTGAAACGTGACCCGGTGATCCGAGATGGATGTGAACCGGGCCACTCTGCCGGTACGCGCGTTCGACTGTCAAGGCGCGCGCCGCGATCCCCAGGCCTTCACGTATACTGCCGGCGACATCGGGACACGCGAGGAAGATCTTCCCGTGCACTATCCTCAGATCTCTGCATCGCCACGATGTCACCGCGGTTCGGAAGGAAGCTCATCCGGCTCGTCCTGACGGAGACGCCGGAGGGCATACGCGTGGCCGGCGAGGAATTTCTCCTGGCTGAACTCGGCGGCGTGAGGTTCCGGGATGTGAAACAGGGGCCCGATGGTGCGCTGTATGTCTTGACCGACAACGGCGGGCCCTCCGCGCCCGGTGGCGCGGACAAGATTCTCCGGCTGGTCCCGAAACGGCGCTGACGCGGGTACAGTTAAGGGGTGAACCCCGTTTCAGAGCCCGCCCCGGAAGCGTCGCTGAATCCCGCTGCGTCCTCGTTTCGTGCCGACATCGAGCGAGAGGTGGCGAGGCGGCGGACCTTTGCGATCATCTCGCACCCCGACGCGGGCAAGACGACCCTCACAGAGAAACTCCTGCTCTACGCCGGCGCAATCGAGCTCGCCGGCGCCGTCCGTGGGCGTCACGCCCGTCGCCATGCCACATCGGACTGGATGGAGCTCGAGCAACAGCGTGGCATCTCCATCACGTCTGCAGCCCTCGAATTCGAGCTGAAGGGCCGGCGCATGTCGCTCATCGACACGCCCGGGCACAACGACTTCAGCGAGGACACCTATCGCGCGCTCATCGCCGCCGACGGCGTCGTCATGGTCCTCGACGCGGCCAATGGCGTCGAGGATCAGACGCGCAAGCTGTTCGAGGTCTGTCGACGCCACCGGCTGCCGATTCTCACCTTCGTCAACAAGTTCGACCGACCGTCGAAGGACCCCCTGGACCTGGTTGACGATGTCGAGCGGACGCTTGGGATTGCCGCGGCTCCTGTCAACTGGCCGATCGGGGATGCCGAGCGCTTTCGTGGTGTGTACGACCTGGGGAACCGGACGCTCCTTCGTTACGAGCGAGAGGCGCACGGGCAGTATCGGGCACCGGTCGCTCTGCTGTCGCTGGACGACCCGGCGGCGCGTGAGCTCGTCGGCGATACCCTATTCGCGCACTTCCGTGAGTCGCTGGACGTGATCCGCGAGGCGGGCACGTCGTTCGACCTCGCGGAGTACCGGGCGGGGCGTCAGACACCCATGTTCTTCGGCAGCGCGCTGACCAACTTCGGCATCGAGCCGTTCCTCGAAGCGCTGGTCGAATTCGCGCCTCCGCCCCAGCCGCATCTGAGCGATACGGGCATGGTGAGGCCGACCGACGAACGTTTCACCGGGTTCGTGTTCAAGATTCAGGCGAACATGGACCCGCGTCATCGCGATCGCGTCGCGTTCGTCCGGGTCTGCTCGGGGCGCTTCACCAAGGACATGACGCTTGCCAACAGCCGACTGGTCAAATCGCTCAGGGCCTCGCGTGCATACCGGTTCTTCGGCCGCGACCGCGAGACGATCGAGGTCGCCTACGCGGGCGACATCATCGGCCTCGTCAATCCCGGGCAGTTCGCGATTGGCGACACGCTCCATTCCGGCCCGGCGCTGCGGTTTCCCGACGTGCCGCGGTTTCCGGCCGAGCACTTTGGCCGCATTCGCCTGAAGGACACCCGCTACAAGCAGTTCGACGACGGGGTGAAGCAGCTCGAGGAAGAAGGGCTGATGCAGGTCTTCTACCTCTCGACCGGCCGCCGCGAACCGATCGTTGGCGTCGTCGGGGCGCTGCAATACGACGTGATCGCCAGCCGCCTCAGGAGCGAGTACGGGGTGATGGCCGAGATCGAGCCGATGGGGTATGCCGCGGCGCGATGGCTCGGGAGCGCCGACGGGGTGTCGCTAGGCGGATCGAACGTGCTGGCGGTCGATCGACAGGATCGACCCGTGATCCTGTTCGAGTCGGAGTGGGGACTGCGGTACTTCGAACGCCACCATCCCGACGTCGTGCTCTTGGCCGAGTCGCCGGTCACGGCGGCGAAGCCAGGCCGCACGTAGCCGCCGCTCGGCCCCGGCCTTCGGCCTTGCCGCTACTCTTTCCGCTCTACCACCCACTCGCAATGCGAGTCGCCACGGTTCATGTTCTTGATGAGCTTGAACGCAAAATTCGGGTTCAGACTCTCAGCAGCTCCATCGCCCCATCGTTGATGTCCTACGCCGCAGGTATCAAAGCCGACCCCTTGTTCCGTCCACCTCTTATGCCAAGGACATTGAGTCGTCCTTCCGACACATCTGTCTTTGGTCGCTTCAACGACTTCGAACACGAACTCTGGGCCCATCGACGCCTTGGCAAGCAGATGCATGACTCCCTCGACGTCGCCGGCGTTCTCCGTGGCTAACCCGAGGGAATCAGCAAACGGCTTGGCTCCCTTTCCTGCTTCATACCAGAGCGCCCCATTGAACTCCTCAAACTTGCCCTGTCCTACGGCCTGCCTGAGGGCCTTGGAAATGGCCGTGTATGCGCCGGTCAATCCTTGCGTGGCAATCTCCCACCTCGTCTTCTCGGGAATCGAGTCTATTGTGTTGGCCATCGACACCGTCACCTCTTACGGGTATTTCCTTCTGTTGTGCCCGTGCTCTTCGCGGCTAAGGGTATATCACTCGTCAAGATCACTTCCAGCTCAGATCGTGCCGGCTGAATGGTAGATCCCGGAAGCGCTTGCCGGTGATCTGGAAGATCGCGTCGCCAATGGCGGACTGGACCGATGTGGCACGGTCGTGGCCCATACCGAGCAACCAGTGTCCGGTCGCAAAGAAGCGAATGTTGATCTCCGGGGGATCCTCGTCGATGCGCGACAGCGGGAACGTATGGAAGTTGTTCTCGACGATGCGGCCGTCGTTGATCGTGCACGCCTGGTGCACGGCGTCGTTGTAGAACCAGGTGATCTGCCCTTCGATCTGCTTCTTCACCGACAGCGGGTTGACCAAGCCAAAGCCCGTCTCGTGCGCCACGTCGACGCGGTGCAGTTTGACCTTGCCGTCGCGGCTCACCGACACGGTATGCACCATGGCGCTGATCGTCGCCATGCCGTTGCCTTCCCCGCCTCTCTCCTCGAGGCCGATGGCTCGCGCCGTACCCTGCGGCAGCGGCGTGCCCCAACCCGACATCTCGGCGGCCATGTCGAGCGCCTTGATCATGTCATTCCTGTAGGGCAGATTGGTGCGAGCGAGCAGCTCACGCCGATAGCGATACGGATCCCTGCCCGCCGCGCGGGCGAGCTCGTCCATGAAGCTCTCGCGATAGAACTCGTGCGCGGCCTGGCCAATGCCGCGGCGCGTGCCGACGGGGACGTGGAACGTCGTCGTGTGGTTCGAGTAGCGATAGTTCGGTACGTGATAGCGCGAGATCACGTTGAACGAGGCGTCCGGGCCGAAGCCGCCTTCCTGCATGGCCGTCCGCACGTCGAGCGCGATCGGCCAGCCGTCTGCATCGAGACCGGCCTTGAGGCGTGCCACGCCCATCGCGCGATACGTGGTGCCGATGAAATCCTCCTCGCGAGTCCAGAGCAGATGAATCGGCGTGCCTCGGTGCGCGTTCGCGATCATGATGGCGTGCTCGGCCTGCGGGCCGTTGCCGTTGCGGCCAAACCCGCCGCCCAGGTGGCACAGGTGCAGGTGGACGTGTCTCTCCGGAATCCCGGTGATCTGCGAGGCGCTGAACCGCGTTTCCTGCGGGCTCTGATCCCCAATCCAGATGTCAACGCGATCCTCGGTGACGAGCACCGTGGCGTTGCCAGGCTCCATGCGGGCGCGCGGCAGGAAGGGTGTCGAGTACGTCGCCTCGACGACCCTGACGGCGCGCGCGAAAGCCGCCTCGACGTCTCCCTGATCGACGCGCACCTGGCCGGGCCGGTCGAGCGCGGATAGCAGCGACTCGTGCATGTTCGCGGTGTTGAACGCGGCGTGCGCTGGAGGAATCTCCCACTCGATCGGCATGCGGTCGAGCGCCGTCCTAGCCTGGTGCCAGGTGTCGGCCACGACGGCGACTCCCCCGCTGAACACGCGGCCGCGGGTGAGCGTCGGATCGGGGATCGGGAACTGGACGGCTGAGCGGACGCCAGGCAGGGTGCGGATCGCCTCGAAGTCGAAACGCTTGACGTCCCCGCCGTACACCGGGCAAGACTTGACGGCCGCCCACTTCATGCCGGGGACGCGGACGTCGATCCCGTAGACGAGCTGGCCGGTCACCTTGAGCGGCACGTCCAGGTTCTTCTGCTCGGTGCCCATCAACGTCCACTGGTCTGGCGACTTGACGCCGATCGTCTCCGGGTTCGGATGCGGCGTCTCGGCCGCGCGATTGGCGATCCGGCCGTAGGTCGTCGTGCGGCCGCTCGAGGCGTGCGTGATGACGCTGGCCCTGGCAGTCAGCTCGGTCGCCGGCACGTTCCAGAGTGAGGCGGCGGCCAACAGCAGCCGCTCTCGCGCCTCGGCGCCGGCAAGCTGCAGATAGTACCGGCCGTCCTTCACGGAGGACGCCGCGTTGGTCCGCATCCGCCGATAGAGACTGTCGGGAATGCCCTGCACGCCCTTGCGATCACGATTGCCGAACGAAGGCGCGCCGCCGCCCTTCGGATCGGTGGCGCCCTGGCCCATGACGTTGAGCGTCCACGCGGGCGCCATCTCCCGCGCGTCCCGGTTTGCCGACGCGTACTGCGGCCGCACCTTGCTCCAGTCGCACTGCAGTTCCTCGCAGACCATCATGGCGTTGGAGGTCCAGACGCCCTGACCGAGCTCGGTCTGCGCAATGCGGATCGTCACCGTGTCGTCCGGCGAGATGACGATCCAGGCATTGATCTCGGGCGTCGCCGGCTCCTCGTACCAGGAGGCGCCGGGCGTGGCCTGCGCGCTCGCCCGTGACGGCACCCAGAAGCCGAACACGAAGGCCCCCTGGGCCGCAGCCACCAGGGCGAGAAACTCTCGACGATCAAGACTAGTGGTACGTCCTTCCTGATTCACTACCGGCCGCTTCGTTGTCGCGGCCGGAGAATCGCGGTCGGAGGCTGGTTGTAACTTGTACTCATTCAGTCGATGCGGTCCACGAGATGTCACGGCTTCACCTTCATCAGGTCTGCGGCCAGACGAATGGCCTTCCGGACTCGGTGGTACGTGCTGCAGCGGCAGGCGTTTCTCACCTCCGCGTCGATATCGGCGTCGGTGGGGTCCGAGCGCTTCTGCAGCAGGGCGAGCGCGCTCATGATCATCCCGGACTGGCAGTAGCCGCACTGCGGCGCATCGAGCTCCTTCCACGCGAGCTGGACGGGGTGGCGGCCGTCTGGCGAGAGCCCTTCGATGGTCAGGACCTCTTTGCCGACGGCCGTGGCCGCGGCGACGCTGCAGGAACGGATCGGCCGGCCGTCCACGTGCAGCGTGCACGCGCCGCACTGCCCGATGCCGCAGCTGAACTTGGTGCCCGTCAGCCCCACGTGATCGCGAATCACCCACAGGAGCGGGGTCTGCGGGTCCGCCTCGACGGTATGCCGCGCGCCGTTCACGATCAGATCGAACGCCATACCCGACCGTTACTTTGCCGCTGTCATCGGCCGATGCGCCCGCAGAAACGAGCGTATCTGGCGCACGGCCAGGGGAATTCTCTCCTTGGGCTCCTTCCAGGGAAAGAGGCTCACTTCGGCCTTCGGCGCGAGCATCGCGGACTCCATAGCGACGGCGTAGGGGTGCGCCGGGATGTCGTCGGGCAGCACCAGTAGGGGCGTCTGGCAGGACCGCACGAAATCGCGCGTCACGGTGAACACGAAGTCGGCGTTGGATCGGTACATCTTGGTCAGGAACCTGTCGACCATCGCCATCGTGAGGTCGGGCCGACGGGCGACCAGCGCCGGGCCCCAGCCCGTGATGTTGTTCTGGTAGAAGAGGTCGGGCATCTCCGGGCGGAATCCGCTCGGCTGCGCCAGCACGGCCGCGACGATACGCGTGGGCGCCCGCCGTAACAGGTTCCAGATGAACGGGCCGCCAATGCAGAAGCCCATCACCATGAACTCCTTGATGCCCAGATGATCCATCAGGCCGAGTTGGTCATCGGCGTACGCATCCCAGGGCCGGTCGATTTCAAGTGGCCCGGAAGAGTGGCCGCCGTTGGCGTTACGCAGGTCCATGGTGATGCAGCGGTACTCGTTCTTGAACTCGTCGATCGCGTTGAACGGGGCGTTTCCGGAGAAGAAGGAAATGGTCGCATTCAAACCACCCCCGGGGATGAGTAACAGCGGAAAGCCGGAGCCCGTCTCTTCGTAGTGGATACGGACGTCGCCTTTCTCGTAGAACGGCATGGCGGTGCCTCCTTGCCCAGTGGGTTGCTGCGCGAACGCGCGCCGAGCGGCCATCGCCGCTGCCGCCGCTGCGCCCGCTGTCAGTAGCGTGCGTCTGGTCGAATCCACATGGAGCTCCCTTCCTATTCTCCTGCCACCGACTTCGCCTGCACGATAGCCGCGATGATGGCAGACCAGCGAGGCTTCGGTGTGCCGCGCAGAATCCGTCGGGCCTGGACACCGGTCGACGCGTCTGGTGCGTTCGTGGATGGGACGTCGACCAACGGCGTGGTCGAACTCCGGCAGGTCCTGTTGCAGTACCCCGAGGCGTTTCGTACGAGGGTCGCCGAACAACTGCTCATCTACTCATCCACCGGATCGGTGGCCCCATCCAGCGGAACGCCCGAAACCCTCAGGACCACGAGACACATGGCTATCCGATTCGACGGCTGCCGGCGCATATCCTCACCCATCCCATCTCAAGGACGCTTCTCGGCGACCATTGTAAACCCTGGGATCAACTGGCGAACAACCGGGGACAGGGCGAATCGATGGAACTTCGGACCCCACGGCTTAGACGGGTGCGTTCTCGTCTCGGAGGCCGCACCCGGCTCCGTGTGCCCGCGGAATTGATCCCCTGACGAAACGGCGCTACTCTCTCTAGTTACGTCGTCGCTATCCATTGGGGCTCGGAGACGCAACGAGGCCCGGGGACTGGAAGGAGGATTCAGCTGTGGTGAAGAAACTGGCTCTCGTCGCACTCTGCCTCGCGTACCCATCCGGGAACGCGATGGCGCAGGACGCAAAGACCGTAGTCGCCAACGCGCAAAAGGCATTGGGTGATCCGAAATCGATCACGTATTCGGGATCGGCGAAGGATGTGGCATTCCAGCAGTGTGGCGCCAACGCCGCCGCGATGATCTGCCAGGGGACGCATGATCCGATGCGGCCGATCACTAACTACGTCCGCGTCATCGATCTCACGACGCCGGCGTCGCGTCACACGGGAGCGACGAGCAACATCGGGCCGGGCGGCTCGACGACAGTGACCCCCGGAACGTTCTTTCAGCAGGTCACGCCGCAACAGGCGGGCGTCTCGCAACCGTGGGCCAACTCCCTGGAGTTGTACGTCACGCCCTGGGGGTTCCTGAAGGGTGCGGCTGAGAACAACGCGACCGCGAGCCGGCGCAGGGTGGACGGCACGAACTACACGGTCCTGACCTGGAGCCCTGCGGTCAAGGCACCGTCCGGGAAGGCCTACGTCGTCAATGGCTACGTGAACGACAACAACATCGTCGAGCGCGTCGAGACGTGGCTGGGTGAAAACATCATGGGCGACATGCACATCGTCGCCACCTACGCCGGGTGGAAGGATCTCGGCGGCGCGATGGCGCCGGTGAAGATCGTGCAGACGCGCGGCGGGTGGCCTTTCTTTGAAGTCGATGTCACGGCCGCCAAGACCAATCCCCCCGATGTCGCAACACTAGTTCCTCCGCCTGCACCGCCTGCCGGCCGTGGCGGTCCCGCCGGTGGCCCAGCGCCTGCGGGTGGCGCCGCACCTGCGCTCACCGTGACGTCCGAAAAGCTTGGCGACGGCCTGTACAGGCTCACCACCGGACCCGGCAGCTACGATTCGCTGATTGTGGAGTTCAAAGACCACATCATGATGCTCGAGGCCGGACAATCGCAGGCGCGTGCGCTCGCCTACATCGCCGAAACGAAGAAGATCATTCCCGGCAAGCCGATCCGCTACGTCATGAACACACACGCACACTCCGATCACACCGGAGGGCTTCCCGCACTGGTGGCCGAAGGCGCCACGATCATCACGCAGAGGAACAACGAGGCGTTCTTCGAGAAGGCGCTCAACACGCCGAGAACACTCCTGGACGACCCGCTCGCGAAGACTCCAAGGAAAGCCAGGATTGAAGCCGTTGCGGAGAAGAAGGTCTACTCGGATGGAGCGCGAACCGTCGAGATGCACCACGTCTCTCCGGCTCCTCATTCGAACGGCTTGATGATCGCCTACATTCCCAAGGAGAAGATCGTCTTCCAAGGCGACTTCTCCCTGCCAGCCCCGGGGCAACCGGGGAATGATCACGTCAAGGCCCTGGTACCGGTACTCGAGAAGCTCAATCTGGACTTCGATCGCTACATCAACGTGCACACGTCGGCGACTCCGCAAACCAAGGCTGAACTGTGGAAGGCCGTCGGTAAGTAGGACGATCTCCTGTGGCAGGGTCAGTCCGCAGCGGCTCCCCCTGCGGCTGACAGCTTTCCGGATCTCGCGTCAGTTTGGAGCGCCTGGCAGGATCAGGAGAGCAAGGTGCGCAGCTTCGTGGCGAACCTCGGCGAAGAGGACATCGGTGGGTTCTGGCGGAGACGTTCTTGTCTACGCCAAGAATCATCTCCTGTTTGATCTGAGCCATCTCCGTCAGGAACACCCGGCGGTCGCTTTCGGTCTTGATGCGCATCGTCGCGGACGGTGGATAGAGTTCGCGAACACGCGCAACTGTGGCAGGGTCGTTCACCCAGCCATCAACACCGTACTCGCCCTTTGGCAGGCGATTGCCACGTTCGTCAAGCCAGTCCCTCAGGTCGTTATTGACGCGGTTCATCCCATCAACATGGCAACCAATACACGAACTCGCCGTGTTCAATCGATGATCGGCAACACCAGCCGTCCTGCCAAAGCCAGTCAAGTTATCGAGCATCTTGTCTGATACGTTTCTCAGGATGCGCGGATCGCGAACGATGTTGGTAAACGCGTCAACACGACGCTGATTCCAGGCGCCGAACAGCACATATCCCTGAAGTCCGTTGGGCAAACTGAAGACGACTTCCTCGGCTGACTGTTGAGGACCAGCTGCGCCCGTGTAACGACCAACCGATCCTCTGGTG
>Ga0209640_10002147_pt1 | contig 17112 bp, 17 predicted proteins | sample RifCSP10_1_FD_184018 | JGI IMG/M metagenome (GOLD analysis project Ga0209640, IMG submission 184018) | Soil microbial communities from Rifle, Colorado - Rifle CSP2_sed 10_1 (SPAdes) (version 2) | ecosystem: Environmental > Terrestrial > Deep subsurface > Rock core/Sediment | place: Rifle... | reverse complement strand
TTACCTGCTTCCCATTCACTGAAACTATGATGTCGTTCGCCTGATATCCTTGACCATTAGGCGTATTGATCCTATTGGCCGCTATTAGTCCTGCCTTCTCTGCTGCGCTGCCTTGAACAACGCTTACTATCATTATGCCCCTTGTAGATTGATCTACGTTGGCCACGTTTGACGTTTTGATGCTGTCTGCAGTAAGCGTCAACCCAGTATAGCCTACGAACGGATGCTCATACTTTCCTGTCTTGATTATCGAATCTGCCACTCTCTTCACTATGTTAGACGGAATTGCGAAGTTGATACCTCCAGTTGTGCCTGCATTGGTAATCCCTACAACCCTTCCATTCAGGTCTAGCAGAGGGCCTCCAGAATTGCCATTAGTTATTAGCACATCAAGCTGGATTACAGGAACTACCAATGGAATGTTCTGGACAGGGCCTATGAGCCTTCCCATCTGGCTAACTACGCCCGTTGACAGACTTGCAGTCAAGCCCAAAGGATTACCTACAGCAACTACCTGCTGGCCCACTTTGAGAATATTCGAATCGCCCATTTCAAGAGCCTTGGACTGCTCGGGAATGTTAGAAACTTTCAACACCGCAACATCTGCAAATTGGTCTTGACCTACTATGGTTACAGCACTGCTGGTTCCATCAAAGAGTTCCACTGTGACACTTGTTGCCCCCTGCACTACGTGGTAGTTTGTTACGATGTACCCTGCTGAATAGACAAAGCCCGAGCCCAGAGCCGAGCCCTGCGCAGTTTGAGACCTGACTACTACTACTGAAGACCTTACCTGCTGGTACACTTCTTCAGGAGTCCCTTTGATCTGAGTCGATGCATTGATCGCTGCCAAGCGGACATCTACACCCTTTGTAATCGCCTGCACAGAAGAGTTGACGACTCCAACCTTTGCAGCCAAGCTATCGATGACGTTTGCCTGTTGCGACAGCCTTTCCGCAAGCGATGTAAGTTGAGCCTTTAGATCATTTAGTTGCTGTTCCGCATTGACGCTGCGAGAGTCAGCGCTGCCTTTCAGCGATGCAATGTCTTGATTCAGAGAATCTATTTTTTGCGCAGTTTCCGAGATCAGCGCCTTTGTTGCAGAGACTTCTTGCGTCGCAGCTCGAAGTTGATCGTTTGCTGATTGCTGTCCGTTGTACCCCATATAGATACTGGATGATGCCAGAATGATGGCAATCAGCGAAACTGATATCGTTATCGAAACTTTTCTGTCCGACATGAACAGAAAAACTATTGGAAAATGTATAAGGTTTGCTTCGGAACGACCGTTCCGATCATGCCAACTAAACCGCAGTCATTGCAGGGATTTGCTTAAGTATTTGATTCCAGCCTGAAAACTGGTTTGGCAGCAGCCTTCAAGGAGTTCAAACTTGAGACCGTTCTTGTAGGAGGATCGTTGTTAGGCATCTCTGCTCTTTCATGGTTCCTTTCGACATCCCCCATAGCAGCGGACATGATGATGGAGATGTTCAGCTTGGATATTACTATGGTCCTTCTTTTTTCCCTAAGCTGGACGCTTGGCATGATAGCGATGATGTTCCCAGTCATCGTCCCCATTACGCTGACGCTATTCAGAGCGGCCAAGAATGCTGACGAATCCATAAAGGAAGGCGGAGGCCCGACCATTCCAAAGGCACTCACATTCGCTTTTTCGTACGTATTGCTATGGATCGGGTTCGGGATCGTTCTCTACATACTGATAGGTTCTCTAGTATTAATGGGCGACATCATACAGTTTCAAAACCCGTACTTTAGGTTCTTGCCAGCGTTGATTGTATTGGGCACTGGAATGTACCAATTCGCTCCATTCAAGGGTACGTGTCTCAGCAGATGCCATCCGACAACGTTTCTGGTTCGCAATTACAGAGGAGGCATAACAGGCCCTGCAATGATGGGAGTGTCTTATGGATTCTTCTGCATTGGATGTTGCTGGGCTCTTATGATAATTTTGCTACTTATTGGTGCAATGAGCATAACCTGGATGGGTCTATTTGCCGCCGCAATACTGATAGAAAGGGTAACTCCCAGAGGGTGGCAAGTTTCGAAGCTTATCGGCACGACTCTCATCGTCTTCGGCCTTGTGCTCTCCTATCAAGCATTTTAGTTCAGTTTATATAGAGACAACTGGCGTATGTGGTGATTTATATGGCTCAAAAATGGAGTCTTCAGGGAAACTGGATAAATTCTTGCAGCTGCGAAGTCGGTTGTCCGTGCCTTTTCTATTCGGACCCTACCAAGGGCTACTGCGATGGGATAGATGCATTTCACATCGTAAAAGGAACATACGGAAAGGTTAAGCTGGATGGTCTTAACGCAGTGATGGCCGGCAAGTCTCCAGGCAACTTCTGGAAGGGAAACTGGACAGCCGCACTATACCTCGATGAAAGGGCTAACAAAGAGCAGAGAGAGGCTCTGGAAACTGTTATGGGCGGCAAGGTGGGTGGAGCGCCTGCGATGCTGGCATCTCTAATAGGGACCATGAAAGGCTTGAAGTACGTCCCCATAAAAATTGATGTCAAGAAACACTCCGTCGAAGTCCCAAATATCCTCGAGTATCAGATTGAGCCCACAGAAGGGGCCAACAAGAAGAAGCCTATCGTAGTTTCAAATCATCCATTAGAACCTGCAGTCGGCCCTATCAATGAAGGAAAGGGCTCGAAGGCCTGGTACAAGGACTACGGCTTGAGCTTTGACAACAAAGGCAAGGACGGTAACTGGGCAGACTTCAAGTTCTCAGGCCCATAAGTTTAGCAAAACTCGATCAAAACAATAAAACATTCTATCTATTGGTTCTTTGTGCCTGATCTCCAAAGAAGGCTCAACAAAACTAACATTGCAGCTACGACGCCTACTCCGATTCCAAAGTATGTGTAATCTGGTACAGAAGCTGCAGGGCAAGGAGGACAGGGCCTACCTTCAACGCATGGTGCACAAACGGGTACCTCTGGATTCAAGTAACCATATACAGAGATCCCCAGCCCTATGATCGGGGCAAAGGTTCCTACAATTCCAAGCTTTCTGTTCATCAGTGCCTTGGCTATGCCGTTGATATTAAACGTGCGTGGATGACAAGTATATTCACAAAGCGGTTAAAACCGAGCCGTTAATCTAATGTTTGATGGGCCGCACCTCATTAACTTCCCCTAAACTCAAGTTTATCGGTCTTGAAATGCTAAAGGAGCACGAATATTCGGAACCATCGCTCTTGAAAAGTCTTCTAGAAGAAATGCACTCAGGAGGAGTTTTGAGGAGGCCTATCGCAGTCGATAAAAATACAAACGTGATCCTTGACGGACATTCAAGGTTCAACTGCCTTAAGTTGCTTGGCTGCAAGATCGTTCCCGCTTACCTGTTCGATTATGGAATGCCCGAAATAATTGTGCGCCCTTATAGAAGAGGAGAGAGGATCAGCAAAGATGATGTCATAACAGCAGGCTTGACTGGGAAGAAGCTTCCTCCAAAATCGTCAAAGCATTTGGTCAGACTGAATTCTGGAAGATTAGTTCACATCGCAAGTTTAGGGAAGGAAGTTAGTATCCCGCTTGAAAACCTAAAATCCTTATCAAACCCAACCTGCTAAAATACTTGTCTTAACTTGGTTCGTGCATTATCGGCGCGTATTATCCATCTATTGCAACTACGCAAAGCAACTCTCTTTTACTTTTGTTTAAATACTCTCCCCTAGTATAGGGGTCACACACAGGCGGGCGTGCCTAAGACGCATAAGAACCCTTAACTTCTATTAAGATTCTTGGTCATTTGAGAGTGCTACCAATTAGGATCCCGTTGGCCCAGTAAAACCCAGTTTCTCCAGATGGTAAAATATCGTATGTAGCATCTCCTTCGTACGGAACCAGCTCAGAAATTATTATGCGAGCATTGTCGATGCTATCTCCCGGTTTTAGATCACCTAAAATTCTGCTATCCGCCGTAGGATGTCCTTGCGAAACGAACAGTTCACGTCCATCATCAAGGACTTGATGAACCATATAGTGTGCGGAAACAGCTGTTTTTGAAGTCTTTAGAATCGTACCTATTTGCCTGTGACCCAAAAGATCTGAGGTCCAAACGAGCATACCCATCTTCAACTCCGTGATCTTAACAGGACCATTTGGGGTGTCTATAATAGTGTTCTCGGAAAGACAAATAGGGCAGGGCCTGTTCTTGTTCTCCGTCTTTGCAAAGATTGCCGTCTTGTCTTGAATCTTCAGCAGTGTTAGCGTTATGGTGCAGCCATTGCTTACGCTGTCCCCAATACGCAACGTTATGAGAGTACCCTCTAGTCTTGCTACTGGATATTCTATGAACCTTTGACCTGTTATGTAGTCAGAATAGATTTTCTCGACCAGTAGCGGGCCCTCTCTTTGGCCTTCTGTTAGTATTACTGTTCCCTGTAGCATCTGCTGGTTGAGTTCGTCCCACTTTTCGTCCAGTATTGCCGAAGTTACACTTGATTCTATGACTTTGATGACTACTATATGTTTCGTTATGACTGCAGCTAGCACTTTCCCCGTCCTGTCTCCGTAACCTGCAGACTTGGATTGAAAGGTTAGTGTTATGACATATTGAGGCGGGTAGCTTTCAAGAACTTTAGCATCAACAAAATTAAGCGTGTCGGCAATGCCGTCAAATTTGAAGGTTGGTGCCTTGACTATGAAGTCCATGGCAGTTTGTACGGCCTTCTCTACTTCAGGTGAACCTCCTGCTGGCGGTTGCACAGGTATTCCCGGTTGGGGTTGTTCAGGTTTTGGCTCTACGGGCCGTGGGAGCACTGGGACTGGCTCAGGTACTGGCGATGGTACAGGTTCGGAAGGCGGTTGCGGTACAGGCACAGATTGCGGTACTGACCAGAAGATACTCAATCCACCAGCGATGGCTATTACTAGAACGAGTGCTAGGGCTCCAATCAAAACCCGCGGTTTCAATCTTGTGAACCTCCATATCTCCAAGCACTAATTGCACATTCTGGATTAACCATCGGGAACAGTATAGTTATGCTATAGTAGCTTTTTAGCTTAGATAGTAGAACAGTTGTTCAATGAGCAGAACAACATAAAGACTCGATGCTAAATCCTTCTCTAATCCCATACTCTTGGAGTACTAGCTAGGGCAACCTTAGAGGTTCAAGACATTTTGACTCTCAAAACCTTAAAACAAGTACCTTTGAACTTTTAGCGTAAAAGCCGGGGTCGCCTAGCCTGGTAGGGCGCAGGCCTGCTAAGTCTGTGGCCGAAAGGCCTCGTGGGTTCAAATCCCACCCCCGGCGTTCAAATTGCCTCATGTTAAGAAAGTTGGAAATTAATCCCCGCACAAGATTACCGGTAAAAGTGACGAGATGTAACCTTTGAAATGCGAGCATACTCTCTTAAATATAGATAGCGCGGGCTACCTGATTCACCATAAACCTATCCTCAAATCCCAAGACTCGATAGAATATCTGATCAAAGGTAATTAGGAACAGCAAACGAATGCATCATAGATGAATAGGCTGGTTTTGTTATTCATTTTATCAATCACGTTAATACTGATTCTTGCTAGTATTCGTTCACCACAAAAGACCGAACAATCTGGCGGAGACTCATTTTTGATTTTCCCACAGCAGCAACCACTTTGCGACGCAGGAGCTGCCTATCCTCGTCCACGACCAGCAAGGCTGTCCGAACTCGGTCTCCTAAGCTTGGAAGAAGCCAAGCGAAAGATCCAACATTTTACGATCAAACTTCCGGCAAATGATTCTCTACCCAATGGGTTCTCGCTCAGAGGAGTCATAGCGGATGCAATAGGAAGTTCAGAATACAAAGGCGTCATATACAAACATGAGATTGTACTCCTCGTATACTGGGATGGGCAGATAAATCCCCAAGTTAATTTTGATGAGTTTGGAGAGGCGGGAGGAATAATCGTAACAGAGCTTTTCAAACCCGGCGGCGTTGAGTCTTACTCACAGAAAGATTCAAGGGAAGAGTGGAGCGATGTCGGCTGGTATCCCACAGCGAAATTTGCAGAAATCTACAACTACAGACAGAATGTAACTTACTGGGTAAGGGGTTGCAATTATCAAGAACAGTCGCTCGTGAGCATAACAATGTCACTAAAGGGACGAACAACTCCGGAACTCATATCAACTCCTACACAGACATCTAACACTTTTGCCTATGCCGTCATAGGTATAATAGTAGCTGTATTGGTTGCAGCGGTTTTCCTAAAAATAAGACAGCTACCCAAAAGAAGCCACATGAATTCTAATCGTAATTTATTCAAATCTCAAGACTCTATGAAACATTATTGCGTAGGTAACTGCGTAATCGCCTCTCTTTTTCATCGAACCTTCAATCGCATGAACAACTTCCAGACTTCGTGATAGTCGAGTTTCCTGAACCAGGCGCGCGCAGGAAGTGTTTTATCATCCAAGTACATATTAGAGTGAGCTTGGATAAGCGCTCCAGAGCTATAGTAGGAGTTATTGCAATAAGCGCGCGCTTGGCGGAGAGCCAAAGCCGCCACGCCAAGGGATAGGGCAGGGTGAACGTATAAGAATGGCAGCGGAAATCAGGAGACGGTCAAGCATGCGGGATGCAAAAATTAACTTGCCCCCCATAAACGTAATCCATTATGGTGATCCGTGGTGCTGGTATAGCTGGGGTCTTGAGCCAGCCATACAGCGTCTGCACGAAGTTTACGGGGAGACTATTGCTATCGTATACAAGATGGGTGGAGTCTTCAACGACTTGGATGGTTGGAGAGCGAAGTACGGCGTCGAGGATGACGCCGCATTATCGCAGTGGATTGCCGAGAGCGACAGGATGATGAGGAATCCTTTCGACTTGGACTACGTGCTGAAGTCGGGGATGAAGGATACTTGGAAGGCTTGCATTGCGGTTAAGGCAGCTGGGCTCCAAGGGGAAGAGCTCATGCTTAGGTTCTACCGCAAGCTGATGGAGGCGATACAGCTTTTCTCTCAGAATGGGTCGGATGACGAGATGATCAAGAAGGTTGCTGCCCAATGTGGGCTCGACTTGGGGAAGTTCGTCGATGACCTCCGCGGCAGCAAGGCATCTTCAATGTTCAACGATGACAGACACAGCATGGCAGCTGAGGGTGGAAACTTCTTCTCACTGCTCATAGTTAGCAACGATAACGGCGAAAGAAAACTCGTCTCAGGATACACCTCAGGGGAGTACGAAAGAGCGATTGATAAGATGTTGGGAAAGAGGCTCAACAAGAAGACTCCGATCGACATAATCGAGTACTTCGACAAAAGGAAGGGCCTCTTCGTCACCGCGCGCGAAATCTCTGAGGTATTCCAGACTGATGAGGCGGACGCCGAGAGGAGGCTCTCCGGCCTGAGCAAGTCCGGGATCTTGAAGAAAAAGACCATCGATGGAAGCAGTTATTGGTCCTTCCCTGCAAATGCGAGTGTTCAGGAGCTGACGCTCGAGCAGGTGAACCTTTCGCACGTTACGGAAAGAGCTAGGGTAACAGAACCCGCGAAACTGGAGCAAGTGGTAAAGGTCGCGGTGCGGAAGCTCTATACTGAGGTCGCGGAAAAACCAAGGGGCGTCTTCCACTTTCCCGTCGGGCGCGAGGGCACGAAGGTTGCAGGCTATCCAGACGACGAGTTGGATAGGATCCCTTCGACGGCCGTCGAGTCTTTCGCTGGAGTTGGATATCCACACAGAACGAACTCGATCAGAGAGGGCGACGCCATTCTTGACGTAGGCTCCGGATCGGGAACCGACCTCCTTGTGGCTGCCCTTAGAACTGGACCCGGCGGAAAGGTGACCGGCATAGACATGACCGATGCGATGATAGAAAAAGCGCGTGCGAACATCGAGAGATCTGGATTCAGGAACGTCAGGGTCCTGAACGGCGAGGCGACGAAGATGCCTCTTGTAAACAGCTCGGTCGATGTGGTTACGAGCAATGGTGTTCTCAACCTCGTTCCGGATAAGGAAAAAGCATTCAGCGAAATCTTTAGGGTCTTGAAGCCCGGCGGGAGGCTTCAACTAGCGGACATCGTCACTAAGGAGGATGTCCAAGCTGCTTGCGGAATCGTTCCCCAACTCTGGGCCGACTGCATCGGGGGAGCATCTGTCGAGAAGGAGTATCTTGAGATGGTCAGAAAGGCAGGCTTCCGCGACGTAAGGGTCGTTGGCAGGATCGACTACTTCGCGAAGAGTCCCGAATCTGTTAGGAGGCTTACCAAGACGTTCGGTGCAGAGTCCGTTGTGATAAGTGCAAACAAGCCAAGCTAGACTACGCTAAATGTAACTTGCCTTTCTGAGGCGCGCGAGGGGCTAACCCACGCATTTGCCTATTGCATTAAAAGCGGCTCGTCGGTGGAAGTTTCAAGCCTCGCATGAATCAGCGAACGACAGGTGACCCGGAGGTGATTGCCGATTGGAGACGCCAAATTTCCTTTGTGGCGGATAAATAATGGACACGCGTGTAGATATGATATGATCGGAAGGTTCGAATCTCAGAGCGGCTCAAACCCGCGCCGTTCTAGGTAAGAGACCCAGACCTTTATGGGTAAGTCCCACCGGATTTAATCCTGCGAGGTTACTAGTAAATTGAAGTTCAAATCCCACCCCGGCGCTTTTTGAAAAAGATATGAATTCCATTTGCTTGAACGATGCGTTTGGACAAGCTCAATGTTGACTGCATCGTCTTCGATCTTGATGGAACATTGATAGATTCCACAAAGGGTATCCATAGATGCGTAAGAGAGGTCTTGGCAAAAAGGGGCCATCGATCATTTGACGAAGAGTTCCTCAGCAAATCCATTGGCGTTCATCCCATAGATGCGATATTTCAGAGGACAGTAAAGAAAAGGGAAGTGGAAGCCTGTGTAAAAGAGTTCAAGCAGATGTATGCTAGGACGCTCACAAAAGATGTCATTCTGCTAGACGGTGCGAAAGAAACTCTTGATGCTTTGATTGAAGATAGCTATAAGATTGCGGTATATACCCTGAAGATGAAGAACCATGCATTGGAAGTGCTGAACCATTTTTCGATTAAGGTTGATGGCATACTTGCGGGCGATGAAATCGGAGAGGACAAGTCTTCTGGAAAGGGATTGAGGGAACTTTTGGAGAGATTAAACAGCAGAGCAGCAACAAGTGTTATAGTTGGAGACCAGTGGAGTGATATATCTGCAGGCAAAAAGGCTGGGATGAAGACTGTCGGCGTGTTGAGCGGAATGGGGAGCTTTGAAGAGTTGAACAGATTTGAGCCCGACTATCTTATTGGAAGTATTTCCGACCTAACTATGATACTATAATTCAGAAAACTATGCCCGCCTCTGCAATATAAACTCAAATTTGAGTAGAGTATGTTGGTAAATGAGAAACAAAAGCTTAACTGAATATGCGATAAAGTGTAAATGGATGCTCAGAGAAACCATTGAATTTTACGGCCATCCTAACGTGCGTGCTTGGCATGAGAAGACGATAGAGATTACCAAGGACAGCAACCTTACTCTGAAAGGAGACTGCATCGTCGGAGTAAGAGCCTCGAAGGGCTGTTCCCAACTGTCTGAAGAGGTAAAATCTGCTTTGAACGATGATGTCGCTGTAAAATTTGCAATTGAGGTTGGGAAGCATAGTTTTGAATTTATTGCTAGAGGGTCGTCGAAATTGACCTTTGAAGATGAGCATGAGATTGTCATTAGGAAGAGCGATTATGCTTCTCCGAGAACTCTTGCAGTAAAAGCGAACAAAGCTGCATGCGACATACCGAGGAAGATGGTAGAAATGCTCAAAGACAGCAATGTTAGAGGATTATTGAAGATATACACGGGGGAATGATCATGAAGGCTACAGCTATAGCGCATCCAATGCAAGGCTTGGTGAAATATCATGGCCTGAAGAATTGGGATTTGAGGATTCCTTACCATGACAGCATTTCTGTAAATCTTGAGGCTTTATGGACTAAGACTACTGTAGAATTCGGAGATTTTGGTCGTGATTCAATTGCGATCAATAAAGTTAAGAGAGAGGGGAGGATTCTTGACAGAACTTTATCTGTAATTAATCATATTAGGAAACTTGCTGATATTGAGGATGATGTGAAAGTAGTTTCGGAGAATAGCTTGGGCTTTGGAGAGTATAAGGGTTTGGGCTTTTCGTCTTCTGCTGGGGCTGCTTTGGCAACTGCTTCGTTTAAAGCTGCTAAGCTCGATAAAAAGTATGGCTGGGATCTGAAAATGATTTCGAGAATTGCGAGGAGGCTTGCAGGCTCAGCCTGTAGAAGCGTTACAGGAGAATATTCTCGATGGTATGCTGGGAATTCTGATAGAACGTCTTATGCTGAAAAGATTGCAACTGCTAAGGATTTGGATATGGCGATTGTGGTTGTTCCCTTAAGTGATGAAGTTTCTACCGAGACGGCCCACAAAGACGTTGAGTCGTCTGCATTTTTCGATGCTAGGTTGATGAGCGCTCAAAAAAGATGTGGGGAGATTCAGAAGGCTATTCTTGCAGAGGATTTTGAAAAGGTTGGAGAATTATCAGAATTGGATTCTCTGGAGCTACATTCTGTTACCATGACTGGAGAGAATAAGCTGATCTTGTTTAGAAGTGAAAGTATTATGGTGATTAGGGAAGTTATGAAGATGAGGAAAGACGGAGTTCCTGTTTATTTCTCTATGCAGACGGGGCCATCAGTATTTCTTGATACGCTGCCAGAGAGAGCAGATGAAGTTCAGCAGAGAATTAAGAAGTTAGGGCTTAAGACTGTTGTTTCTCGAATAGGGAAAGAAGCAAGACTAGACTAACCATCACTGGAGTCTTACAGACAAGACATCCTAATTTTTAGTTTGAAGTAGAAATATCTTAAGTCGAATTTTAGGGTTCTGCTGCGCTTTCATAGTTTCGTAATATGCTACAGCTCTCTTGTTTCCATCAAAAATTCTATACTCACCATTGTCCTCTAAAATCACAGTTATTAGCATTGAGATATCATGAATATCATGCATGTATTTTTGTACTGTCTTAAGCGACTCCACATCTGCACAAGCAGGATCATTAAGCACCTTGAAAGCATCACGAACTCGAAACTTGTCAGATTTGAAAACTTCATTACATTGCACACCTCCCAGACTGCTCCATAATGTTTGCATGTTCCCTAGCTCAGAAATAGATGACACTAACCCCTTTCTAACATTATATTTGCTTCCTATTTTGTTGGCTATCCATGACACTGGCGTATCTCTTAAATAATCTATCAACTTGCTCTTTTCTTTATTTGAACAATCTAAAAGTTCCATACGACACGAATCTCTTTCTAATTAGTTTTGTACCTTTGAGATAATCATTCACCAGAACTAAAGTTAGTCAAAAAATTTCGCATTATGAAAATCATCGGTATCGTTTTGATTCGGCAGTTCTTCTTGTTTCAGCAATAAGATCAGTCAAAGCTGCAAATGCCTTCCCAACCTCTTCATTCTTAACAACAATAACAGTATCAGTATAACATCCAACGATATCCTCGATGTTGATCCTTCTCCGCGAAACTTGGCTTACAAACTGCACTGCACAACCTGGAGTTACAACAACTTCCTCAGGGCTGTGAACTATGATCGCAGCCAAATTCGGAGTATCCTCCAAAATCTGCCCTTTGTCGAAAGCCTTCAGAATCTCCTTGCGCATCATCTGATCGTAAATTATTGTTATTGATGACAATCCTTCAGAAACCTGCAGAAAGCCTTCTTGCTTGCTCGACATCATCTTCGCAACGGTATCAACATTCTTCTTGTTCTTCTCCAATGATAATTTAGAAACATCAGTTCTGACATTGATTGTGCTCTTTGCGATTACATTTGTTATGCCAGTAGACTGCTCCGTATAAGACGGTTTAACTCTCTTCAGAGAAGTGATTATAGTTTCAGGCTTGACCCTTTTTCCAAAACTTTCCTCAACCCTCGGCTTTATCGCCCTAGAAATAGCACTGACATTGGCATACCCTCTCTGCAGGGCATCCTGAATCGTCAGGTCCTCATCAATAATATCCCTAACAATCTTCGCAATAGACTTTGCCAATATTTGGTACACCCATAGCCAATTCTGTACAATTTTGACCAAAACAAATAAAAGCATTACTATTGGCATAATTATCAAAAATGAAGGACAAAGTAGTGCTCGCCTTTTCTGGAGGGCTGGACACTTCAGTATCGATAAAATGGTTGCAAGAAAAGCAAAAAGTAGATGTCATAACAGCGACGGTGGACGTTGGACAGGGAGACAACCTAAAGGAGATAGAGGAGAAAGCCTACAAAATCGGAGTTAAGAAACATTACAGCATAGACGCAAAGAAAGAATTCGTAGATGATTACGTCTTTCCATCAATAAAGGCAAACGGATTATACGAAGGGAAGTACCCTCTTGCAACCGCTCTAGCAAGACCACTCATTGCATCAAAATTAGTAGAGGTAGCAGAAAAGGAAGGAGCGTCGGCAGTTTCCCACGGTTGCACGGGAAAAGGAAATGACCAAGTAAGGTTTGATGTTACCATAAAGGCCCTCAACCCATCATTGAAGATCGTCGCCCCAGTGAGAGAATGGAACATGAGCAGGGATGAAGAAATCAAATACGCAAAGAAACATAATATTCCCATTCAAATTAAAAAATCAGTTTATAGTATTGATCAAAATCTCTGGGGAAGATCTATAGAAAGCGGGCCTCTTGAAGATCCTTCCAATGAGCCTTCAAACGAAGTATTCGAATGGACAACTCCGATTGAAAAGACTCCTGACAAGGCAGAGTATGTCAACATTGCATTCGAAAATGGTATTCCCACTTCGATAAATGGGAAATCAGGAAACATGGTGCAGACGATAACGCGGCTAAATCAAACCGTGGGCAAGCATGGAGTAGGCTTCATCGATCATATGGAAGATAGGCTGGTAGGAATAAAATCAAGGGAAACTTACGAGGCCCCGGCAGCGACTGCAATAATAGAAGCTCACAAAGATTTGGAAAAATTAGTCCTTACTAGACACGAGCTGCAGGCAAAAGTACCAATCGAGCAGCAATGGGCATGGTTAGTATATTCAGGCTTGTGGGTAGAGCCTCTAATGGATGCATTAAACGCCTTCATAGACGAAACTCAAAAGAGAGTAAACGGAAGCGTCAAATTGAAACTCTACAAGGGAAATTGCAGAGTTGTAGGGAGAAATTCTCCAAATTCTCTGTACAATGTCAAATTAGCAACTTACACATCATCATCAAGTTTCAATCAAAGATCAGCAGAAGGTTTCATTGAGCTATGGGGGCTACCATCAAGAGTGGCAAAGGGAGTGAAAAAGGGTGGACTTGCTAAGAGGAGAAAGGCTAACTGAAGCTGCACCAGAAAGTGCTGAATTTACGAGTTCAGTTGCTGACGATGCTCCTCTGATCAATCCCGTGGTGAAGATAAACATGGCTCACATGCTAATGCTTGCCAAGCAGGGATACGTCAAAAAAAGCGATGCAGCTCAGTGCCTCAAAGCCCTGAAAGTATTGCCAAAGAAGTTCAAGATGGACTCTAGTTTGGAGGATGTGCACATGAACGTAGAGGCTTTCGTAATCGACAAAGCTGGAGCGGACGCTGGAGGACAATTGAACCTTGCAAAGAGCAGGAACGATCAAGTTGCAACGGCAATAAGAATGGCTGCAAGAGAAAGGATACTCGAGACCATATCCGCAATTGGTGCAGTTTCAAATGCTCTGATTGCAATTGCAAAGAAGCATTCAGACTGGGTAATGCCGGGCTATACCCATCTGCAACATGCACAGCCAACTACGCTTGCTCATCATATGCTGGCCCACAACGACGCAATGCTGAGAAATGCGGAGAGATTACTGCAGTGTTATGAAAGAGTGAACCAGTCTCCTATGGGTGCAGCTGCGTTAGGCAGCGTTGTACTCGAACTCGACAGAGACTACGTGGCAAAGATCCTTGGCTTTGATACATTAGTAGAAAATACCATGGACGCTGTAAGCTCAAGAGACTTTGCGATAGAAATTGTCTCAATAATGGCGATGACGATGGCAGACCTGAGCAGACTTGCTGAAGAAATAATATTGTGGAGCAGTTCAGAATTTTCCTTTGCAGAAGTTTCTGATGAACATGCTGCGACGAGTAGCATAATGCCCCAGAAGAAGAACCCCGTAGTTGCAGAGATGATAAGATCAAGGGCAGCTATAGTAATAGGAGATTTAGTAGCAGCGCTATCGCTTGTCAAAGCTTTGCCTCTAACATACAACCTTGATCTTCAAGATTTAACGCCTAAACTCTGGGATGCCTGCAAGAATACACTATCATCATTAAAGCAGATGGCTTCGATGCTAAAAGCGATAAAGTTCGACAGGAAGAAACTTGAAAGCTCTGTTGAGACTGCAGTAGGTGCCGCTGATTTAGCAAACTTCATAGCTGTGTACAAAGGGATATCATTCAGGACTGCGCATAGAATAGTCGGAGCCCTGGCAAAAGAGGCTGCAGAGAACAAAGAGGAATTTTCAAAAGTAGCCGCAAAATCACTTGCAAGAGTTTCCAAGAGGGTAGTAAAGAAAGAAATCTCCATATCAAAGAAAGAAATAGAAACTCTGCTGAATGCAAAGAGCAATATTAATAGAAAGGTCAGCAAGGGCTCACCCTCTTCAAGAGAGACAGCAAAAATGGTGCAGGAAAGGACGAAGAGACTTTCAGAGATGCTCAATGATGTTTCAAAGAAAGTGTTTCATCTGCAGAAGGCTGATGCTTCGCTTATGCTAGCTGTTGAAAAGTTTCAGGGAGGTGATTAGGTGGAAGCAAGTTGTGATGAGTGCGGCGGGAAAATAAAGATTCCAAAGGATTCCGTAGCTGGAGAGATAGTAAGCTGCCCTGACTGCGGATTAGAGTATGAAATCGCAAAGATATCCAACGACAAGGTCGAGCTGAAACCCGCAGAGACAGTAGGAGAAGACTGGGGTGAGTAGATGAACTTCGGTTTGATATACGACAGGATACGCTGGGAAGAGAAATCCCTAACGCAGACAGCAAAAAAGAAGGGAGCACGAGTGGTAACTATAGATGCAAAGATGCTGACGCTTGATTCGAGTGCAAAATCAAAAGAAGTGCAAAAGGAATTTGGAGATGTAGTTCTGCAGAGGTGCATCAGTTATTTCAGAGGGCAGCATGTCACCGCATATTTGGAGTTCAAAGGTCTGACAGTAATCAACAAGCACAGAGTAGGAGAGATATGCGGCAACAAGTATCTTACAACGCTAGCATTGGAAAAAGCTAGAGTTCCAACTCCAAGGACGATGTTCGCATTCACTGCAGATTCTGCTAAAGAAGCTGTTGAGAAACTTGGATACCCTGCAGTCCTCAAACCAGTAGTCGGAAGCTGGGGAAGAGGAGTCGCCCCTCTGAAAGACAGGGACACTGCAAGCCCAATTATCGAGCTTAGGGAGGAGATGACCGGAGCTTTGAACCAGATATACTACATTCAGGAAATGATCAAGAGGCCTCCGCGAGATATCAGAACTATTGTAGTAGGCGATAGGGTTGTTGCAGCCGCATATAGATACGCTCCGCCTCAAGACTGGAGGACGAACGTTGCAAGAGGAGGCAAAACCGCTCCATGCAAAATTACGAAGGAGCTCGAAGAGATGGCATTGATGGCTGCAGACGCTGTCGGAGGGGGAGTTTTGGGAGTCGATGCTATGGAGAGCCCCGATGGTTTGGTGATACACGAAGTCAATAATACCGTAGAATTCAAGGGAGCTTCTCAAGTCAATGAAACTAACATACCAGAGGCTATAGTAAACCATGTGCTTAGCATTGCAAAGAGGTAGTTAGAATGAAGGTGGGGATAATAGGCGCATCGGGTTTCGTTGGAGGAGAGCTACTCAGAATACTCATAGGACATCCTAAAGTCGAATTAACTATGGCAACTTCCCGTCAATATGCTGACGATTATGTCTATAGAGTGCATCCAAATTTGAGGGGCTTTACAGAGCTGCAGTTTTCTAATACTAATCCTGCAAAAGTTGCGGAGCAGTGCGATCTTGTATTCACTTCCGTCCCCCATGGAACCTCTGTAAAAATAATGCCAGAACTGGTCAGTAGCGGCGTAAAGATAATCGACATGAGTGCTGATTATAGGTTAAAAGACCCCCAAGCCTATGAAACATGGTACGGGTACAAGCATCCAAATCCTGCAATGCTGGAAAAGTTTGTACTTGGGATTCCTGAGCTGCATAGAGAGGAGATCAAGAAGTCAAGCTATGTTTCTGCCCCCGGTTGCATGGCTGTAACTTCGATCCTCGGACTTGCCCCTCTTGTAAAGAATAATCTGATAGACACTGATCATATAGTGGTAGATGCGAAGATAGGCTCTTCTGGAGCGGGGGTCAAGCCTACAATCGCGAGTCATCATGCGGAAAGATACGGCGTCGTAAGACCTTACAAACCTGTAGGCCATAGACACACTGCGGAGATAGAGCAGGAGCTTTCAGCATTAGCGAAAAGTGATGTGAAGGTTTCAATGTCAGCACATGCAGTAAACATGGTCAGAGGAATATTATCAACATGCCATACATTCACGAAAAGAGAGGTCGCTTTAGCAGAAATATGGAAAGCCTACAGAAGTACATACCCCAATGAACCCTTCATCAGATTCGTTCGCGACAGAAAAGGTCTGTACAGATACCCCGACCCCAAGATAGTTGTTGGCTCGAACTTCTGCGACATAGGATTCGAGATTGACGAAAGAAATGGCAGAATTGTTGTCTTATCGGCGACTGATAATTTGCTCAAAGGTGCTGCAGGGATAGCGGTGCAAAGCATGAATGTTATGATGGGTTTCGACGAAACTTTGGGATTAAGATCAGCAGCGATACATCCAGCGTGATAACATGGCCATAGTGGTCAAGGTAGGAGGCTCCATACTCGGAGAAGGCGTGAACCCTTCAATTGTTAGCGACATTCAAAATCTTGCAAAGAGTAACAAGCTGGTAATTGTTCACGGAGGAGGAGATGAAGTTACGGAGATTGCGGAGAAGATGGGCAAGCAGCAGAAGTTCATCGTTTCCCCAGAAGGCATTCGAAGCAGGTACACCGATAAAG
>Ga0209640_10002146_pt1 | contig 17117 bp, 14 predicted proteins | sample RifCSP10_1_FD_184018 | JGI IMG/M metagenome (GOLD analysis project Ga0209640, IMG submission 184018) | Soil microbial communities from Rifle, Colorado - Rifle CSP2_sed 10_1 (SPAdes) (version 2) | ecosystem: Environmental > Terrestrial > Deep subsurface > Rock core/Sediment | place: Rifle... | reverse complement strand
CGCTCATGACGTGTGCGTACCACGTCGCGCATAGCGCGACGTGGTACGCACACCCTCGCGAGTCATGCTGGATTCTCCGAGGACGGACCGCGAACTTCGACGTCGGTCCAGCCTCGGGGCTGGGTGTCGCCGGCGAAGCCGATGGCGGTCCATCCGGCGCCGTCGCGGTTGCCCCCGTACACCGGATCGCCGTACATCCCCTCGCAGGCGTGCCGGTACATCAGCGCCTTGAACTCGGGCACGGCGTCGAGGCGCTGGTCCTGCTCGGAATTCGTCGCCGAGGCGAAGTCCTCACCTAGCGCAGCGAGGCCGTCGGCATACTCCTCTTGCAGACCGCGAACCGGTCCGTTGAACTCCCGCTCGGGGATCCCGCGCGAGCCCTCGATCCGCGTGCGCCACGCCAGTTCCTCGATCGGACCGAGTTCGAGGAACCCTTGGAAGCCGGGCTCGTCGTCGGCGAGGCCGCCGTGGCGTCCCGAGAATGGGCCGCCGGCCCAGATCCGCGGGGGATCGGCGGAAAAGGCGTCGAGGAGGCCGTCGACGTAGTCGGCAACCCCCGCCGACGCCGAGCCGGGGATCAGGCGATCGCACGCCGCCGCCACGACCGCGCACTGCTCCGGAGCCAGCCACATGGATTCGATCATTCCACACCTGACATGGGCGTCAGGTTGCCCGTACACTCCGGTCCTGCCCGGAATCGGGCGGGTCGTGGGGGGAACCGGCGGGGTGAATGCCGCCGTCGAACCTTGCGTCGTATGGTCAGGGAAACCCGTAGGAGATCTTGCCCGCATGATTCGCCAAAGACTCGTGATCATCGTCGTTGCCCTTTCGCTCGTGGCTGCCGCGTGCGGCACGCGACTCGACGACCAGGACTTCATCGCGGCGGCGGCGGGTCAAGGGGTCGAGGCGATCGGTGGCGACGACACAACGTTCGACCCGACCACGGGCGAGTTCGTCGAGGACGTCACCGGTGACGGAGGTGTCGATTCCGTGGCCGGGCCGTCGGGTCGCACGCAGACCACCACCGGAAGGACCGGATCCACCCAGCCCCGCACTGGGGGCGGGACCAGTGGCGGTGGCGCAACCGTCGCGAGTTCGTGCGGCGAGAACACGGCGTCCGACGTCGGCATCACTCCCACGTCCATCCTCGTGGGCAACCTCGCGGCGCGAGGCGGAGCGCTCGGGCCCGAGGCCTTCGCCGGCCCCTACGAGGGCGCCCGCGCCTACTTCCTCGCCCTCAACGCCGCCGGAGGCGTGTGCGGCCGCAAGATCAAGTTCATCACGTGCGACGACAAGGAGAACTCCGACAAGAACAAGGAGTGCGTCAACAAGCTGATCGACGACCAGAAGATCTTTGCGTTCGTCGCCAACGCCACCCGGTCCTATTCCGGGGCTCCGACCGTCAACGCCAAGGGCGTGCCCGACATCGCCGGCGTGCCGATCTCGAACGCCTACGACAAGTGGCCGTTCCTCTTTTCGATCTACGGCGGTGACGGCAACCCCCGCGACGGCACGCAGCTCGGCACCGACGGCAAGCTGCACATCCAGAGCGGGCTGTACCGCTGGTTCCGTGACGAGCTCGGGATCACGAAGGCCGCGGTCATCTACTACGACGAGCCCATTTCGCGCACGGCAGGCCAGTTCATCAAGGCCGGCCTCGAGCGCGAAGGGATCAAAGTGGTCTACACGCCGAATAACGAACAAGGGCGCAACCTCGCCGATCCCGCGTGGGACGGCGAGGTCATCAACATGCGCCAGCAGGGGGCGGAGGCGTTCTTCCAGGCCATCGACATCGCCGGCTTCCAGAAGCTCTGCGAGGCGATGGACCGCCTTGGCTTCACGGTCAAGGCCGCAGTGACGACCATCGCCGGCTGGAGCCAGAGCGTGGGTGACACGTTCTCGTCTCCGTGCCGCAACTCGATTTGGGCCGCCGGCTCCACCGTGCCCTACTCGGTCACGTCCCACCCCGAGATCAAGAAGTTCCGCGACGCGATGACGAAGTATGTGCCGAACTTCGACATGCGTCAGTGGGCGGTCGACGGCTGGGCCGCCGCCGCGCTCTTCGTGGAAGGCATCAAGTCCATGGGGGCAAACCCGACGCGGGCCGGCCTCGTGAAGTACATGAACAGCCTCGATGGCTCCTATCAGGGCCCCGGCGACATCATGGAGCCCGACAACTGGGACTGGCGGCCCAACGGCGCCGACTTCAGCGCATCAGAGCCCGACTGCTTCACGGTCGCCAAATGGGACGACGCCGCGGGCGCGTTCATCGACAAGTCGGGCGATCCCGACAGCTTCGTGTGCCTCACCAGCGACTACTACAGCTACGAGCCCACGCCCGACGGCTCCACGTAGGACGATCTGGTGTGAGTGCTCGCCCGGCTATGTGCGGGGAGACACTCACACCAGGTTCGGCGAGGAGAACGTGAGGTGGTTGAGGACCTTGAGGTGACTGAGGACCTTGAAGTGGTTGAGGACCTTGAGGTGGTTGAGGACCTTGAGGTGGTTGAGGACCGGGTCGGTGGTCAGCCGGCGCCGAAGTAGGAGCCGGTGAGCACGTCGCTGTCGCGAAGCTCGGCGGGCTCGCCGGCGAACACGACTTGCCCCTTGCTCACGACGTAGCAGATGTCGGCCAACTCGAGCGCGTAGGTGAAGTACTGCTCGACCAGCACGATCGTCAGCCCCTCCGACTTGAGCCGCGCGACATTGGCGAACAGCTCTTCGACAATGATCGGCGCGAGACCCATCGAGATCTCGTCAAGGAGCAGCAGCCGCGGGTTGGCGAGAAAGGCACGACAGAGCGCGAGCATTTGCTGCTCGCCGCCGGAGAGGGTCCCGGCCCGCTGTAACGACCGCTCCGCGAGCCGCGGAAACGTCTTCAGTACGTCGTCGAGGCGACGGGCGCGCCACTCGGCGTCGGCTCCCACGGCGGCATGGGTCGCGATGCCGAGGTTCTCCTGCACGCTGAGGCCCGGAAAGATCCCGCGGCCTTCAGGAATGAGCGTGATGCCCTGCCGGGCGCGCTGATACGGCGACAGGCGGTTGATCGGCCTGCCGTCGAAGCGCACCGTCCCCGACCAGGCCGGCAATGTCCCCGAGATGACGCGGAGCAGCGTGGTCTTTCCCACGCCGTTGGGGCCGAGCACCGCCACCGTGGCACCGGCAGGAACGCTGAGGCTCAGCCCGTGAAGAACCTCCACCCGTCCGTACCCGGAATGCACGGCTTCGAGGTCAAGCAGCGCCACGACGTCTCCTTCTGGCCCCCGACCTCTTCGCCGCGGGTTCCCCGCGCTCGGCCCCGATGTAGGCCGCTTGCACGGCCGGATTGGCCACGACCTCACGAGGGGTTCCGCTGGCGATGATCTTGCCGAAATCGAGGACGTGGACGTCCTGCGAGATCGACAAGACCATTTCGATGTCGTGTTCGATGAGCAGGATGCCGATTCCGTCGGCAGCGATGCCCGTGAGGACGGCGGCGAGTTGGTCGGTCTCTGCCTCGTCGAGTCCGCTCGCCAATTCGTCGAGGAGCATCACCTTCGGGTTGGTGCACAGGGAGCGTCCGAGTTCCACGAGGCGGAGCACTCCGGTGGGGAGGTCGCCGGCGACGCGCGGCGCCGCCCATGTCAGGTCGAGGCGGTCGAGGACAGCGTCGACGCGATCGAGAACGTCGGGGTCGGGACGGTGCCGCAGTTTGAAGGCGCCGAGAAACGTGTTGCCGGGCGACGTCGCCTCGGCCGCGACCTGGAGGTTCTCGAACACCGACAGACCGGTGAAGACCTCGAGCCGCTGGAAGGTCCGACCGACCCCGAGGCGCGCCCGCTCGTGCGTTTCGAGCACGGTGAGGTCGTGGTCGCCGAAGGTGACGCCGCCGTCATCAGGCTCGAGGAGACCGGTGAGACAGTTGAAGAAGGTCGTCTTGCCGGCACCGTTCGGTCCGATGAGCGAGGTCACGCGCCCCGCGGGGACGCTGAGGGTCACGTCGTCGACCGCGCGAAGGCCGCCGAAATCCTTGGTGATCCCGGTCGCCACCAATTCGGTCATCGCGTGCCACCCCGTTGCCGTTCTCCGGCGGTTCTCGTCGACGACCGCCCGTTGGCGGTCATCACCTTGGAGGCAAACTCGCTCGGGGCATAGACGTCGACGGGCTCGAGTTCGGGCAGGTCCGCCTTCTCTCGCGCTTCGATCTGTTGCTGGCGAGCGGCGCGGAACGTCGTGCGAGCGCTCGCCTCGAGTCGGTCGGAGAGGGTCCGGATCACGCCGATGAGGCTGCCGCCGGGGAGGCGGCCGAGCGTGAGCGCGCCGGCGCCGATCACGAGTTGGGAGAGGCCGTCGACGCCCGAAACGATGTCGAGCATCACCCAGATGAACGCGGCGAGCAGTGCTCCTGGAATCGACGACACGCCGGCGACGACCACGGCTGCGAACCAGAAGAGATTGTTGAGTGGGAAGAACTGCTCGGCTTCGAGTACCCCGGCGCGTTGCACGAAGAGCGCGCCCCCAATGCCGGCGATGAAGGCGCTCGCCCCGAAGATGAACAGCTTGTAGGCGCGCAGGTCGATGCCGATCGAGCGCGCGCCGTCCTCGGAATCACGCATGGCCCCGAGCGCGCGGCCGAGTCGCCCGCTGCGCAGATTGCGGGCCAGGAGGAACATCAGGGCGAGCCAGCCCAGCTCGAAGTAGTAGAAGGCGACCGGTCCGGTGAACCACTCGGGCCGGGCGATCAGCAGCGCGTCGCTCCCGCCGGCGAACTCCTTGTTCTGGAGCACGAATCGGAAGATCAGCAGCGCAAAGGCCAGCGTGGTGAGGGCGAGGAACAGCCCCCTTCGCCGCAACGCGGGGTAGCCGGTGAGGATCCCGGCCGCCATGGCCACGATCGCCCCGAGGATCATGGCGACGATGACTGGGAGGTCCCACGCGTTGCCCATCCGCGCCGCCATCCACGCGCCGAGGCCCGCGTAGCCGGCTTGCCCGAGGGTGATCTGGCCCGAGAATCCCGTGACGGCGACGATCGAGACGAAGATCACCGAGAAGGCGAGGAAGCTCTGCGCGCGCTCGACGTCGTTGTTGTCGAGGACGAGCGGCAACACGACAAGCGCGGCCGCGGTGATGGCCCCGATGACGGCGCTGCGCACGGTTCGCGACGTGCGGATCGGCGCGGCGAGCCGCTGCACGCGCTCGGCCGCCTCGCCGACCACGTCGAGCCGCTTGTAGACGAGCAGGGCGACGAACAGCACGACCACCGAGAGGTTGGGTTTGAGGGCGTCGAACGAGTTCCCGATGAAGCCGTTGCCGTTGGCGATCACGACGTTGCCGAGCAGGCTCTGGCCGGCGCCGAGGATGAGAAGTCCGGCGCCGACCGCGATCGGCAGGCTGGTGAGGCGCGCCACGACGGCGAGCGAGAAGACCTCGATCATCACCAGGTTGAGGATGATCGGCTCGAGCGCCCCGCGAGAGAGCAACAGGACGCCCGTGATGCCCGCGAAGCCCGTGCCGAGCGCCCATGCGATTGCCGCCACGCGGTTGGCGTTGACCGACGCGAGTTGGGCGAGCTCGGGACGGTCGACGACGGCGCGGATCTCGGTGCCGAGGTGGGTGAAGCGAAAGAGCGCCCACAGGCCGGCACAGGCGATCCCGAGCACGATGAGGTTGGCCAGATCGTCGTAGCCCATGTCGAGGCTCCCCGGGAGCGAAAGGTGCTTGGCGGGGACGAGCTTCACGGGAACGCGCGTGGAGCCGGACCAGACCGTGATCACGACCCCGAGCAGAAGGACGAAGACGCCGAGCGTCGCTACCAGCTTCTCGGTGGTGGTGGCGCCTTGGCGCGCGAGTGGGCGGAAGACGGCGCGTTCGAGCAGGACGCCGATCCCCGGACCGACGACGAGGAGAGCGAGGGGGCCAGCGATGACGAGGGGGAGGCCCCACTGGGTGCTGAAGGCGTAGAGCACGTACGCGACGAACACGCCGATCGCCCCGTGGGCGAAGTTGAAGACGCCGGTCGCCCGATAGGTGAGGACGAGTCCCATGCCCGCCAGCGACAGGAGGGCTCCGCGAGCGAGGCCGGTGAGGATGAGCTGGGCGTAGAACACGCCGGCGAGAACCCGATCAGGCCTTGACGGGTTCGGGCTCGCAAATCCCGCACGGATCGAGCCCGCGGCGAGCGATGGTGCGCGCGGTCACCGTCTCCACGCCGCCCTTCCCCGAGACCATCTGGCAGTTCGCCCGGTGGTAGGTGGATCCGCCTTGCACGGCGAGGAGGTCGCCGCTCGCCTGCCCGGCGCCGTTGCGGGCACGCGGTGCGTCGCGCCGGGAGAGCAGGACCGAGTGCAGCTCGCCCACTTGCTCTTCGATGTGATCGAGGCGAGCCAGTTCCTTGCGCAGGTCTTCGGTCCCCAGGAAGAAGGCACCGACCGCGACGAGCACCATGCCCCCGATGCCCCCGGAGACGAGATACGGGATCTGCTTGGCGACGAGGGGTTCCCTCGACACGCCGAGGTACCCGAGAAGGATGGCAAGGGCACCGAGGGCGATGAGGATCCATCCGACGATTGGTCGGGTGGCCTGACCGGCCCAGCGCCAGAACAGGCGGGTGTCGGGGAAGTCTTCGGGACCCACGATCTCGCCGCGGTCTCGTTCACGTGCCTCAGCCAACGCCCGTCCCCTTCGCGCTCAGTTCACGTTCGCGCTTGCGCGCGCGGCGCGTCCAACGCCGTCGGCGAGAGCCTATCGGCCCGGGCTCTCAGCGAGGCGCGTGACCCGGAACGGGTGCAGACGGGACCCGAGGGCGAGCCCGAGCATCCCCAGCGTCCAGGCCAGATAGAGGAGCGTGACCCGGTCGGCCGCGGCGCCCTGGAGGAGGGCTTCGAGGGGGGCGAAGCGCGTGACCGTCCTGCCCCCGCTGGGATCGAAGGCGGCGGCTTGTTCGGTGAGGTCGGGGTCGGGAGCCTCGGCGGTCTCCCCGAGAACGCTGGTGAAGTCGTCGCCGGCGAAGTCCTCGGTGACTCCGAAGTCCTCTTCAACCCCGAAGTCCTCCTCGAAGCCGAACTCCTCGTCGAACGAGATGTCGTCGACTTCGAGAAGCTCGTCGCCTGCGAAGGCGGTCGAGGACGCGGTGCCGAGGATGAGGTCACCCACGAGCGTGGTGCCGCCTGGGAACCCCGATCCGTTGACCTCGATGTGGACGCCGAGGCCGACGGCGCTGGCCCGAGCGGTGCCCTCACGAACGTCCGCGATGTCATCGATGAGGCGCACGCTGAGCGGTCCGGCGCCGAACAGGTTGCCGACACCCGTACTCAAGGCGGCGACCGCTCCCTGGTCCTGCGGCACGCCGTTCTGCTTGATCCCGTCGCTGGTGATCTCGACGGGAACGCCTCCGATGCTGGCGCCGATGACCTTGACTTCGGGGGCGTTGGCGAGCGTCCCGGCGGCGTTGGCCGTGGACTCCGAACGGGCGATGACACTCTCGATCTTCAGGGCCCCGCCGAAGAGGGACACGTCGGTCATCAGCGACTGGGCCTCCGCGATGACAACCCCGTTCTCGACCCGCAGGTGGGTGAAGGTCTTGAGTTCGCCGATGTGGACGGCCGACGGGTTGGCCCCGGGGGACGCCGCATCGACGGGGAAGAGGTTGACGTCGGCGATGACGGCTCGCGATGTCGCTCCGTCGTCGGTGGCGATGGCTTCGACGTCGATGAGCGTGAACGACACCGGCCCGCCGGGATCGCCGAGCTGTTGCCCCTCGATGGTCGGCTTCGAGTGCGTCTTGGTGGGGTTCTCGGCCTCGGCGTAAAGGGGATAGGGCGGAGGGAACCCCCCGTCGGGGAAGAAGTCGGAGCAGGGGAACCCTCGGCTGCACGCCTGGTCCCACCCGAGAGCCGGACCCTCGGCGGCGCCGGCGCCCGGATACATCGTCGCGGCCCGGGCGTAGGCCAGACCGTCGCCGCCGAACTTGGCCTGCCCGTGCGGGAGGTCGACGCGAAGGAGGTCGGCGACGAACGTCTGCGGGCTCGTGTTGATCATCGCTTGGATGGCCGAAACGAAGCCGGTGGCGGCGAAGCGCGGGGGCGGGGCGGCCGCCGTCACGGGTGGAGCGACGAAGGCAAGGACGGTCAGTGATGCTGCCGACAGGAGGCAGATCCGGCTGAGCCAAACCCGAATGCGCATGGTCCCCTCGTGGTGCATGTCGTGATCGGTGACGTGAGCTGCTGACTACTGCGGGTAGAGCGACGAGCGCCTTACGAGAACAGGGTTCGACGCCCACCCGCTTGGTTCCTGTACCCAGACGGGGTTCGGTCCCTCCCAACGCCCGTCGATCGATGTTATGCCCGATTTACCCCGGAGTGGGCCCCCCGAGGTCGGTCAGCGGCCGAGGAAGTCCGGGTCGCGCTTGTCTTTGAACGCGGCCATGCCTTCCTGGAGGTCGTGGGTGGTGGTAGCGAGGGCCTGGAAGTCACCCTCGGCCTCAAGGGAATCGGGGAGCGCCGTCTCGAACGATCGGTTGAGGAGGCGCTTCGACAGGCCAAAGGCGCGGGTCGGACCGGCGGCGAGTCGAGCGGCGAGGGAGTGCGCGTGTGGGGTGAGTTCGGCCTCGGGCACGCACTCGTAGGCGAGGCCCCGCTCGACGGCCTCGACACCCGTGGCGGCGCCCCCCAGCATGACGAGGGCCTTGGCCTGCTGGAGGCCGACAAGACGCGGCAAGAGATAGGCACCGCCGGCGTCCACGACGAGGCCCCATTTGTGGAACGACCACATGAACCGGGTGGCCTCATGGACGACGACGAAGTCGCACGCCAGCGCGATATGGGCTCCCGGCCCCACGGCGACCCCGTTGACGGCGGCCACCGTGGGCTTGTCGAGTTCCCAGAGTTCCCGGATCAGGGCCTGGACGCCGACCCGTAACGCCTCGGACGTCGTGCGCGCGTCGAAGTCGTCGCCCCCGGCCTGTGCGACCGTCGACGCCCGCAGGTCCATCCCGGCGCAGAAGGCGTCGCCGACTCCGGTGATGAGGACACACCTGACCTCGGCGTCGGCGCGCGCCTGTCTGACGGCCGCCACGAGGTCGTCGCGCATCTCGACGGTGAGCGCGTTCTTGGCGTCGGGACGATCGAGGGTGATGGTGAGCACGCCCTCGGCGTCCTGCTGGGTGCGGATCATGCGAGGTTGCGCGTGAGGATGTTCACGACCGACACGCCCGATCCGCGGCCCCCGACGTTGTGCTGCAGCGCGACGCCGTTTCGCAGCGCGACCTGGCGGTCGCCGGCCTCCTCGCGGAGTTGCCACCAGCATTCCGTGATCTGAGCCACTCCCGTCGCGCCGATGGGGTGACCCTTGGCGAGGAGGCCGCCCGACGTGTTGATCGGGATGCGGCCGTCGAGCGCGGTCTCACCGTCGAGCACGGCGCGCCCGCCCTTGCCCTTCTCGACGAACCCGAGGTCCTCGATGTCGAGGATCTCGGTGATGGTGAAGCAGTCGTGGACTTCGGCCATGTCGATGTCGGCGGGGCCGAGGCCCGCCATGTCGTACGCCCGTTGCGACGCGGCGACCGTGGCGGGAAGCCCGACGAAAGTGGACTTCTCGTGGAGGTAGGGGTGGTCGGTGGCCACGCCGAACCCGGCCACATAGACGGGCTTGTCGGTGAACTCGTGCGCCCGATCCGCGGGGACGAGGATGGCCGCCGCCGCGCCGTCGGTCTGCGGACAGCAGTCGAGCAGGTGGAGCGGATGGCACACGGGCGGCGACGCCAGGACCTGTTCCAGGGTCACTTCGTCCTGGAAGTGGGCGTACGGATCGAGGGCACCGTTGTGGTGGTTCTTGACAGCGACGGCGGCGAGCATCTCGCGCGTGGTGCCGAACTCGTGCATGTGGCGGGTCGCGAACGGTGCGAACAGCACGGGCGCCGTCTCGCCGCGGGTGTAGATGGGGTGCCCGGCCGCCGCGCGAGCGAGGAGGCCCTCTTCGGTGGACTTGTCGCGCATCTTCTCAACGCCGATGACGAGCACGACGTCGTGCACCCCGCTCGCCACGGCCATGGCGCCGACCCGAAACGCATCCGACCCCGACGGGCACGCGTTTTCGATCCGCGTGCAGGGGATGCCCGAGAGGCCGATCGCCGAAGGGACGGTGTTCCCGCCCACGCCTTCTTGCCCCCACAGCGTGCCCCGCTGGGTGGCGACGAAGGCGGCGTCGATCAGCGAGGGGTCGAAATCGTGGTCGACGGCTTCACTCGCCGCTTTGAATGCACCGGCCGCCATCTGCTCGTAGCTCTGGTCGAACAGTTCGCCGAACTTGATGAGCCCGGCTCCGACGACGGCCACCCGATTCCACATACCGCCAGTCTCCCCTACTCCGTCGGATCGTTGGACAGTTTCGTGGCGCGAGTCTTGAATCCGTACACCGGGACGCCGCGCTCGACGGCGTAGCGGCGCAGGACCAGCTCGACCAGCGCGCCGATTTCGATGCCCTCGGGGTCGGTCGCTTGCACCATGAGTCGAGCGCCATCGTCGAGGTCGATCACGGCGAGGGCAAGCGGGGCCTCGAACGGCGCCGGCATCGCGTGGTTGACCACGTAGGTGTGCACGGTGCCCTGCCGCGCGAGCTCCACCGGTTCGAGCTTCGGCCCCCCGCACCCGACGCAGTGCGGGTGGATGGACGGCGGCGTGGAGATGACGCCGCAGTCGACGCAGCGGCCGCCGAGGAGGCCCATCATCTCTGGGTTGCCCCGCACGAACGCGGCGCCGCCGGGCGGGAGTCCCATCTCGACCGTTTCCCCAGACGGCACGAGCTGACCGCGAGCGCGCAGCACGTCGGCATAGGAGACCTCACGGCCGTGAACGGCGAGGTTGCCCGCGCCCGCGATCGGAGCGGCGACGTCGAAGGCGACGCCGGTGGTGCGCCCGCCGCCGTAGACGACGGCGCCGGCCGGTCCGGTCGAGGCGAGCGCGGGGATCAGGCCGAGGAGGGGGGCCGCGGCCCCGGTGTCTCCGAGGATCTCGTAGGCGGAGGCGGAGGAGACGGCCGACGTGCCGAGGCGCCGGGCGACGACGGCGCCGAGCCGTCCGTCGGGATCGGGCAGCGACCATCGGGCGTCGTCGGGGAGGTCGAGCATCAGCGCGACCTCGGTCACGTGGGGCACGAACACCTCTTCGCGGAACAGCCGGGCGTCGTAGAGGTCGCGCGTCGCCTCTTCGCGGTCGCCGCGGTAGCGATCCACCACTGGGGCGGTGTGGGTCGCGCTGGCGCGCACAACGGCGGCTCCGGTCGCCGACAGGATGAAAGCAGCAGAGCCGGCACCACAGCGCGCTTCGAACGCGGTCCCGAGGCCCGGAACGAGCGCGTCCGACGCGACGACGAGGGCGGTCGTCACCGAACCGGCCACCACCGCGTCGGCGGCCGCGAGGAGGGCGTCGACGCCCGCGTGGGCGGAGCCGGAGAGCAGGGCGCCGCGCACCCCGGACGACAACCCGAGCGCAGCGCAGAGATAGGCGTGACTCGGCCCTTCGGCGAAGGGCGCGCGCGTCGTGCCCCACCAAAGACCGCCGATGGCGTCGGCGTCGAGGCCACCGGAGCGCATGGCAGCCACGGCGGCGCTCCACGCCAGCGTCAGCGGATCCTCGTCGGGCGCGCAGACGGCGACCGTGCCCTTGGCCTTCCCTCCCCACGCGGCGCGAATGTCGTTCGCCGCCACCCGCCACGATGGGGCGGCCACGCCGCACGCCGCGATGCCGACCGAACCGCTCATCGCACCGTCACCTGCCCAGTCACATTCCGTTGTCGCGCATCCAGCGGTACACGCCGGCGAAGTCGGAGTTGACCTTCTCCGGAATGTCGTGGACGGTCCCGAGGGTCCGCGCCCCCGCCACGATCTGCGCACTGCGCTCGACGACGAGCGCGGTATGGAGGGCCCGCTCCGCATTGGCACCGATGGAGCACATGCCGTGGTTGGCGATGAGCGCGGCGCTGCGATCGGCGAGGTGTTTCACCAGTTCCTCACCGACGGCGTCGGTTCCGGTCGTCGCGTAGTCGGCGCAGGGCACGTCACCGCCGACGAACACCACGAACTCCTCGATGACGGCCGGAATCGGTTCCCGCACGAGGGCGAACATCGTGGCGTACACGGGATGGGAATGGATCACGCCCCCCACTTCTGGGAAAGCCTCGTAACAGGCGAGGTGGAGGCCCTTCTCCGACGACGGACTGCGCTCGCCCTCGACGACTTCGCCCTGCATGTCGATGACCACGAGGTCGTCGACCGTCATCGTGGGGTATGCGAGGGACGACGGCGTGATGCAAACCGTCGTTCCGTTGGGCATTCGGCCCGACACGTTGCCCGACGTCCCTTCGACAAGGCCCTTCGCGTACAGCTCGTGCGCGGTCTCGAGAACTTCCGCCTTGACCTCGGCGTCGGTTCGGTCGGGCTTGCTCACGTCCACACCTCCGGATTCGCCAAGTTGTCGGGGCGCCGACCCGCGAGGATGGCCTCGAGACCGTCGGCGATCAACCTCGTGTGCGTGGTCTCGGTGTCATACGTGGCCCCGCCGATGTGCGGCGTCAGCGCGACGTTGCCCATCGCGACCAGCGGGTGGTCGGCCGCGAGGAACTCGCCTTCAAAATGGTCGAGTCCCGCGCCAGCGAGCTTCCCCGACTCGAGGACTTTCACGAGGGCGTCGGTGTCGTGAAGGCCCGCCCGTGCCGTGTTGAGGTAGATCGCTCCGTCTCGCATCCGATCGAACTGCGGCGCGCCCATCATGCCTGCCGTCTCGGGGGTGACGACGGCGTGCATCGACACCACGTCAACCTCACCGAGCATGTCGTCGAGATCGGTATGCGTTGCATCGGGGCTGTACGGGTCGTAGGAGAGGACCTCCATGCCGAGGCCAACGAGTCGCCATTTGGTGGCGCGGCCCACGGCGCCGAGCCCGACGAGACCGGCGCGGCGCCCGGCGAGCTGCCAGGCGCGGAATCGCTGGTAGGGGATCGTGCCGTCGCGGTAGATCGCGCCGGCGCGCACGTCGCGATCGGCGGGGATAATGCCGCGGTTGACGGCGAAGAGCAACGCGACGGTCATCTCGGCGACCGCGTCGGCGTTGCGTCCTGGCGCGCGCAAGACCGGAATGCCCTTGGCGGTGGCGGTCTCGATATCGACGTTGGTGGGGTCGCCGCGGGTGGAGGCGATCGCACGTAACGGCAGGTCGAGGACCGGACCCTTGCACTCGTCGGCCTCGACGATGACGACGGTGGCGCCCTCGGTGGTGAGGCGCTCGGCCAGTTGCTCGGCGTTGAGCATGCGCAGCGGCGTCTGCTCGATCCACGGTTCGTAGACGACGTCGGCGAATCCCCGAATCCGGTCGAGTCCCTCGCCGCGCAGCGGCGCGGTGGCGAACACGCGGGGTCGCTCAGGCATGGCGCACATGGTGGCCGAAACCTGACACGGCCGTCACATTTTCGTTGCGTCGACCTTCGAACCTATCCGCCGGGAGCGGCTCGTACGCGGCGGGTCTCGGCGCCCATGTACGCGAGGTCGGAGGGATACGTCCGGGCGGCGAGGAGCATCACGAGCCCGCCCACCGCGTAGATGGGGACGATGCTGGCCACCGCGGTGCGAATGCCGAACGCGCTCGAGAGCACACCGACGAGGAGTGGCCCGGCGGCGCCGAGGCTGCGGACGATCGAACGCGCCGTCGCGGCGCGCCCTCGCAGTTGCGCCACGATCACGTCGTTCATCATCGCCTCGCCGGGAGCGATGGGCAGGGTGAGGAGCAAGCCGCCGAGCGTCATGAATGCGCCGGCAACGGCGAGGTTGCGGGTCAGGAACCCCGGGAGCAGCACGGCCGCCGCCGCCATCGAGGAGAAGGCGACGACGTACACGCGGGCGTTGAGAATGCCGCGGCGCAGCAGGTTGTCGGCGAGGAAGCCGCCGCCCATCACGCCAACTGCGGCGCCAAGTCCGAAGATCGTGGTGAACACACCCGCCTGCGCTGCGCTGAGGCCGTGGACGCGTTTGAAGAACTCGACCGCCCACACCTGCAGGCCGTTGAGCATGAGCGACGAGATCGTGATGGCGAGCAAGGCGAACCACATCGAGCGGATCCGCGACAGCTCGCGCCAGACGTCGCGAACGGACGCGTTGTTGTAGTCGAGTGTGCCGACGCGAGTGGGAGGGGGAAGGGCGATCCGTTCGACAATGTCGGTGGCGGCCACCGTCTCCATGACTGCACCCATGTCGAGGGCGAGGTCGTCGTGGAAGTCGGCGTCCTGATCTCCGCGCTTCGGTTCGGGAAGGCGCAGCACCGCGATGGTGACGATCGCGCCGACGGGAACCCACATCCAAAAGGCCCAGCGCCAGCTGCCCTGCGAGACCGCAATGCCTCCGATGAGGAGGCCGAGGATGGCGCCGATGAGTCCGCCCGACTGGTACAGCCCAATCCGCTTCGCCCGCTCCCGCACCGGGTAGTAGTCGGAAAGGAGCGACACGGCGGCGGGTCCGTTCGCCTCCACGGCGCCGACGCCGAGCCGGGCCGCGAAGAGCAGTCCGTACCCCGGCGCGAAGCCGTTGAGCAGCATGCATACCGTCCAGATGGCCATTCCCGTTCCGAGGAGCGCGGTCCGTCGAACGCGGTCGGCCAGGAAGCCGAACGGGAACGATCCGACGAGGCCCACCAGGATCATGGCGGCGGGGATGAACCCGAGCGCCGTGTCCGAGAGATGGAACTCCTCTTTCAGCCCGTCGAAGGCCTGCGCGAGCGACAACCGCTCGCCGTTCTCGAGCATCACCGTGGCTGCGAGCACCACCAAGGGAGTGGCCCCATAGCGGACGGCCCGCCCCGCGGAACTGCGCGATTCGTCCCGCGCGTCCGGCGCTCCCGGCGCGTGGGGGGTACCGTCGAGATCTGACATTTGTGTCAGCTTCGCACGGGGGCCTCCGCCATGCCTGACGACTCGTTGCCCGACAGGTCGGTTGACGACACCGACCCATTCGAGGAGTTCAACCGCGCGATGGGCGCGGGCCGGATCCAGAACCCGTATCCCTACTTTGCCGAACAGCGGGCCAAGGGCGCCGTGCTCCCGGCCGATATCCGCGCGCTCATGGGCCTCGACGAGGACACCGACCTCAGCCAGATGGGCGAAATCCCCGACGTCTTCACTGCCTACAGCTTCGACACCGTGCAGCAGATCTTGCGAGACGGCGAGACGTTCTCTTCGTCGGGATACGCGCCGGTGATGGGCGAGGTCATGGGGCGCACGATCCTCGAGATGGACGAACCCGACCACCACGCGTACCGCTCGCTGATCCAGCAGGCGTTCACGCGCCGGGAGATGGAGCGGTGGGAAGTCGACGTCGTCGAACCCATCGTCGACGAGCACATCGACGCCTTTGTTGATCGTGGAGGAACGGGAAGCGGCAACGCCGACCTTGTGCGCGAACTCACCTTCCCCTTCCCCGTCGCGGTGATCGCCGCGCTCCTCGGGCTGCCCCGGTCGGACCTTCCGGAGTTCCACCGGCTTGCCGTCGAGCTCATTTCGGTGAGCATCGACTACGAGCGCGCGGTGCGGGCGTCGAAGCAGCTTTTCGATTTCCTGAAGGGGATCGTCGACGACCGCCGCGTCAACCGCGCCGACGACATGATCAGCGTGCTTGCGCACGCGGAACTCGACGGCCAGCGGCTCACCGACGACGAGATCATCTCGTTCCTGCGCCTTCTGTTGCCGGCCGGCGCCGAGACGACCTACCGGTCCTCGAGCAACCTGCTGTTCGGTCTGCTCACGCACCCCGACCAGCTCGACGCGGTGCGTGATGACCGCGCCCTCATCCCGCAAGCCATCGAAGAGGGGCTGCGATGGGAGCCCCCGCTGCTCCTGATTCAGCGCACGGTGATGAAGGATGTCGAGATCGGGGGCATGCACCTGCCCGCCGGCACCATGGTGGCTGTGAACGTGGCGTCGGCCGGCCACGACGAAACCCGTTGGGAGAACGCCGAGGATTTCGACATTTTCCGTCCGGCGCAGCAACACCTGTCCTTCGCGTTCGGCGCGCACATGTGTCTCGGGATGCACCTGGCGCGAATGGAAACCAAGGTGGTGCTCGAGAAGGTGTTCGATCGGCTCCCCGGCGTTCGCCTCGACCCCGACGCCTCGCCGCCCTACATCACCGGGATGACCTTCCGTTCGCCGCCTTCTCTGCCGGTCGTCTGGGGCTGACTCACGCCGCGGCGCGGCGGATGATCTCGATCACTTCGTCGATTCGTGCGCGATGCGTCCGGTGTGAGAGCACGCACACTCGAAGGTAGTGGTGTCCGTGCACTTCCGTGCTCGAGAGGAACGTCCGCCGCGTGGCGTTGATCCGCGCAAGGAGATCCTCGTTGGCGCGTCGATCGTCCCCCTCCAACCCGGCCAGCCGGAAGGCGACGATCGAGAGGTCGGGCTCCCAGGGCACGTCGAGGGCGTCCACGGCGCTCAGCTCGCGGTGGACGAGTTCGGCGAGGTCGAGCTTCTCATCGAGCGCGGCGCGGAACGCCCCGACGCCGTGAAGTTGGAGCGGAAGCCAGACCCGGAGGCCGCGAAACTCCCGCGACAGTTCCGGTGAGTAGTCGGCGAAGTCGGGGGGCTCGCCCGGCCCCGCCAGCGCGTGGAGATACGCGCCTCCGGTTTCATTGACGCGCCGAAGCGTGGCGCGGTCGCGGGCGAGCAGCGCGCCCGTCCCGTACGGGAGGAACATCCCCTTGTGCGGGTCGAGGGTGATCGTGTCGGCGCGTTCGATCCCGGCGAAGCGGTCGCGACCCCGTTGGGTCAGCTGGAAGAAGCCGCCATACGCCGCGTCGGCGTGGAACCAAAGCGCCTCTCGGGCGGCGAGGTCGGCCACGTCGAAGAGCGGATCGACGGCGCCGGTGTTGGTCGTTCCGGCGTTCGCGACCACGAAGAAGGGGGTGAACCCCGCCCTCCGGTCCTCGGCGATGGTCTGCGCGAGAGCTTCGACGTCGAGACGAAGGTGGCGGTCGCTGGCGATGCTGCGCACATTGCCGACGGGGAACCCTGCGATCCTCGCCGCCTTGACGACCGAGTGGTGCACCTGATCCGACGCGTACAGGGTGCCCTTCGAGAACTCGTCGCCGAGCCGGTCAACGCGG
>Ga0209640_10002145_pt1 | contig 17119 bp, 13 predicted proteins | sample RifCSP10_1_FD_184018 | JGI IMG/M metagenome (GOLD analysis project Ga0209640, IMG submission 184018) | Soil microbial communities from Rifle, Colorado - Rifle CSP2_sed 10_1 (SPAdes) (version 2) | ecosystem: Environmental > Terrestrial > Deep subsurface > Rock core/Sediment | place: Rifle... | reverse complement strand
CACAGAAATTCGTAACCCCGATTTTATCAGCCTGGTCAAGCTGGATATGGAACGACTATTGACAATACTGGATTCTATGTCGGTATTCTGCATAAACAGGCTGATAAAATCGGGGTTACGAATTTCGGTGTAAACGATATTACTGCGAAAATAAAATTTCAATCAAGTAAAAATTCTTATCTTGGTCTTAAGTTTTGTTTATATGATGAAATATCTAATTCGACTTATATTGGTTTGACTCAAACTATGTATGATAACGAAGAATATTTTACAGTCATAGCTCCAAACGACCATCTTGATATAAGAAGGTATTCAGCAAGTTTGACTCACGATTATTTTTTTTCTGAAAATACTTTTTTAAGAACAACAGTCTACGGATATACCACAACCAGGGATTGGCTGAGACAGGATTTCAGCAGAAGTCCGGTTTCAAACGGGACAGGAATTGTTTTTGGAGACACAACAGTTTCAGGCGGAGCAATTTATATGAGGAACACAACAGGAAACCGGAACAGGCAATTTGAAGTCGCCGGTATTGAACCCAGAATTCATTTTAATTACAATATCGGTGATTTCAGGAATGAACTCGAAGGCGGATTTAGACTGCACTATGAAAGAGCTTTCGAACAAAGAATAGACGGCGAAACTGCAGATGCTCAATCGGGTAATCTGAGAGAAGATGAAATCAGAACAGGATATGCCGGAAGCATTTTTGCTCAGAACAGAATTTTTATTAACAACAATTTAACTGTCATTCCAGGTTTACGTTTTGAAAAATTTAATTATAAACGCGATATCTTCAGAATAGATTATAAAGATACCAGCATTACCAATAACGATGAAGTATTTGCAACGATTCCGGGATTAGGAGTTAATTATAATCTTAATAATACTTATTCCTTCTTTGCTGGTGTACACCGAGGCTATGCACCTCCAAGAATCAAGGATGCCATCACAAACGGCGGAAAAGCACTGCAACTCGATGCAGAATTAAGCTGGAATTATGAATTAGGGTTAAGAGTGAATCTTTCTTCATTCTTTTATTTTGAAATGGCAGGTTTTCTGCTCGACTTCTCAAACCAGATAATTCCTGTTTCAGAATCCTCGGGTGGAAGCGGAACCGGTTTGGTAAATGGTGGTGAAACTTTACACCATGGAATTGAGGGAAGTGTACGCTTCGATTTCCAACAAATTATGAATAGTGAAAACCAGTTTTCTTTTGTCGCAAGTGCAACTTACAGCAATGCAACTTATAGCAACGATAGATTTATAACAGTTGACAATGAATCCGTTAACATCGAAGACAACGAACTTCCTTATGCACCGGAATTTACTTTTTCAGGAAGATTACAGTTTACTGTTTGTTCCGGTTTTGGTTTACAGATTGCAGCAAATTATGTTGATGAGCAATTTACAGATCAATTGAATACCGAGGAACCTTCAGCCGATGGCCAGTCAGGTCTGATGCCGTCATTCATTGTAACGGATGTAACAGGCAGTTATCAGATCTCCCAACTAAACGCTACTATTTTTGTTTCGGTCAAAAATCTCCTCGATGAAAGATATATTGCAAGTAAGAGACCACAAGGAATTAAAGTGGGTGTACCAAGAATGATCACTGCAGGGATTGATTTAGCGTTTTGATATTTTCAAACAAACTTTATTATTAATTAATACAGAATTATTATAATGAAACTCACTTGTTGATGAGCCTCTTTTTCAATCTGGAAACCAGCGCTCTTAAAATTATTAATACTTAATTTTTATTTGTTCACTCCTTATATTAATTTTATAAAAAAGGTCACATAAATTAAATTCAAATCACTATTTTACTTTAAAGTTTTTTTTATTTCAGATTTATATGAACAAAACCTTACATAGAATTTACATCGGCTCTTTTTTCGCAATCGGAATTATTGTTACGATATTATTGACTATCCATGGATTTGATTATTACAACACTTCTCTCGAAGAAAGATTTTTTAATGAGCAACATAATGAACTTAAACCCAGCGGAACCTTAGGTCATGGTTTCGGAATCGTCGGCAGCTTAATGATGATCATTGGCGTTGCAACTTATATGGTTCGAAAAAGATATCGCAAATTATTCAGCTTCGGTTATCTAAAACACTGGCTTGAGTTTCACATTTTTCTTTGTACAGTGGGTCCGATACTGGTTTTATACCACACAGCATTTAAATTTGGTGGAATTGTTTCAGTCAGTTTCTGGAGTATGGTATTGGTGGTTTTAAGCGGAGTTGTTGGCAGGTTCATATACGTACAGATTCCGAGGACAATTCAGGGAAAAGAATTAAGCATTCAGGAACTGAATAATTTGAAAGCAGACGCAGCACAGAAAGTAAGAAGAGTCTTGAGTGAAGATACAATGTCCCTTTCCGAATATGAAAAAATGGCTTCACCGGATAGATATAAAAACTTTCGGCTTACACACTCTATCGGTTTTTTCATAAAGGATTTTTTTAACATCCGGAAAGTATTGTATCAGTTAAATCAAAATTTAATGTTAAATTTAATTCGGAAAATTGAAAGAGAGGAAATTCTTAAAGCTGCAAGAGCAGAAATTGTAATTGCAAGAAGAATAGGATTGCTGCGTACATTTCACAAACTCTTTCACTACTGGCATCTTGCTCATTTACCGTTCGCAATTACTATGTTTGTAATTATGTTGATTCACGTCTTGGTCACAATAATTTTCGGATATAAATGGATATTTTAAGAGGCAGAAAAATGAAGTTTAAACCAATTTATTTATATGGAGTCATTCTAATCATTGTTGTTGTACTTCTAATCATCTTTTCCCAGGGAAAAGATTCTAATCAAGATCCTGAGATGATGGGGCTACAAAGTGAAAATATTCCCGATGATGATATCCACAACCAATTGAAGACACAAGAGTCGAATCCAACAAAAGATAATGTTACTGAAAATTTTCATAAGAGGATGGCCGAGCTAAAGCAGGCTGTTGATAATAGTCCGAATGATACTATAAAGATAAAAGATTATGCAGACTTTCTTGCTGCTGCTCATAAGACTGAAGAAGCAATTCAAATGTATGATAGAATTCTGAAAATTGATCCGAAGAGAACTGATATATATTTCTCCATCACGCTGCTATATTACAACCGGAAGGATCTCCTGAAAGCGGAGGAGTATAACGAAAAAGTTTTAAAATATGATCCAACAAACTCAATGGCATTATATAACAGGGGCGCTCTTGCAGCTACACGAGGTGATAAAGAAAAAGCCAGAACAATCTGGGAGAAAATTATCAATGATGATCCTGATTCTGAGGTAGGAAATCTGGCTAAACAATCGCTAACAAGGTTGTAAAGCGAAAACAATTTAAATAGACAATCAGTCTCAATTAATTTCCAAAACCAGCAGGTTCAACGCTCCCCGGGAGACCTCGAAAAACGAGTTCACGTTTTTCAACAGGAAATGCTTTATAAGCTAAAACATTTTCAAATACCCTTAGATGTTCCATCGCAGAAAATTCCCATCTGAATCCACGAACCCTGGTTAAGCCGCGTTCAATTAATTTGGCTCTCAGATTTTCATTTTCAATTAGTTCGACAATAGCCGTGGCAATTGAATTTGTGTTATAAGGGTCAATATATAATGCAGCTCCACCGCAAACTTCGGGAATACAGGATGTGTTTGATACTATTACAGGACAGCCGCAAGCCATAGCTTCAATCGGCGGTAGGCCAAATCCTTCATACAAAGTCGGAGAGACAAGCATTGATGCTCTGCTCATAATTTTAATTTTTTCTTCTTCGTTCACATTTTCTTTGAAAATTATTCTCTGCACAACTTCATCATTAAGATTGGCTTTATTTATTTCACGCTCAAGTGAATTTTTATCATCACTTATTACTACTAGATCATGATTAATTTTTTTATAGATCATTGAATAAGCTGTTAATAATGCCCCGATGTTTTTCATTTGATTAATCCTGCCGACGTACAGAATATAATTGTCTTTTTCTCTAACCGTAAGATGCACTGAATTTAGATGAAGAGTATTTGCACCATTATGAATTGCTTTGACTCTTTCCTCTTGAAGATTAAAAATTTTCATCAGCATATCTTTTGAATGATATGAGGGTGTCAGAATATACCTGGCATTTATTAAACCATACTTCAAAATCAGTTTGAAATAAAAATACTGTTTCTTGTGATACTTCCTGAAAAGAAGCGGGATAACATCGTGGACAGTAACAATCTGATTGGAACGGAAGAAATTAATTTCAAGCTGACTTGTATTGAACTGAAGATAGTTCCGGTATTTAAACGAAATCAGATTTGAATAAATCAATCGCAGTAAATGTCCTTTAAATTTTTTGTCCGGTGATATTATTGAACTTACCCATTTCAGTCTGAAATTTTCAGGATAATTGATTTCGTCAATATAACTTTTTGAGCTTTTGTTCAGATATACGATAAAGTTCAAATCGGTTTTCAGTTTTGAAATTTCTTTCAGAATGTTCAATGAATAAACGCCGATGCCATGGAATTTATACCCGATGTTTGTTGCATTAATTATTACTGTATTTGATGGATCTTGTTTAAACATAGTCTTTCACCACTTTCAAATTAACCTGTTATTACTAGTTTCAGATTATTTTCAGAATTACGATAAGCTTCTGCAACTTCGAATGGATTTCCGTCCAAAATTATTTCACCATTATCAACCCATATAAGCCGGTTTGACTGCGTGATAAGAAAATCCAGGTTATGCGAGACAAAAATTGTTGTAGTCCCTTTCTCCATTAGTTTTTGCATCCTGCTATCACATTTACGCATAAAGAATTCATCGCCGACACCAAAAACTTCATCTATCATCAGAACTTCCGGTTCAATATCAGTTGCAATGGCAAAGGCTAGTCTTGCAAACATGCCTGAGGAATAATTTTTAACCGGTTCATCAATAAAATCGCCGAGCTCTGAAAACTGAATTATACTATCGAGTTTACTTTCAATCTCTTTTTTTGTGAATCCGATAAGATAACCTGCGAGGTAACAGTTTTCTCTTCCGGAAAGGTCCGGCTGAAAGCCGATACCGAGCTCAAGAAGTGGTGCTATACGATAATTATTTATTTGATAAAAGCTGCCCTTGTTAGGAATAATAACACCGCATAAAACTTTAAGCAAAGTTGACTTTCCCGCCCCATTCCTTCCTATTATTCCAATGTGCTCTCCAGCTGAAATTTTCAGATTTATATTTTTGAGCGCATGAATTTTTTCAGTCTTTGCTGACTTTAATTTCGCACCAATAGTTTCTCTTAAGCTTCTCCGCTGGATAGCATGCTTTTCGAATTCAACAGAGACATTTGTCAATTCGAATATTAAATTGTTTTTCATATCAAACATAGAAATAAAATTTAGATTTATATTTATTTACCAGATGAACACCGAGCATTAAAAATATTAATGCAAAACCAAATGAGATTATCCAGTCGCCAGCTGCAGGCCAGGCAGCTTGATAAATAGGTTTTTGAAAAAGTGAGGCTAAATAAGTTACCGGGTGAAATTCCATGATTTGTGCCTGCAACGATCCGGGTTCAAAAATATTGCTGTTAAAAAGTATCGGTGAAGTGAAAAAAGCTAATGTCAACAGCATTTGCACGAATGGTTTCACATCTCTAAAAAAAGTGTAAAACACCGAGCAGCACAATCCGATTCCAAGCCCAAGTATTGCCCATGGAATAATTGACACGGGGAGAATTATCAAATGTATTGTCCATTCCTGTTTAAGAAAAATAAACAGTGCAAATGCAACAGTAATAGAAAAAAGAAATTCAAAGCTTGCAGTTACCCACCTGTTGAATGCAAATGCGTATGGTGAAACGTACATCTTTTTAATCAGCCATTCACCGCCAACAATAGATTCCATAACCAGGTTTACAGTTTTTTCAAAATATCTCCACGGAATTAACGCACTGAAGAGAAATACAGCATAGTCGCTGATGTTCATCCTGTTGATCACAGAGAAAACAAGACTAAGTATAACAAGAAAGAGGGCCGGCTCCAAAAAATTCCACAAATAGCCCAGGGCTGTATACCTGTACTTGGTTTTTAACTGGCTCTTTGCAAGGTGCCATGCAAACCTGAATGATGGTGCATCTATATTTTGTATTGTAAACATATTTTTATTGTGTTAATTAGTGTTGGAAATTCCAATTAATTTTTTTAACGAAAAATTCTCTGCCTTTATTGGTTTACTGTTAACCGAAATGTTTTTAATCAAACAACTCCCCGATTTCACCTTTGCGAGTATGGCATAAACGTAATCTTCATCCAGATCAATATTTATCTGTTCAATTATGTTTGAAGTAGTACTGAGTTCAACATCTTTTTCATAAATACATTTCACATTACCTGAATTCAGAACAGGATACGTATGCAATCTCAGGTTGATGACAGCAGGCTTAACATCAAGTTCATCCCCGGATTCGATATTTATATAAAAGGACCGGGAATGACTTCCGAACCAGAAATAATCAGTATGAAAAATTGAATCTTGCTCCTGCCGATTTATGGAGGGCATTGTAAAATATTCTGCATGATCTATACAGTATGGGGAAATACCTTCCGGAAGAGATGAAAATGGATTTATGGAGACTTCGCTGGCTTTTAATTTATCCTGAAATTTTATTATGCCGTCTTTTAAAAATTTATCGCTTGACGAGTAATTAATAAATTCTACGTTTTTCTTTTCAGCGTTCCGTGATTTTTTTCTCAATATAAATAGTATTGAGGAGAACGGATATTTACCTCTCAATAAAGCAACATGAGATAATGTACCATCCAAATTTCCGAGCAAATTCTCTCTGCCAGGTATCAGCATATTTTTTATGTTCGAAGGCAGAGGAAGATTAGCTTCGTGATTAATTAATGATACATCCGGGTTTACTTCGAGCATTAATTTTATGACATCCAGAATTTTTGCAAGATACTCCGATGAAAAAATGTAGTTGTTTGGATCTTTGATTGTTGTTTTGCCAAACTGAAACTCAGTCGTAAAAACATAAACACCGTCTTCTTTCAGACACCTGAATACTTCATCAAAATGCTGAACAAAATCATCAAAGTCACCGATGTGTTCAACAGCGCAGGAGGAATAACAAAAATCAAATGTGTTATCTTCAAACTGAAGATTTCTCATGTCCATCCTTAGTGCAGTTATTTTATTTTCATCAACCGGGAATGGTTTACTGTTCATTATAAATTCTTTGGGATCACCTGTCCGGGCACAATCCCAGCTTGTATTCTCATCATATAAATCTGTGACTACTAATTTTTTTACATGGTTCGCAATTGAATAAAGCACTCTTTCATTTCCTCCACCGACCGATAAGCCAACTTTATCTTCGGTTAAAAACCCGTATTTCCTTAATGCAAGGAATATCATAGCAAATTCCCACTGCTTCCTGTGGAAACGTGCATTCTCTTTCAATTCCTCAAGAACAACTTGGTTGAATTCCGGATCGAACCAATCGCCGGCATCGCAAATTTTACTTAGTGTTTTCATTTTTTATTCTTTCCATCGATTTTGATAATTCTTGTGTTACCTGGCTTACACGGATACTTTCCATGCAAACGCTGTTTCGCATTCCTGTCAGTCTGCAAGGAATTGATTCATTTCTCCAGCAAGGGATACATCCTAATTGATCACCAAGATCTATATAGACACAATTGGTATAATGTTTTGTTCTCACCTTCCCATCGATAGGACCGAAAAGAGCAATTGTAGGTTTATCGAAAGCTGCAGCAAAATGTATGAATGAAGAGTCGGGACCGATTATCATATCACATTTATAAGCAAGACTGAATGCATTTCTTAAAGACAATGAATCAATTTTGATTACATTTTCAAAATCATATCCCTTTATTTTCTGGCTGTCGAAAACAATAACTGTATGAGTTGACGAGATTTCCTTCACAAGTTTTTCCATATGCGGATAATCCCGGTATCTTTCATCAGAATGAATCTGAACCCCAATTACTGGCTTACCGTTAAGTCCAAATGATTTCCAGAACTCATCGGCAAACTCTAATTCATTTTCCGTGAAAATAAATTTTGGTTTAGTATTCATCCGCATTAAACGAAACCTGCTTAATCCAAGACCTCTCGCAAAAAGATAAATACGGCTCCTCTTAACTTTAGGAGCCGTTCTGCTTTCCACTCTTGCGGCTGGGCATTCGGAGAGATTGAACCACTTATTGTAGGAAAAATGAGAAAAAATTTCTTCTTCAATATCGATCAGCTTTACATCATTATTATTTTCAAATATTGAGAAGTACCTTTTCGGAATCGCAAAATGAATTTCTCTTTTCGGATATTTTCTTTTTAGTTCGCGAAAACCCGGAGTCATCATCAGTAAATCACCGATACCACCCATCGCACGCGTGACTAATATTTTTTTAACTTTTGATGGTGTGGTTGATGTATTTGTTTGATTTACGATTCTCAGACTGTCCGGGTTTTCAAAATTATTCTCTGTAGTCACAGAAGTCAGGTAGGCAAAATCTTTAGATTTAATAACGTAATTCAGAAAATAAATAAGCCCGAGGAGTACTTTCGTACTGAGATTATTAATGAACGATAATTTAATCCTGCCGAAGTTCGGGAGCTTGAAGTAAAACCAATGGATGAAATAAAGTAATTTGTTCTGAACAGATAACTTATTTGTTGTGAGTAAACGTCGCGAGTTTCCAAACGATAGTCGAATCTGTTCTTTAAACTTATTTCTTAAATCAAGATTTGTGTAGAAATGACGAAGGCCCATAAACAAAACTTCTGAGTAAGATTTGATTCTGCCGGCTTTAACAAGTGTCTGACTAAGGTTAAAAAGTATTTCCGGAATTTGATTCCTGTTCGTAATCAAATATGGATGCCTGGCAAGTTTGTCGAGGTACTGTAATGATTTTTCAACATTACCCTTTTTACTGTACACAAGAGCAAGCTTATTATAGACATCAATTTTTATCAGTGGAAATTTGGAAACTCCGAGAAGCAAGGATTGCTGAAGATAATTATCCGCCGTTTCTAATTCGGATAAATTTATCAGTACATCTGCCGTCGAAATTAAAGAATCAAATAATTCTTTCGGATAATTGTTTTCACTATTACAAAACTTTATAAACTCATTTAGTAATTTAAGCAATTTTTGTTTTTCGTTAATAACTGCTTCGTCATTCAAAATATTTTTGAATTTATTCAGTTTATCTATTGAAGCCCAGATTGCCTGGTTAAGCACGTCTTTATTAAAATACTCGCTCCAATTATTCTCCGGGATTTCTTTTAATGTTGAGTACACAAGTTCATACTGGCCAGTGTATGCCATATATGACAGCTCTTCAGGTGATACTTTTTTGAGCGGCGCTTTTTGAATATAGTTCAGCATTTGATTAGTACTGTGCATTTATAGGTCCGGTATTAAGATTCTTTATTTCGATTTCGATTCAAATTTCTTGAATCGGTAATAATTTTTCAAACTTCACTGTGGATTCCGAGTTGACCCTCTGGGCTAAATAAGGTGTTTGTTCACAGATTGAATGCCCTCAATTTTCAGGGTAGTTTAACCATTATCAATAATTAACATCTATACAGTAGTGCCTGGTCCGGGTATATTGTGACATGGGAAAAATTAATACCGCAATACGAATTGATAGATTAGCAAATTAGCCTAATTTAATGTGAGAATCTAATAAATAGAGGAGAATCAAACGGTCCTTTGATTAAAGAAATATCTTAATGAAAAATAGATTAGCAGAACAGCCGCAAGAAGGTAAACAAATGTTAATTGAAATGAACCGGATGATTCAAGATTTAATTTAACCGGGTTTCCTGCTAAGACAAAGGGTGACCAATAGTAAGGGTTAGAGGAGTGATTTTTAATAAAGGATAATTTTGCATTACGTAATGCTTCCGGTTTGCTCATTCCCTGCATAAGATAACTGTAAAAACTTTCCATGAAGATTGAAGTATACTTATCGCTGACATCCCAGAGCGAAACCACTATGCTGCTTGCTCCAGCTTCAAAAAAAGCTTTCTGCATCCCGATAACCCCTTCAGCTTCATCAATCTTTCCTAGCCCGGAACGACAGGAACTTAAAACCACCAGGTCGCTGTTAAGATTTAGTCCCAGTATTTCCTCGGCTTCTAAATAACCGTCGTCCTCATGATCTGACTGAGGTGAAAACAATATCAGAGGCTGATCTTTATACAAAAACGAATGAGACGACAAGTGAATGATCTTGCTTGCTTCAGCAGAATGTTTAAAGTTGGATTCCGTTGCATCATCAGAAAGAAGGAGTACTCCATTTGGAATTAAGCTATTCAATGATTCAGCTTCATACCGTGAATACTGAAGTGGAAATAACTGAATATTCCTACCTGCCAAACCATTCTCTTCAAGCAATCCGCTCCTGTAACTAACGCTGAATTCCTCACTGGTTATGGCAGGATCACCAACAATAAGGTTCTGACTATTTGTAGAATTGTTTCTTTCCTTCAGATTTACATAAATCGATGCTGAGGGAGCGTACATAATCTGGTTACGATTAATGAGGTAGGCATTATCATCATAAAAGTAAGGACTGCTTCCTTCTTCCCAGTTTGTAACTAAAAACTCCGCAGGCAATTGTAGAAGTTCTGCCGGAAAACTGAAAATAATTGTTTCATCGGTTGGTACTTTATCAACAACGTCTTTTAAAAGTGTTGTATATAACTGAAATGCTGCAAAAGAATTGAATGAAAACAAATCCTGGTTTGTATAAATCTCGTCACTGTTAATGTTACTTCGGAAGTATGGCGTGACACTTCTGACCAGGCTCGTTAAACTATCCCTGCTCAGATCAATTCTATTGCTAAATAAGGAATCGGAACTGACTAAAAAAATCTCTACATAATTGTCATTTATGAAAACAGAAATCAGATTTTCATTATCAGTAAGACCGGACGAAATCTCTTCAGATGTAAGCCACGGGTAACTCAATAAATTATCTGCTCCATCCTTTCCTAATTCAAGAGCCAGGTTATTACGGATCATTATTAGTGAATCTTTTATTTCATTACTGTATAAATTTGAATTAATCATCCATTCGGTATCTATATATTTTTCAATCTTGCTTTCACTGCCAAGTTTGGATAGTACCTTTAAATTGTAAACATTCTGAAGGGTATTGCGTGAACGTGATTTTTCAATTGTCTCAAAAGTTTTTTTTCCATTTTTATTTTCCAGGTAAAAATTTATCAGAGAATTATATATGTCGGTATTACCTGCAAAATGACTGATCTGGATTTTCTGGTTAGATATAAGCGGCTGCGATGTTTTCTCAATCAGATCTGTAATTCTTAAATACCATTCTTCAGCTTTAACATTTTCATTTAGTTCTTCAAATAATTTTGCAAGCATGTAACCACTTTCGACCTGGTTACCAACATCGTTTACTTCTTCGCTAAGTGAATATGCTGAAGAATAATTTACGATTGCTTTTTGAGTTGCACTTTGTTCCTGATAAATTTTTCCTAGATACAGATGCTGCAAAGATTGTAATTGAATCAACTCATATTTTTTAGCTAAGGTATTTGCTTCACCCAACAAAGTCAATGCATCTTTTATATTTTTATTTTTAAAGTAAGTATGCGCTAATTCAGTTTTAAGAACAAGCTGATAGTAAATATCCTCAGTAGAAATTGTGAACTCAATTCCTTTCTTCAGGTAACTGATTGCTTCTTCAAGACTGTCGATCGAGGTAAGAACGACTCCAATTTTATGATAAAGTTCCGCCGCTTCGAACGGAAGTAATTCAAGATCCAGTTTTGCTTCTGCATTCTTAAGAATTGTCAAAGCAGAATGGGGACGATTGACATTAAAATAAAGCGAACCGATTCCCTGATCAATTTTGAGAGATGAGGAAATATCTTTTACAGAATCGGATAATGCTTTCGCCCGGTTGTAGTAATCAATTGCTTTCGAGTAGTTAGAAACATTTGAGTAAACATCAGCAACCCCGATCAGGTTAAGAGTTTGAGCAAGAATATTTTTTCCGGCAAACTTTAAACCCTTCTCATAATTTTCCAGAGCAACTTCATAGTTTGCCTGCATCAAATAAAGAGCTGCGATGTTACTTGCGAGGTATGAAAGTCTTTCCTCGTTCTTGATTTCTGAAAAAAGTTTTAAGCTTTTGCGGTAGTTGTCTCTCGCTTCGATAATATTATTTGTGTAAGTGAATGACACCCCCAATTCGGAATAAAGGAAAGCAAGAAGTTCTTTGCTTTTTATTTTCTCAGCTCTTTCTATTGCAGCAGTTAATTTTTTCCTTGCAGCATCGACGTCTCCATAAAGGTCATCAATTATTGCAAGATTCCCGGATGCTTTGATTTCTTCAATAACATTACCTGTTTGCGTAGCTTTGGAATATGCCTTCTCATACAATTCAAGTGCTTTGTCATAGAATCCTGATAAATAATAAAACGAGCCTTGAGCATTAATTATTTTTGAGATGAAAGGATCATTATCAGAACACAGTGATTCTGCTTTCAGTAAAGTTTCCAGACCTTCTTCGTAATCACCTGTACTTCTGTAATTAGAAGCAAGCAGGTAGTAAATTTCTTTTGATGAAAATCCTGCATCAATTCTTTTCTTTAGCTGATTAATAGATTCGCTGAAGTTTCCTTCGTTAAAATGAATTAATGCCAACAGGTATGCTGTAAAATTATTTTCATCCTGATTTTCAACTTTTATATTTTCTTTTAATGGTTCCAGGCTGCCTGTGATCCTCGCTGCATCCACAAGTTTATCGTAATAATTATAATGATCCGGAAGAAGTGACAAGTGTTTGAAAAGTAATTGAAACGTTGCTTCGTAATGACCGAGCTTGTAATTCAAAAGTGTAGCGAGGTAGTCTTTTTCAAATTCTGAATTGAGCTTAATGATTCTTTGTGAAAATAATTCCGAATCAATTGGGGTGTTGAATAATTCATTTTCAAGGAGGAAAAAATCATTTGAATAATTAGATAAGTTAAGAGTATCGGCGGGTGATTTATCTATAGTAGAATTTGAAGATGTTAAGGATTTATCAGTTGAGGAAAATCCTACCAATCCCGCAAGTACTGCAGTTAAGGATAGAAGTACAATAATAAATCTGTGCTTTGTTAACATCAATCAATTTTTCTCCGATGTCTTATCAGTAATTGAATTGATCAGTCGTTGAGCATCTTTATAGAATCTTCCCCTGTCATTGACAACTACCTGTAAATGTTTTTCTGCGCTGTTAAAATCATCAAGAAGCATGTAAGCGGTACCAAGATAATAATGGGCATCAAGGTTTACATTTTCATAATTTCCTGATTTATTTTTTTCAATTGATTTGCTCAGGCTATTTATAGCAAGCTGAACTTTTTCTTTATCAAAGGATTTAAATAGCCCAAGAAAATCAGAACTCGAATATTTCAAATAAGTTAAACCAAGAACATAATGTGAATAAAAAATAGAACCTTCGCTTTCGTGGTTCATTATATCATCATTTAAATATTTGACTGCTTCATCCCATTTTTTATGTTCAATTGCATCCAGTCCTTTCTGGAATAACAATGATGTTCTTCCACGGGTTACATAAAATTCATCCTCATCATTTGAGAATTGCTGAACATATTCAGGTGTTGAAATTGTGGAAGCTGTATAAAGTCCCAAGTACACAAATCCAATCAGTAAGACTGCAGCAAACGCATACCTGAACCCGGAATAACTTTTGAACAATGAAAAAACATTTGCTTTTGGTTTTAAAATATTATCAGGATCACTGTTCAGAAATCTTTTCGTGACGTATTCATTAACGTCATCATACTCCTTTTTTATTGTATCATAAATTGCACGGCATTCCGAACAGTTTACAATATGCTGTTTTATTTTGTCTGAAAGTAATGGCAAGATTCTGTTTTCAGATTCTTCACCATTCTCAAGCATGATATATGAAGCAAGCAGTTCTTCGTCGGGATGGAATGATGCTGGCAGATGCTTTTTTAAGCTGTTGTAAAGTTCTGCAAAATCACCTGACTCTGCATCCGATTCAGTCAACGTTTTTAACGTGATTTCTTCTTCAGCAGTCAATCCAACATCTGATGATTTTTCCAGAAGCTCTAATATTTTTTCTAATTTTTCCATTGCGAATAACTTTTACACCCTTATTTGTGGTTATTTATTATAATTTAATTTATTAACCCAGCCATATAGTAATCGCTCAAATCAAATCGTGACATTAAAAAACCAATTATTTCAATAACCTATACTAATCCACTTGATGAATGACAACTATTCTTCAACTACAAATATTGAAATTATCACTCAAGGTCTTGCTTTATCTCTAAGAGTGTCCTGTAAAACATTTTCTTTACAGCAGCTTCGTTTTTGTTTAATTTCTCTGCAATCTCAGAAAATTTAAGGTCTCCCCAGAATCGTAATTTTATTATTTCCTGTTTTTCAGGACTAAGTTTTTTCAATGCCACTAAAGCAGTATTTGCATCAATCATATCCGATCCTAAAGATTCACTCTCATTTGATTGAATATTTTCGTGCAAGTCATAAGTCATTCTCGCTTTACTTTTTTTATACCATCTCACGTAAGTCAGAAAAAGAACTCTTCGTAGCCAGTTTTCTGCATTTTCGATATTCTGGTACTGCTCTGCAAAAGCAATATATACGTTATTGGTAAGATCATCAACATCATCAATGTTTATGATTTTTTTTAATCTATGTTTGGAAAGAAAATAGGAATAGGATATTTCCCTGACTATTCGGGACAGATCAGCAAATGCTTTTGAATCACCTGATTTTGATTTTTCCATCAGTGAGTCAATTTCAGGCTTCGAGATATTAATATAGTCTATTTTTTTCTCACTTTATTTTTGTCACCAAATTAATAATCTTGGCACTAAGTTAAAAAAATGAAAGCATTATGTCATTAAAATTATCTATTTTATCGCTTTTTATTATCTTTTCAATCTTTAACAGCCAAGGATTTGCCCAGCCTGAGCTGGATATCAAACCAAACAGTATCGAATTTGAAGATTTATTCAATAGAATCGATTATACGTATTTAATCAATAAAGGTGATGCTTTACTTACGATTGACAGTATTACTTATAATGATGCATTTTATTCTCTATCCTTTGAAAATAATTTACAGCTTCCCTTCACCATTCAACCAGATGATTCAATAGAGATGACTGTTGCCCTGATTGGTTTTTATTTTATTACCGTGTCGGATACTTCTGATACCATGTTCGTTCATAATGATGGAATCCAAAGCCCGGAGGATCTCAGAGTAAAAATAGATTTTTTTGAAGATAGTTTTGGATTAATTACAGGAACGGTAACAGATAGTCTAACACCACTTGACAGTGCTTTTGTTTATTTCTTTTATAATGGAATTTATTTACTTGATACAGCAACAACCGATGCTTCTGGGAATTATCAAATTTTACTTCCAGAGGGAGACTATACGATTGCTGCAGAAAAGGATGGATACCACGTGGTCTTTCACGACAGCACTTACGACCCTTTCTTTGCGGAGCTTGTAGAAGTGGTTGATAGTCAAACAACCGTTATTAATTTTAATATGAAAAGAATCAATGATTTCACCAAATCTGTTTCAGGTCTGGTCTATGATTCGTTAAACGGTACCGTTCTCAACAAAGGAATCATAGTTGTCAGAAGGGGAACTCACGTTCCTTCACCACTGCCTAAAGGTGAACTGTTCCCGCAGGCGACAATAAATGCTTTTGCAGGTTTTATTAAACCTGACGGATCATTCAACGTCTATCCGGAGAATGAAGCATTTTATTTTGTTCAGGCACACACAAATTACTACCTGCCAGGTTATTATAATGACGAAGGTAATGCGTCAGTTTACTGGCAGAACGCGGATTCTGTTTTAATCAGTTCAAACATTATTGATAAGAACATTTACTTGCTTAATGACTCTTCATACGGCAATGGCAGCATTGGCGGAACAATTAATTTTTCTTCAATTTCTGATGAAATCAATTTTGAGGGAATAACATTGCTTGCAAGAAATCTTAGCACCAACGCATTGTATTCTTACAACTTCGGGAAGCAGGACGCAGTTTATAATATCAGGAACATTCCTTACGGCACTTACGAAATTGTAGCACAGAAAATCGGATTGCAAAATGCTTTCAGTCAAATTATAACTATCGACTCTTTAACGAACCAGTTTAGCGGAATAGACATTACTTTTTTAGTCAGTGATGTCGCAAATGAACAGCAATTACCAAACGACATCGTTTTATATCAGAATTATCCTAACCCATTCAACCCCGGCACAAACATTTCTTTCTACATCCCCGAAGCAATGACAGTGAAATTAAAAATTTTTAATATCCTGGGTGAAACTGTTGCTGAAATTGTAAATGATTTTTTAACTGCCGGAACACATTCATTTGAATTTAATGGTCGTGCTTTAAGCTCTGGTTTCTATCTTGTAACTTTGGAAACTGCCGTCTCAATCAAATCACAGAAAATACTTTTGCTCAAATGAGCTATTGCAATAATTATTAAAACTAATTTCTTCGAGTCGTATGAACTTAATTGGAACCCTATGCTGAGAATTAAAATGTTAAGTAAAATAATTTTTGTTTTTCTGTTGCTTTGTGTCGTCATCTTTTTTTCTTGTTCTGAAGATGATCCGGTATCCGCTGATCCGGTGATACAAATTCCTAATGCAACTCTTAGCGATATTCAGCAAAAAGTATTTACACCGGGATGCGCAATTTCAGGGTGTCACGGCACTGCAAATACTCAGCGGAATTTGTTGTTGACAGATGGAAATTCTTTCGCAAATCTTGTAAATGTGCAAAGTGTAATGTTTCCTCAATTCAAAAGAGTCGAGCCGGGCAGTAGTTCAAATAGTCTCATTATTAAAATGCTAAGTGGTGAAATAACCCCTAGAATGCCGAAAGACTCACCTGCTCTTTCAAGCGCTGTTATTGATTCAATTGCTGCCTGGATTGATAAAGGTGCACTAAATAATTGAACCTAAATCTTTCTCATAGATTTAAGTACATATA
>Ga0209640_10002144_pt1 | contig 17119 bp, 15 predicted proteins | sample RifCSP10_1_FD_184018 | JGI IMG/M metagenome (GOLD analysis project Ga0209640, IMG submission 184018) | Soil microbial communities from Rifle, Colorado - Rifle CSP2_sed 10_1 (SPAdes) (version 2) | ecosystem: Environmental > Terrestrial > Deep subsurface > Rock core/Sediment | place: Rifle... | reverse complement strand
GCGGGCGAGCCGCTCGTATGGTACATGGGCGATGACGCACGTAACGAGTACATTTACAAGTACGTCTCGAACCAGCCGTGGGATCCACGCGACGCGCGCAAGGGTCTGGCAGCCGGGGACAAGTACCTGGACGACGGCAGGCTCTACGTAGCGCAGTTCCTTCCCGACGGCTCGGGTCAATGGCTCGAGCTGAGCTTCGGCATCAACAACATCACCCCCGACTACGCGCCGTATGCGTTCGCAGATCCGGCGGACGTGCTGCTCAACACGCGCCACGCCGCCGATGCCGCCGGCGCCACCAAGATGGATCGTCCCGAGTGGGGTGCAGTCAATCCGAGGAACGGCGAGGTGTACATGACGCTGACCAACACCAACGCCGGTGCTCGCCCGATCACGCGCGTCGATGCGGCCAATCCACGCTTCTACAACGACAAGAAGACCACCGGTCAGGATCAGAAAGGCAATGCCAACGGCCACATCATCCGCTTCGCGGAAGACGCCGGCTACGCCGACGCGCTCTCGTTCACGTGGGACGTCTTCCTGTTCGGCGCGCGATCAACGGCCGACGCCAGCAACGTCAACCTCTCGGGCCTCAGCGACGCCAACGATTTCTCGAGTCCCGACGGTTTGTACTTCAGCCACGCAAACCCGGGCCTGCTGTGGATCGAGACCGATGACGGCGCATACACCGACGTCACCAACTGCATGATGCTGGCCGCGATCCCCGGTGTGGTGGGCGACGGCCAGCAAAAGACCGTCACCAACGTCGATGGCGCAACGATGCAGGCAGTCGATACCTACGTCGGGAAGACCCTGGGGGAGAGAAGACTGCGACGCTTCCTGGTCGGCCCAAAAGAGTGCGAGATCACGGGCGTTGCGGAAACACCCGACGGCAGGACATTGTTCATCAACATTCAGCATCCCGGGGAAGAGACCCCGCCTGATTTCAGCACCGGAACGTTCGGAAGCCACTGGCCGGGCGGCGGTTTGACGCGCCCGCGTTCGGCGACCATCGTCATCACCCGGGATGACGGGGGAGACATCGGCATCGAGTGAAGCGAGCGAGATCCGCGACCGGCGAGAGCACATCGCCGGCGCGGAGCTCGTGCAATCGTCGCACTGCATGCCCGGGGACCGGGTCCCGCATCAGCACGCCGCGCGAATCACCGGTCCGGACTCATCAGCAGGACTCGCGCGCGCGGCGCGCGCAAGTCCTGCTTCGACATCGCGAACCAGGTCGCTCGCCGCTTCAATCCCGACAGAGAGGCGCAGCAGCGAATCGGAGATGCCGGCGGTGAGACGTGCCGCCGGGTCCATCGCCGCATGCGTCATGCTGGCGGGGTGTGCAATCAGGCTCTCGACGCCGCCCAGCGATTCCGCGAGCGAGAAGCACGTCAGGCCGTTGACGAATGCTGCGACGGCGGGCAGCCCGCCTTTCAGTTCGAAGCTCACCATCGCCCCAAAACCCGTTTGCTGTGAAGCCGCCACGCTGTGGCCAGGATGGGTGGCAATCCCGGGATAGTAGACGCGCGCAACCGTCAGGCTCGCGAGCAGCGTATTGACGATCTCGCGCGCGTTCTGTTCGTGGACCGCGAGTCGCGCCTGGAGCGTACGCAGACCACGAAGCGTGAGATAGCTGTCAAAGGGCGAGCCGGTGACGCCGAGGCAGTTGCCCCACCAGACCAGTTGCTCCTGCAGTTGCGCCGTGGACGCCACGACGGCGCCGCCCACGACATCGCTGTGCCCATTGAGATACTTGGTAGTGGAGTGAACCACGAGATCCGCTCCCAACTCGATCGGTCGCTGCCATCCGGGGGACAGGAAAGTGTTGTCCACGACCAGCAACGCCTGCACGCTCTGCGCGACACGCGCCACCGCACGGATGTCGACGATGCGCAAGAGTGGATTGCTCGGCGTCTCGACCCAGATCATCCGCGGCTTCCTCGCGCAGGCCGCCCGGAATGCGGCGGCATCGGTCTGATCGACGAATTCCACCCGGAAGTGTTTCTTGCGCGCAAGCGCGCTGAACAGGCGGTACGTCCCGCCATAACAGTCATGCGGCGCCACGAGCAGATCATCCGGCTCAAGCAGGTGACACAGTAGCGTGATCGCTCCCATGCCGGAGCTGGTCACTACCGCACCGGCACCCCCTTCGAGCGCAGTGAGCGCTTCCGCCAGCGCGTCACGAGTCGGGTTGCCCGAGCGTGTGTAATCGTAGGGACCCTTGTCGCCGAAGCAACGGAACGCGAACGTCGCGCTCAGGTGAATCGGCGGCACCACCGCGCCGGTCTTCGGGTCGCATTCGAGCCCTGTGCGGACCGCAATTGTTGCCGGCTTCCTGTCATCACTCATGGGACTACTCCAGTACGGAACGGAACACCGGCCCAAGCTGGACCGCTTCCTTGAGAAAAGCGTCGTGACCAAAAATCGATGAAATCTCCACAAGACGGCCATATCGTTCCAGGCGAGCACACAGCGCCCGCACGTCGCCGACGGGAACCAGCTGGTCCTCGTGCACGGCGACCAGAGTCGTCGGCACGCGAATGCGATCGGCAGCGACGGCGTGCAGGTCAATCGACTCGGACAGACAGGCAAAGGACTCCGGGCGGTAGCGGGCGGCATAGTCGGCACCCCGCGCAAACAGGTAGTCCTCCACCGGGAACACAAAACCATCGTCGACGCGCCGTGGCGGAGCGCGAAAGCGCGCGGCAAACTCCTCGGGGCTGCGATAGGTCGCCATGGCGAGCGCGCGTGCCAGCGCCACGCCTTCAGTGCCCTCGCCGTGGCGCACTGCAAACTGCAGCACGCGTCGCTGGACGCTGCGCCACGCAGTGGCCATCGGATGAGTGCGATCGGCCGCGCCGATCACCAGCAGCCGGTTGACGCGATCCGCGAATCTTTCGGCGAAAGCGAGCGCCACCATCCCGCCGTACGAGGCACCGACGATCGCCCGCAGACTGGTAATGCCGAGATGATTCAGCAGTCTGAGCAACGCTTCTGCCTGATCGTACGTGCTGACGCTGGGGAAAGGACGCCCACAAGCCGGGCTGCTGGACTCGCCGCTGCCGCCGAGGAAGTCGAATCCGAGGATGCGAAAACCACTGGAATCGAGGGCGCAACCGGGTCCCACAAGCGCGTCCCACCAGCCGCGATTGGCACGCGACGAGAACACGCACCGGTGTGCCGAAATGCCGCCGAGGGCCGCGACTACCGGGCCGCGATTCACGCCCGCCAGGCGCCACGCGATCCGCACGCCCTCGAGGCGTCCGCCATGATACAGCTCAAGAGCGCCAGGAACTTCCAGGATGCCCTCACGCACCTCAATGGCGTCCCCGTCAACGGGCACAGGACGGCCGTCGTCGGCTGCGCGTTCGCGGAGTTGGGTCACTGCGTTCCTCCGTCAATACTCCCGGTCTGGTTGACCGGGCCGGTTCCACTCATCGGAACCCCTACGGAGCGCCCGCAGCGGCGTGAAGATACAGCGCCCGAGCATCCCCGACGGTGGCGTCAGGGCAGCCTCGCTGCACCTCATCTGTCGGAACCCTAGGGGCGATTCCGCAGGAGTTGGCACCTTTTCGAAGGGGTTAGCTTCGGCGGTTGCCCCGGCTTCCAAGGGCCTTGTCCCTCAGCCGGTCTCGATGAGTGACCGGCAGTGTACGGGCGCCGTCGGCGCCGCGTCAAGGCTGCCGCTTGCCCGGCTTGGCCCACTACGCTAATGTACTAGCGTGTTAATACATTAATACGACTCGCCGGTACGACCATGAAACTGCACAAGTCGCTCACCCCACGCCAGGAGCAGCTCGCCGAGCGCGCCCTGTACGCCGCGATCCTGACCCTGCGGAGCGTGGAGGAATGCCGCGAGTTCTTCCGCGACCTGTGCACTCCCGCCGAGCTGCAGGCCATGGCCGATCGTTGGGCGGTGGTGGAGATGCTGCAGCGGGGCCTGCCCTACCGCGAAATCCACCGTCACACCGGTGTGAGTGTCACCACCATCGGCCGCGTCGCCCGCTATCTGACCGCCGGCAACGGTGGTTATCACCTCGCCGCACAACGGCTCAAGGTGCGCGCCCATGGATAAGCAACAGCGACTCAAGGTGGCCGTCCAGAAGGGCGGCCGCCTGACCGACAATTCACTCGACCTGCTGGTGCGCTGCGGCCTCAAGTACAGCCGCGGCCGCGACCAGCTCATGTGTTATGGCGAAAACATGCCGCTCGACGTGCTGTTCGTGCGCGACGACGACATTCCCGATCTGGTGCAGGAGGATGTGTGCGACCTTGGCATCGTCGGCCTCAACGTCATCGAAGAGAAGCGGCTCGCCATGGAGAGCCGCGGCGGACGCTGTACCTTTGAGCAGATCCAGCTGCTCGATTTCGGTCGCTGTCGGCTTGCCATCGCGGTTCCCGCCGACGCGCGTTACACCGGCCTCGATGATCTTCGTGGCCGCCGCATCGCGACCACTTATCCGCACACGCTTGGCAGGTTTCTCCGCGACCAGGGCATCGACGCCGAAGTCGTGACATTGTCTGGCGCGGTCGAGATCGCTCCACGACTGGGGCGGGCGGACTTCATCTGCGACCTGGTCTCGACCGGCTCGACGCTCGCGGCCAATCACTTGCGCGAGACTCATACGGTTCTCGAAAGTCAGGCAGCGATCATTCGCACGCCCGTCCCCCTGCCACCCGAGAAGCAGGATTGGGTCAGACGATTGCTGGTGCGCATCGACGGGGTCCAGCAGGTCAAGGAGAGCAAGTACATCATGCTGCACGCCCCACGCTCCGCCCTGCCGGAAATCAGGCGGTTGTTGCCGGGGAGTGAATCACCGACCGTCATTCCATTGGACGGATCCGGCGACAGAGTCGCCGTGCATGCCGTCTGCCGTGAAAACGTGTTCTGGGAGACGCTCGAGAGTCTCAAGAACGCGGGCGCCAGCGCGGTGCTGGTTCTGCCGGTCGAGAAGATGCTGGCCTAGCCGTGTTGCCGATCCTCGAATGGCAGGGAATGACGGCAGCGGAGCGCGAGGCAGCGCTTCTGCGTCCATCGCCATCGGCCCGCCTGCAGGCGGCAGCGGCGGCGCGCGAGATCATCGATGCGGTACGCGCCGGCGGCGATCGTGCGCTGTACGCACTGGCGCAGCGGTTCGATGGCGTGACGCTCAGCTCTTTGTCGGTATCCGACGCTGAAATCGCGGGCGCGGAGAACAGCCTCGCGGTGGAGGCCAGGCGCGCACTCGAGCGCGCGATCGAGAATGTCACGCGCTTTCATGAAGCCCAGGTGGCTGCGCCACTGGTGGTCGACACCATGCCCGGCGTGCGCTGTGAACGTCGCGTCGTGCCTGTCCGCGCCGTCGGTCTGTATGTTCCCGCGGGAAGCGCCCCTCTCCCCTCCACCGCGATCATGCTCGGCGTGCCGGCGCAGATTGCGGGTTGCCCAGTGCGTGTACTCTGCACGCCGCCGCGTCGTGATGGCTCTGCGGATCCGGCGGTCCTGTTCGTCGCACGACGCTGCGGAATCCAGCGCGTGCTCAAGATCGGGGGCGCGCAGGCGGTGGCCGCGATGGCTTACGGCACGGAATCGGTGCCGAAAGTGGACAAGATCTTCGGGCCCGGGAATGCGTGGGTGACCGCCGCGAAGCAACTCGTCGCGCAGGATGCGGCGGGCGCCGCCATCGATCTGCCCGCGGGTCCGAGCGAAGTTCTGGTGATCGCGGATGACACCGCGCGCGCCGACTTTGTGAGCGCCGATCTCCTCGCGCAGGCGGAACACAGTCCCGATGCCCAGGTGCTGCTGGTGACGACTTCACGCCGGCTCGCCGACCAGACACGCGCGCAAATTGCAGCACAACTGCAGCGCCTCAGCCGCAGGGAGATCATGCAGCAGTCGCTCGCGGAATCGCGCGTCGTGCTCGTCACTGATCTTCAGGAGGCGATCGACGTCAGCAACGCCTACGGCCCCGAGCACCTCATCCTCGAATGTGAGAACCCACGCGGCTGGCTCGAGCATGTGACCAGCGCCGGCTCGGTATTTCTGGGTACCTGGTCGCCCGAGCCCATTGGCGACTACTGCAGTGGTACCAATCACGTCCTGCCGACCGACGGTCACGCACGCGCGTTCAGCGGTCTGTCGCTGCTGGATTTCACCAAGCGAATCACGGTTCAGGAACTGAGCGCCGACGGCCTGCGTGGCCTGGGTCCGACGGCCAGGACGCTCGCACTGCTGGAGGGACTGGATGCGCATGCCAATGCGGTCAGCATCCGTCTCGATGCTCTGGCCGGAGGGGCCACCGGATGAGCAGCGTGCTCGACATTGCCCGACCCGACCTGATCGGGTTGCAGCCCTACCAGCACGCGGCGTGGGAGCCGACGCTCGAGCGCATGCACGCGAACGAGTTGCCGTGGCGAGCCTTGGGTGACAACACCCGGGCGGGTCTCAACCGCTATCCGGAACCGCAGCCGCGCGAGCTCGTCCTCGGGCTCGCAAGCCTCTACGGAGTCGCGCCGGAGCGGGTCCTGGTCGGACGCGGCAGCGATGAGGCGATTGATCTGCTCGTGCGAGGATTCTGTCGTGCCGAACGCGACCGCATCATGGTGTTTCCGCCCACGTTCGGGATGTACAAGGTCGCGGCGAAGATCCAGGGTGCGGGCGTCGTCGAGGTGCCGCTCGATCGTGCGCGAGGCTTTGCGCTCGACGAGGCCGTGCTTCTCGATCGGTGGCAACCGGGAACCAAGATCCTGTTTTTCTGCTCGCCCAACAACCCCACCGGCAATCTGCTCGACACGGGCGTGATCCAGCGGGTGTGTTCGCGTCTGGCCGGACAGGCGCTGGTTGTGGTCGATGAGGCCTATGTCGAATTCGCCGGGACGCCGAGCCTCGGTGACGCACTCGATGAACACAACAATCTGGTCGTGCTGAGGACCCTCTCCAAAGCGCACGCGCTCGCCGGTGCGCGCTGTGGAACGCTGCTCGGCGATCCCTCATTGGTCGATCTGCTCAGGCGCATGATCCCGCCGTACTCGTTGTCGGGGCCGACCATCGAGGCTGCTCTGCACGCACTTGAACCGCCGCAGCTCGCGATCTCACGCGCCCGCCACCAAATGATCGTCGCCGAAAGGGTGCGACTGGCAGCGGCGCTCGCGCGTCTGCCGATCGTGCGCCAGGTCTGGCCGAGCGCCGCCAACTTCCTCTTGATCGAAAGTGTCGATCCCGATCGTGCCTTCCGGGCGGCGATCAGCGCCGGCCTGTTGATTCGAGACGTCAGGAGCTATCCCGGGCTGGGTAATCACCTGCGCGTATCGATCGGAACCCCCGAGCAGGACGATCGGCTCCTGCAGGCTCTGGAGGCCGCGTGAGCGCGCCCGCGAAAGTGCTGTTCGTCGATCGCGATGGCACGATCGTCGTCGAGCCCCCTGACGAACAGGTCGATCGTCTCGACAAGATTCAACTATTGCCCGGTGTCGTTCCCGCCTTGCTCGCAATCCAGCGCGCCGGATACCGCTTGCTCATGGTGACGAATCAGGACGGACTGGGAACAGCGAGTTATCCCGAGCACGATTTCAGACTCGTGCAAGGTTTCATTCTTGAGCTCCTGTCCTCGCAGGGCGTGACCTTCGATGAAGCGTTCGTCTGCCCGCACTTCGCGCACGACAATTGTCAGTGCCGCAAGCCGCAAATCGGACTGCTGCGGGAATGGCTGGCATCGAACGAAATCGATGCCACGCTGAGTGCGGCGGTCGGCGATCGGGACACCGATCTGGAGTTTGCGCGCAATCTCGGCGTCAGGGGACTGAGAGTCCGAGTCGATGGTGGCCCCGAGGAGTCCTGGAGCGCCGTCGCCGCGCAGCTGACGAGTTCTCGACGGAGCGCGCGGGTCGAACGCAAGACCCGCGAGACACGGATCCGTGTGAGCGTCGACCTGGATCGCGCTCAACCGGTGAATATCCGCACCGGCATCGGCTTCTTCGATCACATGCTGGAGCAGATCGCACGCCATGGCGGTTTCTCGCTCGAGCTCGAGGCCGAGGGCGATCTGCACATCGACGAGCATCACACCGTGGAAGATTGCGCCTTGGCGCTCGGCCAGGCGTTGAAGCAGGCGCTCGGCGACCGCCGCGGCATCGCGCGTTTTGGTTTCCTGCTGCCGATGGATGAGACCGAAGCGCGCATTGCGCTTGACCTGTCGGGGCGCCCCTACCTCGTGTTCGAAGGCCGATTCAACCGCGAGCGTGTCGGAGAGCTGCCGACGGAGCTCGTGCCGCATTTCTTCCGCTCACTGGCCGAGACACTGGGGGCCGCGATCCAGATTCATGTACAGGGAGAGAACACGCACCACATGGTCGAGGCCTGTTTCAAGGGCCTGGGCCGTTCGTTGCGCCAGGCTATCCGGCTCGAAGACGACGAGCTGCCGAGCAGCAAAGGCGCACTGTGACCGTGCGAGTCGTCATCATAGACAACGGCGGCGCGAACACGGCTTCGTTGCGTTTTGCGCTCGAGCGCGTCGGCGCCACGCCGGTGCTCACGGCGGATGCGCGAGAAATTCGTGCCGCGACTCACGTCATCCTTCCAGGTGTCGGCGCCGCCAGCGACTCCATGACCCGGCTGCGTTCCAGCGGTCTCGACACGCTCATTCCACAGCTCACTCAGCCGGTCCTGGGCATCTGCCTCGGGATGCAGCTTTTGTACGAGACCTCCGAGGAAGGCGACGTTCGCTGCCTGGGCGCGATTCCGGGCAAGGTGCGCCGCATGCGCTCGGTCCCGAGCCGTCCGGTGCCGCACATGGGGTGGAACCAACTGCAGCACGACAACGACACGCCTCTGCTTGCGGATGTCGAAAACCTCGCGCACGCCTATTTCGTGCACAGCTATTCACTGCCCATCGGTCCTGAAACCGTCGCCACGACGGAATATGGCGCGGCTTTTTCGGCCGTCATCGCCCGTCGAAATTTCTTCGGCACGCAGTTCCACCCGGAGCGGTCCGCGACAACCGGGTCAAAGATTCTGCGCAACTTCCTCCGGCTGGACTGATGTTGCTCATCCCCGCCATCGATCTGCGTGAAGGCCGTTGCGTGCGCCTGCTCCAGGGCAACTTCGCCGCTGAGACGCGCTACGACGTCGAGCCCCACGAGTTGCTCACGCGCTATCGCGAGCTCGGAGCGCAGTGGCTGCACCTCGTGGATCTCGATGGCGCGCGCGAGGGCACACCCGCCAATCGCTCCATCATCCTCGCCCTGGCGACGCAACGCGCCGTGAATCTGCAGGTGGGCGGCGGCCTGCGCGACTCGGCGACGATCGATTCATTCCTGCATGCGGGGGTCGATCGCGTCGTGATCGGCAGCGCCGCGGTGACGAAGCCGGATCAGGTGGGCATGTGGCTGCGTCGTTTCGGACGCGATGCGATCACCCTGGCCTTCGACATCCGGTTCGACGATGACGCGGTGCCGCGGTGCACGACGCATGGCTGGCAATTGCAGACCGCTCTCAGCCTGTGGCAAGCGGTCGATACCTATCGTGCAGAAGGCCTGCGGCATGTGCTCTGCACCGACGTCGCGCGCGATGGCGCGATGAGTGGGCCGAACGTGGAACTCTACAGAGAGGCGATGCGGCGCTTCCCCGACATTGAATGGCAGGCTTCCGGTGGTGTTCGCGCCGCCGCCGATCTGCACGCCTTGGCGGCGACGGGCGTGACAGCGGCGGTCAGCGGCCGCGCGCTGCTCGAGGAGCGCTTCACGATCGAGGAGCTCACGCCATTCTTGCGAAACGCATAATTCCCTGTCTCGACGTCCGCGACGGCCGGGTCGTCAAGGGCGTGCGTTTCCGCGACCACCAGGTCGTGGGGGATATCCTCGAACTGGCGGCCCGATATCGCGACGGCGGCGCGGACGAGCTGGTGTTCTATGACATCACCGCCAGTCCGGAGGGACGGTCCGTCGATCGGAGCTGGGTCACTCGCGTGGCCCGTCTCCTCGACATTCCCTTCTGTGTGGCCGGGGGCATCCGCTCGATCGCCGACGCCGAAGCCGTACTGAACGCGGGTGCCGAGAAGATCTCGGTCAATTCACCGGCCCTGGCCGACCCGGAGCTGATCAACCGACTGAGCGAGCGATTTGGCGCGCAGTGCATCGTCATCGGAATCGACAGCCAGACGCTTGCGGGTGGCTACCGCGTTTACCAATACACCGGAGATCCGAACCGCAGCCGTGATGCCGGGCGCGACACGCTTGCATGGGCGCGGGAGGTCCAGCGGCGCGGCGCCGGTGAGATCGTCCTGAACTGCATGGCGAGCGACGGCGTGCGCGGCGGTTACGACGTTCAGCAGTTGCGCGCCGTTCGTGACATCTGCGAGGTCCCGCTCATCGCCTCCGGGGGCGCTGGCACGCCGGAGCACTTCCGGCAGGTGTTTCGCTCGGCTGATGTCGATGGGGCGCTCGCCGCGGGCGTGTTCCACAGCGGCGCGATCGAGATCGGCGCGCTCAAGCGTTACCTGATCGATTCCGAAATCGAGGTCCGGCCATGAACATCGACGACATCCCGCGGCTCGACTGGGACAAGGGCGACGGTCTGCTGCCGGCAATCGTCCAGGACGCGACCTCGGGCGTGGTGCTCATGCTGGGGTACATGAACAGGGAAGCCCTGAGCGAGACCCTGTCGCAGGGCCGCGTGGTGTTCTATAGCCGCAGTCGCCAGCGGCCCTGGTTGAAAGGCGAAACCTCGGGCAACTTTCTCGACGTCGTCGGCGTTTCGGCGGACTGCGACGACGACACACTTCTGGTGCTGGCCGAGCCTCGCGGACCCGTGTGTCACAAGGGAACCCCCACCTGCTTTGCCAGCCAGCCACACACTGCCGCCGAGGACCTGGCGTTTCTCGCGCGACTCGAGTCGGTCATTGCGCAACGCATCGCGCACAAGCCACCGGGCAGCTACACCGCGCGGCTGTTCGCCGAGGGTCCCTCGCGGATCGCCCAGAAGATCGGCGAAGAGGGGGTCGAGGTCGCATTAGCGGCAGTCTCCGACGACGATGGCAAGGTCGTCGCCGAGACGGCCGACCTGCTCTACCACCTGCTGCTGCTCATGAAAAGCCGCGGCCTCGCGCTGGCGCAGGTCGTTCAGGAACTCGAGTCGCGCCACGCCCAGCGCGCGTGAACAGGCCGGAGCGCTCTCCGATCTCGTCGAGGTTGGTTGCCGCACCGCACTGATCGCCAATTCTGCGTCGCCGGTCGCGAGCCGAGCCCCACATTCTGTGAAATCCCGCTCAGGGAACTCGTGTAGTCTCGGATTAGTCTGCAGCCGTAGATTATGTCCGGTGGCCGCCGGGCCCGCTGTCGAAGGCGATCAGCCTTCAATTAGAGAGTGTGACCCGCCAACGGACGGAAACGAGGGTTCCAGGTGCCCACGCTACCGGAGGAGTTGTCCATGCCGTCACAGCGAGCCGAGCCCGAATCGCCCCGACACGCGAGCTTTGTCGAGTCCCTGAGCGCGTTCAGCCGTCAGCACCGCGCGCAACACTGGGAAGGGACATTCGGCGATTTCCTGACCCTCGTTCTTCCCCCGAACTCGACCGCCCTCGCCCGCTCGAGCCACCAGTACATGTGGGACATGCTGCGCTGGTACGGGCGCAACAGCGACGTCAAAGAGGAATCGGCTCGCGGTCGCGAGCTTTTCCGCCGTGAGTTGTTCGGCGTCGACGATCCGCTCTCGCGAGTCGTCGAGTATTTCAAGGCCGCCGCTGCCGGCTCCGATGTGGGCCGGCGACTGCTGTTGCTGCTCGGGCCGCCATCCGGTGGCAAGTCGACGATCGCCATCCTCCTCAAGCGCGGGCTCGAGGAATACAGCCGCACCGACGAGGGCGCGCTCTATGCGATCAAAGGCTCGCCGATGCATGAGTCGCCGCTCAATCTCGTGCCAGCCAGCCTGCGAGCCGAGTTTCGCGAAACGTATGGCGTCGACATCTCGGGCGAACTGAGCCCGTGGTGCCGCGAGCGACTCGAGCGCGAATATGAAGGCGATTACCTGCGCGTGCCGGTCGAGCGCATCTTCCTTGCCGAAGCTTCGCGCGTCGGCGTCGGCACCTATGCGCCGCATGACCCGACGACCGCGGACATCGCCGATCTCGTCGGCTCGGTCGATCTGTCGAAGGTTGCGGAGGTCGGCGACGAAGGCGATCCGCGCGCCTGGTCCTGGTCGGGCGCCGTCTATGCGGCGAGCCGCGGCCTGCTGGAAATGATCGAGATCCTCAAGGTCAAGCGGGAGTTTCTCTATCTGCTGCTGACCCTGACGCAGGAGAAGAACGTCAAGGTGTCACGCTTCCCGCTGATCCATCTCGACGAGACCATCCTCGCGCACACCAATCTCGCCGAGTTCCACAAGTTCCTCCAGGAGAAGGAGAACGAGGCCCTGCTCGACCGCATGGTCATCATCAAGGTACCGTACGCGCTCTCCTTCCATGATGAGGCCCGCATCTACCAGAAGCTGGTCTCGGGCGCGCCGGCCTTCCGCGACGTGCACCTCGATCCTCACGTGCTCAAGCTCGCCGCCGTGTTCGCGATCCTGACGCGGCTGCAGAAGCCCGAGCGCGAAGGCCTGGATCTCTCCAAGAAGCTCAGGATCTACGCCGGCGAAGCCATCGAAGGCTTTGCCGAGAACGAGTCCACGCGCCTCAAGACGGAGGCGCCGGATGAAGGCCTGGGCGGTGTCAGCCCGCGCTTCGTCATCAATGCCATCTCCAATGCCATTACGCGCGGCGATGCGCGCAGCCTGACCAGCATGGAGTTGCTGCTCGCGCTCAAGGACGGCATCGAGAGCGACGCCCGCATGGACGCAAAGCAGAAGAAGCAGTGGATCGATCACCTGGTGGTCGCGCGAAAGGACTTCTACAACCGCTGGGTCAAGGAAGATGTGCACCGCGCGTTGTTCGCGTCCTTCGAGGAAGAGGCGCAGCAACTCCTGGAGAAGTATCTCGACGAAGTCGAAGCCTCGCTCGACCAGCGCCAGATCACCGACCCCATCACCGGCGAAACACGTCCGGCCGATGAACGCTTCCTGCGCTCGGTCGAGGAAAAGATCAAGGTTTCGGACTCCGGCAAACAGTCGTTCCGCCAGGAGGTGGTGCGCAAGGCGATGGTCGCCTTCAAGGCCGGCGAGAAGTTCACGCTCGACAGCCATGCTCGCATGCACGAAGCCATCGAACAGTACCTGTTCGAAGAACGCCGCGACGTGTTGCGGTTGGTCACTTCCAGCGCCCGGCCGGACGACGAGGCGCGCACGAAGATCTCGGCTGTGCAGCAGCGCCTCGTAAACGAATACGGTTACGACGAGCACAGCGCCAAGGAAGCCCTCAACTACGTCACCTCGCTGCTGGCACAGGAGTAGCGCGCCAGCCGCAGCGCACCGGGAGTCAGGCAGTGGACGAATCGGAGATCAAGTCTGGCAATCCCCGGATCAACGGCTGGTATGAATTGTTCTCGCGCGGCGCACGCGACTGGCTGCGTCACAACGACAAGGTGCGGGAAGCAGTCCGCGAGCATCTCCCCGAAATCATTGCAGGTGCCGACATCGTCGGTGGCGGTTCGCGCACCGTGCGGGTGCCGGTGCGCATGCTCGAGCACTATCACTTTCGCTTGCGTAAGCCGGAGCAACGTGAGGGCGTCGGCCAGGGAGCGGCCAAGCCTGGCGACGTGCTTGCCAAGCCGTCGCAGGAGGAAGGATCCGGCAAGGGCCCCGGCGGGCGCGATGAGGGCAGCATCGAGTTCGTTCTGGAGTTCAAAGTCGACGACATTGTTGACTGGCTGTGGGAAGAGATGCGGCTGCCGAACCTCAAGGCACGCGTCGGCAAGTCCGAAGAGTCCGACTGGACGCGCGAGGGTTGGGATCGGAAAGGGGCGCGCTCCCGGCTCGACCGGCGGCGCAGCCTGCGCGAATCGATCAAGCGACGCTCGATGCAGGAGGATTCACCCGCGTTCACGGACGATGACCTGAGATTTCGTCAGCTCACCCGCCGCGAGCAACCAACGATCCAGGCAGTCGTGTTTCTGCTCATGGACGTTTCGGGCAGCATGTCGGAACGCGACCGGCAACTTGCCAAGTCATTTTTCTTCTGGGCCGTGCAGGGATTGCGACGCCAGTACCGCCACCTCGACACCGTGTTCGTAGCGCACACCACCGAGGCCTGGGAGTTCAACGAGGAAGAGTTCTTCCAGGTGAGCGGAAGTGGTGGCACCGTGGCCTCGAGCGGATTCGTCAAGGTTCGCGAGCTCATCGGAAGTCGCTTCAGTCCCGCCCGTTACAACGTGTACCTGTTCTACGCCTCCGACGGAGACAACTACTCGGCGGATCGGGCGCAAGCCGAGACCGAGCTCCAATCGCTGGCCGAATTGGCCAATTACTGTGGGTATCTGGAAGTCTCATCGGCTTCGCAACGCCAGTTGTCAACCGAGACGGGTGGACTGTTCAAGGCATTGGCCGACGCGGGCAAGCCCGTGGGCAGCTTTGCGCTCAATCGCGTCGAGGACATCTGGGAAGCAGTGCGGCACTTCTTTCAGCACCAGGCGAGCGAATCTTGACCAAGAATGACTGGCGCGAGTTTCTGCCCCGCATGGAACGGCTGGCGACGAGCGCCGGCTTGACCTACAACCCGGTCGAGTTCGAGGAAGTCCCGAACAGTTTCATGATGGAGATTTCCGTGTACGGGTTGCCGGTGCGGATGCCTCACTGGTCGTTCGGCGTGCGCTACATCTATCAGCTCGTGCAGCATCGAATGGGCCATTCGCGACTGTTCGAAGTGGTCTTTCCCGGCAATCCCGGACATGCCTACCTCGCCAACAGCAACAGCGTGGCCGAGAACATCCTGGTGGCGGCGCACGTGCTCGGCCATGCGGATTTTTCTCGCAATAACATGCTCTTTCGCCGCAGCCGCGAACAGGTCGGTGACAACATCGTCGAGCAGGCAGCAAATCACGCGCGTCAGATCGGGCGCGCGATCGAAGAGCACAGCCTCGAGCGCGTCGAAGCGGTGCTCGATGCGGCACTTGCCCTCGAGCAACACGTGGACGTCAATCAGCGCCTGCAACGCGATCGCTACCCGGAATACCTGCCACCCAAAGCCAGCGTCTCGGATGACACGTTTCGCACGCGCTTTGCCGCGCTCGAAGACGCGTCCGATGCCAGGAATCCCGCGCTGCCCGCGCGTCAACGCGCCCCGGTGCCACCCCGGCCGGAGGGGGACCTGCTCTGGTTCATCGCCAACTACGCCCCCGAGCTCGAGGGTTGGGAGCGCGACATCTTCCTCGCCGTGCGCGAAGAGTCCTTCTACTTCCACCCGGTGTTCGCGACCCAGATCATGAACGAGGGCTGGGCCTCTTACTGGCACGCGCGGCTGCTGCGCGAGGCCGATTTCCTGCCCCAGCAAGCCTACGTCGACGCCATCAAATGCCACTCGGACGTCGTGCGACCCCTCGCAAGCGGCGAGCGTATTGCGTTGACGATCAATCCCTACCACCTCGGCTTCAGCCTGTGGGAGTCGATCGTGGAGAAGGATGGTCTCGACGCCGCCCGAGAAATCCTCCAGCAGGACGACGATTTCAGTTTCGTTCGCAACCAGCTCACGTGGGAACGCGCACAGAAGCTGGAGCTGTTTCGTTACCGTGCCGAGGCCAGCGGTCAGGTCAAGGTCGTCGAGCCCGACCTGAACTCATTGCACGAAGCATTGCTGGAGCCGAAGTACAACTTCGGCGCGCCGAGCATCGCCGCGCGCCACATCCGCATCGACGGCACGCTCGAGCTCGAGCACGACCACAAAGTCGACGGCCGCGGGTTGGACGTCGAACGGAGCAAGAAAGTCATCGAGTATCTGCAGCGCGTGTGGCGCCGGCCCGTGATCATGAAGACTATCGACGAGCACGGCGCGGAACTCGAATTCACGGTGCCGATGGCGCCGGTCGCCGCGTAGATGCCCTCACCCCAGCCCTCTCCCGCAAGCGGGAGAGCAACTGTGTTTGATGTCAAGCGCTGATTGCAAGGCTCGGGTTCCAGGGAGTTCGATCTCGAGCCATGGCATTGAGGATCACGAGTAACTTGCGCATGCAGGCAGTGAGAGCGACTTTGCGCGCCTTACCGGCGGCGCACAGGCGCTGGTAGTAGGGGCGGATGACGGGGTTGAAGCGCACCGCGGAACAGGTCGCCATGTACAACACGCTGCGGACATCGGCACGACCTCCCCAGATGTGGCGCTCGCCACGCTGCTTACCGCTATCGCAGTTGAAGGGGGCGACCCCGACCAGGGCGGCGATTTCCCGCCCGCGCAGGCGGCCGAGCTCGGGTAAGCGCGCCATGAGCATGATGCGCAGGATGGGGCCGACGCCTTTGACGCCCTTGAACAGTTTCTCCTGCTCACGCCACAACGGCGTGGCACGCAGCCGATCGTTGAGCTGCCGATCAAGTTCCTTGATGCGCCGGACCAACCAGGTGATGTGCGCCTTCAGTTCCGTGCGCAGCACCGCGGGTGCGCTGAGCAAGCGGTTACGCTCACTCACCAGCATGCTCGAGAGCTGGCGCCGGCGCGTAATCAGTGCCCCCAGCTCCTGGGTCTGCTCATCCTTCAGTGGCCGGATCTCAGGGCGGATCGCCAAGGCAAAGGCCACCAGCACCTCGGCATCCAGCCGATCGGTCTTGGCTAATCGTCCGGTAGCCTTGGCGAAGTCGCGCACCTGGCGCGGATTGACCACGATGACGGGCAGTGCGGCCAAGCCGAGCGCGGTCACTACAGGTGCTTCAAAACCCCCGGTGGCCTCGAGCACGATGCGGCTCGGTGCCAGCGCCGTGAGTTGTTGCACCAGCGCCTGCAACCCGGCCTCATCGGTGTTCACGTTCCAAAGCTCGCCGTGGGAGCTCGCCACATCCAGACGCTCTTTCGAGACATCGATTCCGACTACCATTTCATTGGACTCTGACATACGCCGCCCTTTCCCAGCCTTGCGCGATCCGGGCTTTAAACCCACGCAACTGTTCGGGATGTGAGTGGAGGAGGACAGACGTGACGAGCCAAGCTCTCCCGCGGTCTCTCGAACCAGGGATAAACGGTCTATCACGTCTGTCACCACCGTAGCAGAGTCACCCTTGTTGAACATACAAGGG
>Ga0209640_10002143_pt1 | contig 17123 bp, 15 predicted proteins | sample RifCSP10_1_FD_184018 | JGI IMG/M metagenome (GOLD analysis project Ga0209640, IMG submission 184018) | Soil microbial communities from Rifle, Colorado - Rifle CSP2_sed 10_1 (SPAdes) (version 2) | ecosystem: Environmental > Terrestrial > Deep subsurface > Rock core/Sediment | place: Rifle... | reverse complement strand
AGAAAGAGCGGGGCATCCGGAAAAGTTTTATCCGGTTTGGCGAGCACCCCAAGATCCTCATTGTCACGGAAAAGCTGCTGACCGGTTTCGACGCACCGATCCTCTACGCGATGTATCTGGACAAGCCCATGCGCGACCACACCCTGTTACAGGCCATCGCGCGTGTGAACCGGCCCTACGAGAACGAAAAGCAGGAACTCGTCAAACCGCATGGTTTTGTCGTCGACTTTGTCGGTATCTTCGACAAACTGGAAAAGGCGCTGGCTTTCGACAGCGATGAGGTCAATGCGATCGTCAAGAATCTTGACCTCCTTAAACAGCTTTTCCAGACAAAGATCGAAGGCAAAGGACGGGAGTACGTAAAGCTCATCGAGCAGAACTTCAACGACAAGGATGTCGACAATCTGATCGACCACTTCCGCGACAAAGGACTGCGCAAAGAGCTTTTCAAGGAATACAAGGAACTCGAAATGCTCTACGAGATCATCTCACCCGATGCGTTCCTGCGGCCGTACATGGAAGCCTATGCGACTCTCTCAGGGATTTACGACGTAGTCAGAGCTGCCTACGCTACGACGGTCTACGTCGATAGGGCGTTCCAGCGAAAAACCAATTCGTTGGTGCAGGAGCACGTGGGTACGAGCGGCATTGAAAAGGTGCACGACCTGTTCGAGATCAACAAGGACACCATCGAACTCATCAAGAAGAAACAAGGTGGGGCGACAACCAAGGTCATCAACCTGATTAAGAGCATTCAAAAGACGGCGGAAGAAGAGAGCGACGACCCGTTCCTGATAGCAATGGCGGAGCGCGCCAAGGCGGTCCAGGAGAAATTCGAGGATCGGCAAGCAGCCACGGCCGAGATTTTAGAAGAGCTTTTCAAGCTCGTGGAAAACAACGAACGGCGAAAAAAAGAGCAGGCGGAAAAGGGATTTGACGGTCTCACCTACTTTGTTTACCGGACAATGCTGGACGCGGGATTGAGCAACCCGGAAGAGGTCAGCCAGAAGATCAAGAGCGCCTTTGTTGAACATGCAGGATGGAAGCAAAGCGAAAAAGAACTCAGGGAACTTCGGAAGGAGGTGACTTTTGCGATCTTTGCGCACGAAGACGATCTCGACAAAGTCACTCGCATTGTTGAAGACCTCTTTACGCTTTTGAGCAAGGCCGATAAGATTTGAATCATGGCGCGTTGGAAAAACCGTGACGAGTTCAAGGGCCGGGTCAAAGACTGGGCGGATAAGCTAGACATCAAAATAAGATGGCTCGCTCTACGGCCCATGAAAAGCAAGTGGGCCTCCTGTTCGACGAACGGCAATCTAAACTTTAATAGTGATCTGTTGGAGCTGGATAGAGACGTAGGTGAGTACGTTATAGTTCATGAGCTGCTTCACTTCGTGGTCCCACACCATGGCAAGCTCTGGAAGAGCCTGATGCGGGCGCATCTGGGGAGTTACGAAAGGCTGGATGAGAAGCTGAAGAGGATCGCACTTACAGGTAAACGGCCAAGCCCGGTTTCTTAAAGTATGAGGCTCTACGTTGGCGTCACCGATAACGACTGGCATCGCTTCCTAAGCCAAGTTCCCAACGTTGACGAGGTCAATTTCTGGCAGCCCCTCACGTTTGTTCAATTGCGCAAATCCGCAACCATCACCTGGAAGAAAAATGGGGATAAGTCCCATTAGGGTTGCACTCGATAGAGGAAAAAAGGGATAAGTCCAATTTAGACGGTCGGGTAAAGGCTGGCAGAGCCTGACGCCTATCCAATGTCTGCGGGTTCACCGCTCTTGAAGTGTAAGACGGTAGCATTCGCAACATCTCGCTGGTTAACAGCGCACGGAGGAGACCATATGGCAATCCGACTCGTTGTAACGATCACTGCGGCCCCAGGAAAGGGCTCCGAGCTGGCGCAGGCGTACAGGACTCGCTGCGCGGAGGTGATGAAAGAGCCCGGCTGCGAACAGTTCGAGGTCTTCCAGAGCGTCGTGAACCCCGACAGGCTGGCGCTGCTTGAACGCTGGACCGACCAGGCAGCTTTGGACGTGCATGCGCAATTTAACAGCACTCGTCCTCCGCCGCTGCCGGAACTGCGCGTGGGGAAAACCGAGCGCGAAGACTACGAGTACAACCGGACCCGCTAGCCCATGTCTGAACCCGGGGGGCGGTTAAAATGCGGTCAGGTTTTGCAATACGATATAGACGGGAAAAAAATGGAGATAGTTTCCATTGGTCTTGCCGTCGGAAACGCACGGAAAGTAGAACACAAGGGTGGATGCAATTACGGTTGAGCCCATGCAATCCTTGCAAGTCTTTGCTCTCAAGAAAGCCGACCCGGACGCCGATGTCTCGTCCATGGAGGCCGAGATCGACCAGCTTGTCTATTCCCTTTACGGCCTCACCCGCGAAGAAATCGCCATTATCGAAGAGAGCCTTCAGGAAAGAACAGGTAGCCGGGAAGTTGCCGACGAGGCGACGCTTGAGGAGCAAAATTGACAACAAAGGCCATCCGACTACTGGAAATAAAAGCGATTTAACCTATGGCAAAACCATCTGAGGAATGGCTGACGCAAGCCAATTACGATATGGATACCGCTGCCTATATGTTTAAGGGCGGACGGTACATGTATGCGGTCTTCATGTGCCATTTATCTATAGAGAAAGGCTTGAAGGGACGCTACACAGAAAAACTCGGCAAAGAACCGCCCAAAACACACAACTTGCTTTACCTGATCGAAAAGATGAAACTGAGGCTACCGGAGGTCTTACATGGTTTTATTGCCACGCTAAACAGGGTAAGCGTTCCGACGCGCTATCCGGATGACCTGCGGAGAATCCTTAAAGATTACGACAAGAAAAAGACAAAGGAAGTGCTGGATCAAAGCAAAAAGGTGCTGCAATGGCTAAGCGCAAAGTGAAAGCGGCAGTTGAGTTTTTGGAGCGATGCCTAAGAGAAGGCGGGGTAACCCCCTCAAAGATCCTTTTGTTCGGCTCACAAGCCAAAGGCAAAGCAACCAAAGAAAGTGATATTGACGTTGTCATAATTTCAGAGGATTTTCGCAATAAGGATATTTTGGAACGGGCAGCCATGACTAAAGACGCGGAAATCAGAACCCTTAAGAAATTCATGATTCCCCTCGATATTATCACTCTGACCCCCGAGGAGAACAATACATCCCTCATTGCGGCCTATGCAAAGATGCCGGGGCCCTCTCTATCAAATAAGCCCTCTGATTAGTCTAGCTCCCGGAAAAGCCCTGAAGAGAAAGTGGGGGAAGTGGGGTCAGGTCTTGTATCTTGAATCACCTTCCATTGCCACTTCCACGTTTGCTCAATTGCGCAAATCCGCAAATGTAGCATCCTCACCTAAACGCGCCGGCAATCGGGGCTCGGCTTGAACGCCCGCATCAGGCTAGGGAGCCCACGAGATTTCCGGGGACAGTAGGCTGCAATTGAGGGATGGAATGTGGCTCGTAGGACCTAACCTCAGGACACCAGACTGCCGTGGCCCGATCCCTGGCGGCCGTGTCGGCACCGGCAGCTCGGCTTTCCCAGGAAGTAGCCGTTCGGCGGTGAGCTCCCCTCGGCCTGAGCTCGGGACGAAGGCACGGTCGAACCGCGTGCCATAGGAATGAGCCCCTCTTCTTCCTCCCCTGGCCGGACCTTCCACGTTTTCGTAATTTCGAAAATAAGAAAATATCGGTTGCGACGGGAGAGAAATCCTTCGGACGCGGTGGAAGTAAACCGTCACTGAAATCAGTCGCCGGCACTCAGACCGGATGCTGCGATATCCACGCGCTTGAAAACTCGACAACGTCGAGAAGATGTGAACGGTCAGGTCTCGAAAGGGAAGGGCGGTCAGGAAAGCTTCGGCTGTGGGCCGGGGCGAATCCCTGCGATGTCCGGATCTTCACCATCAGCCCGCGGCTCGGCATTCGCTTTTTCCTCCTTGCGCTGGAGGCGCCGGAGCGCTTTCTCCTTCTGCTTGCTCTGGCGCGCCATCTCTTTTTGGCGCTTTTTAAATGTCTCGCTTGCCATACCCAACACTCTAACATATACAGCAGATAACGCGAACCGTCGGCGGATTCTGGGGACATAATACGAATTTTACTTCCGGACCGGCATCTGGCTGTCAGGCGATCCGGCAAGCCGCCCCAACCACGAGTTTTTCGAATGGCACTCCGACCCGGTCTTCCGCCGCTAACCACACTTCCACCTTTTGGTGACCTTTGCATATTTGCTCAATTGCGCAAATCCGCAACAATCACCCTGAACGCGAGGCGGAGTCGCTGAATTCCGATAGGGCCCTGAGGATCTGCCGGACTTCGCGCGGATGTTTGTGAATAACAGCAATGGCCAGCGGGGTTTGGTCTGCCAATACGATGTCGTCTGCTTCGATGAAATCTCAGGCGTCTCTTTTGATCAAAAAGACGGTATCAACATCATGAAGGGTTACATGGAGTCAGAAGAATTCAGCCGATTTTTTCTTTGTACGCGATTTATATAAAAATTTTGTAATATTAACTACTTACCAGTTGCATTGCTATAGAAATGCTATCTGGTTGTATTTTACTTGCTTTTATCATGCAAAAAGGATACTCTCAGATTAGCAAAGGAGGGTGCCATGGAAACGAACATGAAACGGCCTCTCTATTCAGAAATACTCACAGCGACAATTGACGACGAAGGACGTTATGACGCCATGAAGCTGGCAGGGGTTTTAGACTGGACTCAACAAGAAATTGCCCAGTATTTGGACAAAGACCCATCAACGGTTTCTCGTTTTAGCGCCTCCTTAAATTACCAGCAGCCTCTTAGTGAACTGGCTGCAGTGATCTTTCATCTTCTCAAACTAATGGATAATGACCTCCGGATTACGCGCGCCTGGTTGCGGACACCTATCCATGTCTTCGAGGGTAAATCGCCAAAAGAAAAAATCTTACACCATGATCTGAGGGCCGTTGATTCGCTTCTAGAAGAAATCGAGTCAGGTTTCTCGGTATAGCCAAGGCAGCGGGAAACCAAGTTGCTTAGTGGAGCACAACTCGATGCCGCAATCCGGAAAGTTGTTTCGCGTCCGAAGCGAGATACGTTTTATCGCGCAATGCTTGCAAAACATGTCAACGACCCTTTAGGTAAACAACGTCCCATAAATGCCAATAGATTCAATGTCGCAGGCGGTGCACGAGTTCTATATTTTGCAGGACAAATTACGACGGCCCTCCACGAGGTCCAGGCTTTTGGATTTCCTCAGCGTTCCGTTGCCATTGTACCAGTCCAAGTTGACCTACGGGCAGTCGTCGACTTGCACGACTGGAATACACTGGCGATATTACAACTGACTAAGAACGAACTTTCGGCGAACTTTAGGAGTTCGGGACCAGGAGCATCTCCAACTCCAACCCAAGAACTCGGTGAATGTGCTGCAGCCAGTGGTTGTGTTGACGGGTTCCTTTTCGAGTCTCTTGCGCTTCCTGGGGCCATAAACCTTGCAGTTTTTGAGGCGAATCTTAGAGGGTTGAGTGCCTCATTAAGCGTTAACGATCCAGCAAACAATCTACATGCTACATTGCCTTAGATGGCCTCCTCTCAAGACGAAGGCACGGTCGAACCGCGTGCCATAGGGATGGGGGAGAATCCGGGACGGAGAAATAGTCTTGGGGCTTACCTTTCGAGCCATTTCGTCGTCTGCTCGCCAGTTGAACCTCACTATCTGGACAGAGGCACCCGCAAGCCGGGCTGCCTGGTTTCGGGGTGGAATCTGGTAGTCTCGGGCAAAATCCTCGAACGGTCGTGGGGAGAAACTTAAACCTGGTTTTCCGTCAGCACGGAGATGAACTTTTTCACTGCGGGCGGGAGCGATCGGCTGCGGCGGTAGAGGACCGCAATGGGACGGATAAAGGGCCCTTCGGTGAACGAAAGCGACTTCAGTAGCCCGGCCTCGATCTCTGACTTTACGGTCGTCGAAGGCACCATGGAAATCCCCATCCCGATCTCGACGGCGCGCTTGATCAGGTCGATGTTGTCAAATTCGACTTTGGGGCTGACGGTCACCCCATGGGCGTGGAGGATTTCGTCGAGAGCCCTGCGAGTAGGCATATCCTTCTCAAAAGCCACAAAGGGCTGTCCGTCGAGTTCCTTCATGCTGATGGAGTCGTATTGGGCCAATGGGTGGTTTAAGGCGCAAATCAGCACGAGTTCGTCGTCGCTAATCGGGATCGACCGGAGCTGCGGCTTGTTGGGAGGGTAGGCAACGATCCCCAGATCGATGGAGCCGCTGATCAGGTCGCCGTAGATTTTATCGGCCCGGCTATACTCGATGTGAACCTCTATCTCGGGATAGCTTTGGAGGAAACGCTTCACGAAAGGATCCAGTTCGTAGAGACCGACGCTATAGATAGTGGCCACTCTTACGGATCCGCCCGTTCTGCCGCTAATCTCCTTCATGTGTTCTTCCAGCTCTCGGGCCCCAGCCAAAATCCGCTCGGCCCCTTTGTAGAGGACCTCGCCGGCCTTGGTAAGCTTTAGATGGGTTCCGTGTCTCTCGATGAGAGCCATGCCAAGTTTCTTCTCCAGGACCTTTATCCTTTGGCTGACTGCTGACTGGGTAAGAGAATTGGCGGCGGCTGCGAGGGTAAAACTTTTATGTTTGATGATGTCGCAGAAAATCTTTAGTGTCTCGATGTCCACGGTGCCTAGCCAAGGATGCTAAAGCAAAAGCGGGGCCATAAGTTACCGGCAACGGTTTCTTCCTCAGGTTTGCTCATTTCCCGCCGCTCAATTCCCAGTCGTGCAATTTACATTGGGTGATTTTCCTAAATTTCGGAGAGAAGGGACCTTTTTTCGAGCCGTGGTCTTATTGCCTGTTAGGTGATCTCTATGGGCGCCCCGGAGAATAAAAGGTGCTGATTTCCTTACCGGAATTCTTCCTCGGTTGACCCTGACCATCAGCTTTTGGAGTAAAACCATAAGCTTAGGTCATAATCGAGAGTCTGGCATAAGGATTGCTCCATGTTGTTCGTGCGACGAGGTCGGCCGGTCGGTAATCTCTCCAAGATGAAGCACGAGGCTCGAACTCGGAAGAGGCGAAGATGTTGGGGATCGTTGAGGGAAATTCGCGGTCCGGGTCTGTGATGACCATGGAAAAGCCGGATAAAAAGCAGAGACCCAAGCTCCCCAGAATCGATCCTCCCATCCGTTCGCCGGAGGAGCGGAAGAGAGATTTTCGCGAAGTCTATCGTGGATATGATCCTGAGTCCGGGATGCGGGAGGCGCAGCGTTGTGTCGAGTGCAAAGATCCTGCTCCCTGCGAAGAGGCCTGCCCCCTCCACAATCGCATCAGAGACTGGCTCGTCTTGGCCGCGGACGGTAAATTTCTCCAGGCAGCAGCTATCTCTCGTTTGACGAGCAACATGCCGGAGATCTGCGGTCGAATCTGTCCCCAGGACCGGCTGTGTGAGTCCGAATGCATCATCGGGGTCAAAAATAAGCCAGTGGCGATTGGTGCCGTCGAGCGCTTCATCAATGAATATGCCTTCGAGAAGCTCGGGAGAATTCCTGGGCCCAAGATGGCGTGGCGCAAAGATAAGCGCGTGGCGGTGGTGGGGGCGGGCCCGGCTGGTTTGGCCTGCGCCGAGGAACTGGTCAAGCGCGGCTATGGAGTGACTGTTTTTGAGGCCATGCCACACCCCGGTGGTCTTTTGGTCTACGGCATCCCGGGATTCAAGCTGGAGAAGGTGGTGGTGGAGCGTCGGGTCGAGTACTTGAAGCGCTTGGGAATAGAGTTTCGCTGCAATACGAAGCTCGGGTCCGGACTTGCTCTCGAGGATCTCTTCGGCCAGGGCTACGAAGCCGTGTTCGTGGGTATTGGGGCTCAGAAACCGAAAAATCCCAAGATCGCCGGAATGGATCTCCAGGGAGTCCACGTTGCGCTCCCCTTCCTGGTGCGGAACAATCTTGGGCCGGATCGACTTCCCGAGGGACAATGGGCGAGAGACGACCTCGACGGCAAGCTCGTCACGGTGTTTGGCGGCGGCGATACAGCCATGGATTGTTTGCGCAGTTCGGTTAGGCTCGGGGCGGCGCGGGTCGTGTGCGTCTATCGCCGCGACGAGGAAAATATGCCTGGAAGCCGACAGGAGGTGAAGCGGGCGAAGGAAGAGGGAGTGGAGTTCTCCTTTTACACAGCCCCGGTGAAGTTTATCGGCGACGAGGCGGGATGTTTGAGAAAGGTCGAATGCATCAGGATGGAATTGGGCGAGCCCGACGCGAGCGGGCGTCGAAGTCCGATCCCCGTCGATGGGAGCAACTTCGAGATCGAGACGGATTTCGCCATTCTGGCCTTTGGGTTCGATGGCAACCCGCTTGAAGATGCCGGCGGGAAGCTCAAGGTCAGGAAGGACGGGTGCTACGAAACAGACGGAAACAAAATGACCTCATGGCCCGGTGTGTTCGCCGGAGGAGATACGGTTCGTGGGCCCGACCTTTTGGTGACTGCTCTTAAGGACGGGAGAGATGCGGCCGAGGCGATCGATGGGTACCTTTGTAGGCGGACACAAGAGGTAACTCAGCGGGAAGGGAGCCAGGCACCTTATGCGTGAAATATCGGCCACGGCGGAGGGATCTCTCCGCCGCCGGGTAAGCGGTTTTCGGACATAGGAGTCGTGCCATGGGAACGAATACTCTTGCCATAACGGACAACCGCACGGGAAAAAGTTACGAAATCGCAATCGAACATGACACGATCCGGGCTTTGGATCTCCGCCGGATCAAGGTCTCCGAGGACGATTTCGGCCTTATGACCTACGATCCCGCCTTCATGAACACCGCCTCGTGTCACAGCCGGATCACCTATATCGACGGGGATAAGGGGATCTTGCGTTATCGGGGGTATCCCATTGAGGAACTCGCCGAAGGGAGTAGCTATCTGGAAACTGCCTACCTGGTTCTCTATGGAGAACTCCCGACCTCCGACGAGCTTAAAGCGTGGATCCATAACGTCACGTATCACACCTTCATCCATGAAAACATCAAAAAATTCATGGATGGATTCCACCACGATGCTCATCCCATGGGCATCCTGGTCAGCACGGTAGCCGCCCTTTCAACTTTCTATGTCGACGCCAAAAACATCTTCGATCCGGAATCGCGAAAAAAGCAGACCCATCGTCTGATCGCCAAAATGCCTACCCTGGCGGCGTTTGCCTATCGCCACAGTCGAGGGATGCCGTACTCCTACCCGGACAACGCCCTGAGCTATACGGAAAATTTCCTCAACATGCTCTTCAAGATGAGCGAAGTAAAATACCAACCCAACCCGACCCTCGCGCGCGCCCTGGATGTGCTTTTTATCCTTCACGCCGATCACGAGCAGAACTGCAGCACCAACGCGATGCGCAGCGTCGGCAGCTCTCACGTCGACCCTTATTCCGCGGTGGCCGCCGCGGCCGCGGCCCTTTACGGGCCTCTGCACGGCGGGGCGAACGAAGCGGTGCTGAAAATGCTGGCTGAGATCGGCGCGAAAGATCAAGTTCCTGGATTCGTCAAGAGGGTCAAGGCGGGTGAGGGTCGGCTCATGGGTTTCGGTCACAGGGTTTATAAGAACTATGATCCCAGGGCCAAGATCATCAAGCGGGTGGCGGAAGAGGTGTTCGAGGTCACAGGAAGGAACCCATTGCTCGATATCGCGGTGGAGCTTGAGCGGATCGCCCTTGAGGATGAATATTTCATCCAGCGTAAGCTCTACCCCAATGTCGATTTTTATTCCGGGATCATTTACCAGGCGATGGGGTTTCCGGTGGAGATGTTCCCGGTTCTGTTCGCGATTCCGCGGACCTCCGGCTGGATCGCCCAGTGGGAGGAGATGCTTTCCGACTCGGAGCAAAAGATCGCCAGACCGCGCCAGGTTTACCTCGGGGAGGCGCAACGGAAGTTTGTGCCGCTGGAGCGCAGAGGTGCCAATCCAGGAAAGGGAAGGGTTTGATCGTGGGAAAAAAGAAAGGGCGTAACGAAATTCACAAGAACCGCCGGAAGCGAAAACGGTTTCTGGTCCCGGGTCTGGTTATCGGCTTGATCCTGGCTGTGCTGGCCTGGAATTGGATTGGCGCGAGGAGCCCGGAGCGGTTGGCTAAGGGCGAGATCCTGATGCCGGGCGATTACGTTCGGCGGGAGACGAAAACCCCGCTATCGCCGGCGCTGTTTGTCGGGAAGACGGCGCGGGCCTATCAGGTAGCAAGTGAGATCCCCGAGGTCCTGGACCAGATCTACTGCTACTGTGAATGCGACAAGCACATGGGCCATTCGAGCCTGCTCTCGTGCTTCACGGACAGCCACGGCGCCACCTGAATTGATTACTGCCAGAACGAGGCGCTGGATGCGTCCGACATGGTAAAGCAAGGCTACAGTGTTAAAGAGATTCGCCAACGGATCGACGCGAAGTACAGCCGCATGTGAGGGGCGAGACTGGGAGACGAATGGCGCGAGGCTATGGTGTTCGGATCTTCTTTTGGCTAATCCTGCTTTGGTCTTCCAGGGCGGCCCCCCTTTTTGCCCACGGCGATCACGGCGATGCGGCCCCCCCCGAAGGCGGTATCAGTCTGGTTGCCTTTGACGGTTTTCAGGTCGAGCTTCTCACTTCTCCTCGTCCGCCGCGCGTAGGCGAAGAGAGCAAAATCATTATCAAGATCCTGCGCAGCGGTTCGCTCGAGCCGGTGCGCAACGGGAAGGTCTTGATCGGGGTCTCTCCTGTCCGACTGCTCGATCATTCCGGTCCCCAACACAATCCTTTGACTCACGCCGCGGACGGGACGGATTCCTCGTCCCTTTATCCCGCTCCGGAGATGGTCTGGGCGGGCAGTTATACCCTCGTACGCCAACTGGACCAACGGGGTCCCCATCGGGTGCGGGTCGCGCTGGCCGAGGTGGATGGGAGGAGCTTTCATCCCCCCGCACTGTTTGAGTTTTACCTGAACGTGGCTCCTGCCTCGGGCTTGACTCCCCAACTCGTCTTTCTTTTGCTTACGGCTCTGGCCATCGGTGGGGTGGGGATTTACTGGGTCGCGGTTCGCTCGCACTCCCCGCTGGACCTCAGCATGCCGCTGAACCTTCTCGATGTTTCGTGGCTCGATCGGTTCGTCCGCTGGAAGGGTTTCCAACCGGCGCTGCAGATCCCCCTGCTGGTTCTCACGTTGCTCATAACGCTCCTGGGCCTGTTCGACGTTCAGGATGGGGCAAAGAATCTGGCGACCAAGCTGACGTGGGTTATCTGGTGGCCGGCAATCATTTTTACCTTCATTTTAGTGGGCCGTCTGTGGTGCGTCATGTGTCCTTTCGGCACCCTCAACGAATGGTCAGCCAGGTTGTTTAAGCCCGGCAGAATGTTTCCCAAGTTCCTGCGCAACCTTTGGCTGGCGACGCTTTTCTTCGTCCTGCTTACCTGGGCTGACGAGCAGTTGGGCATCATCAGGTCGCCACAGATGACAGCCTGGCTAATCCTTTTATTGGCCATCGTTGCCGTTGGCACGGGCATCTTATTTCAGCGGCGGAGCTTTTGTCGCTATCTCTGTCCCATCACTGGTCTCCAGGGACTTTACTCGATGGTTTCCCCGGTGGAACTGCGGATGGGGGACCGCAGCCGTTGCCTCAAGGACTGCCGTCAGGATTGCTATCGAGGAAATGAAAAGGGAGAGGGCTGCCCGATGTTTGAGTTTCCCATGACCATGGAGCGAAATACCTATTGCAACTTCTGCTTCGAGTGCGTGAAGAGCTGCCCGAGCAGCAACCTGGCCTTGCGATTCCGCCCCTTGGGAAAGGACCTCTGGGCTGCGAGCAAACACTGGCTCGATGAATCCTATCTGGCCGTGGTCCTGGTAGGGCTCACTACCTTGGTGACGGCTCAGATGCTTGCGAGTTGGAGCCAGTGGATCTCCACGCTTTCACGGCTCATTCCTGTCTCTGTGCGAATCCTGATGAAGCCAGCGACCTATCTGAGCCTCACGGAATCGGCGCTGTTTTTTCTGGGCTCGCTGCTTATCTTCCCCCTGATCGTGATTCTCGCGGCCTGGCTTGCTGATCGGATGGCCGGCGAGAATGGAAAAGGCGTGAAGCGGGTCTTTGTTACACTCGGCTATATGTTTATTCCTGTCGGGTTGGCGATGCACCTGGCGCACAACTTATCCCATCTTCTGAGTGAAGGGCCGGGAGCCGTCCCCGCATTGCGCCGAGCGATTATCCTTTACACTCCATTCGATGCCGGCAACGCGGATTGGCGGGTTGTTCCCCTGGTTTCCTCAGAAGTTGTCTATTGGCTCCAGATGCTGCTCATATTAGCGGGCATGATCTTTTCCATCGCAGTAGGCTACCGCCTGGCTCGGCCTCTTTTTGACCGGGGAGAAGCAACCGGAAAGGCATTGGTCCCATTCATTGTCCTTTCCCTTATTGCCACCCTGATCAATCTCTATCTCCTGAACCAACCGATGGGGATGCGCCACGGAATATGAGGAAAGCATGCCGGGCTTTGCCCCAGTGTCTTCCTATTTTTGGAAGAAGTTTTGTTTGTATTCCCATATTTCGGAAGTTCGACTAATAAAATAAAGGATTTTTGTAGGATCTAACCTTGGTATGCCTTTTGCACTCCTAGAAGGCAGGGGCTCTCGTGTGCCCGTTTGCCGATTCTAGGGTGTGAGGGAAATGGATGTCCTGCTGAAAATGGTCGAGGCTATGGTGGTCACCCTCCGTGAAGGGGTCGAGGTGGCTTTAGTGGTGGGAGTCGTTCTTGCCTACCTCAGGAAAACTGGGAGGGTTGAGTTAAGCCGTTATCTCTTTCGAGGCCTCTGGGCGGCCCTCCTGGCGAGCCTCTTTGCCGCACTGCTGGTTCAAAAATTCGGTTGGGATCCGGAGAACGAGCTGCTTGAGGGATCCCTTATGTTGGTGGCCGCCCTTTTTGTCAGTTCCCTACTGATCTGGATGTGGAAGGCGGGTAAGACTCTAAAACAGCGGATGGAGACCCGGTTACAGGCTGTGACCTCTGGCAGAGCGGGCGCGGGTCTTTTTCTTTTCAGCTTTCTCATGGTTTTTAGGGAAGGGGTTGAGGCCGTCCTTTTCCTCTTCGCTCTTTCAGCGACCATTGGGGCGAATCCCATGTTTAATTTGTTGGGGGGAGGGGTTGGCCTTCTCCTAGCCTTTCTCTTTGGATGGCTCCTGGTCAAAGGAAGCGTGAGGATTAACCTGAAGCGCTTCTTCACGGCCACCAGCTTCGTGCTTACTCTACTGGTCATCAAGCTTGTAGCCAATGGCCTTCACGAGTTCTTTGAGGCCGGCTTGATCCCTTCCAACGAGTCGCTTCTGGTCCTTGTCGGGTTTCTCACCCAGGAGAGGACCTCAATCCTCATCCTGATAGGCCTGATCCTTCTTCCGGCACTGATCATGCTCCGGGACGCGTGGGGTTTGCGCCCCCAGTTAGACGGCTCTCTGTCCTTACCCGATCAGAGGAAAAAGAAAGCGGAGGTGCGCAGCGTAAAACGCTCGACTACCGTCGCCGCGGGAGTCGCCCTGGGGATTAGCTCTCTTCTGGGACTCTCTCTCGTAGCCTCAGCGACGCGGGGCTACGACCCAACACCGGTTCGCTTGGCGTTCGGAGACGAAATTCGCCTCCCTTTGGAAGCGATTCACGAACACGCGATGCAGAAATACGTGGTGAACCTGGCCGGTGTCGATGTTCGCTTCTTCATCGTCCGCAGCCGCGAGGGGAAAATCGCGGGGGCCTTCGATGCCTGCAATATCTGTCCCTTGAAAGGTTACGTTCTCGAGGGGGAACAGTTGGTTTGTCGTAACTGCGGCGCCCCGATCGCGTTTGCGACGATTGGAACTCCCGGAGGATGTAATCCCCTGCCTTTGAAGGCCATGAGGATAAACGGTCATCTTGTCATCGATCGCCAAGCCCTGGCCGAAGGGCGGGCCCGCTTTGACCGCGCGGGGAAATGATCAAGCAGATGCTTACGCGTTTGCTGGCAAAGTCATTGTGGAAACAAAAAACAAGCACCGCCCTGATTGTTCTCTCGGTGGCGAGCGCGGCTGCTCTGGTATCCGCTTTTCTTAACCTGGCCTTTCACCTAACCGAGCAAGTCGCCAAAGAGCTCAGATCTTTTGGCGCCAATATTCTTTTGGTGCCCAGGAGCGACCCGCTGGAGGTAGAGATCGGCGGTTTGAAATACGTCGCGCCCGAGGAGTCGGCCCATTTAGAGGAGGCCGATCTGGTGAAGCTAAAGACCATTTTCTGGAGACATAACATCGTGGCCTTCGCTCCCTTTTTGTCTCGCCTCGTCGAGATCGAGGGAAATCGGGCCCTTTTGGTAGGAACCTGGTTCGAAGAAGAGATCGCCATTCCGGCGGGCAAGGGGCTTTTTACTTTCGCCAGCGGAACTCAAAGAGAGGTCGAGCCCGATTCAGGGAAATTTCGCACTGGCTTGAAAAGCCTCGCTCGCTGGTGGCGGGTTGAGGGGGGTTGGGTCGGAGAGGACGGACAGGGTGTGCTCCTTGGGAGCCAACTGGCGCAAAGAATCGGGGTTGGCCGGGGGGGAGTTGTCCGGATAACGTACCAGGGTAGGACTGTTCTTTTCCCCATTCGTGGTCTTGTCCAGACCGGCGGAGTGGAAGAAGAGCAGGTCTTTGTCCATCTCAAGAAGGCCCAAGATCTCTTCGGCCTTCCAGGAAAAGTGGATAAAATTCAGGTGAGTGCTCTGGTGACGCCGGACAATGGCCTTGCCATAAGGGCCAGCCGGATCGGCCCAGCGCGCCTTTCCCCGGAGGAGTACGAAACCTGGTATTGTTCGCCCTTTCTTAACTCTATCATCCATCAGTTTGAGGAAGCGATTCCCGACTCCAGCGCCAAGGCTATCCGCCAGGTGAGCGAGGCGGAGGGGGCGTTTATCGGCAAGATGAGGCTCACCTTTATGTTGACGGTTGCTTTAGCCCTGCTCGCAGCTTCCCTCGGCGTTATGGCCGCCATGATGACGGCGATCTTCGAGAGGCGCCAGGAGATCGGCTTGATGAAGGCCTTGGGAGCCGATGGGAAACAGATCAGTCTCTTTTTCCTTCTAGAGGGAGGGATAAGCGGCTTTTTCGGTGGCGTGCTTGGCTACTTCGGCGGGCTGGCCTTCGCGCGTCTGCTTGCTGCCCGAACTTTCTCGCTCGCGAGTTTCTCGCTTCCACTTTCGCTCCAAGGAGTCATCCTTTTCACGACTTTAATTCTGGCGGTAGGCCTGGCCGTGGTGGGTTCGTTTTTGCCTATGAGGGAGGCGACGCGGCTGGAGCCCATCAGGGCCATGAGGGGAAGCTGAGATGAGGGAGATGACGTGGCAGATCCTGTTGGCATCGCTTCGCTACCGTAAAGGACCCATCGCAGGCTCTGTGTGCGCGGTTGCCTTGGGCGCCACTCTGGTCGTGGCTGCGGTTAATCTGCGACTGGGAATCATGGGGAGGCTCGCAGGGGAGTTAAGGAACTACGGGGCCAATCTTCTACTAGTGCCGCAGAGCGGGACGGGGCCATTCCTCAACGAGACGCAACTCCATAATCTTGAGGATAGCAGGGTGAAAGATCGGCTCAGGGGATACGTTCCGTTTCTTTACAGTGTGGTGAAAATCCGGGGTAGAGATATCGTTTTGGGAGGGACTCTTTTTACCGCCGCCAAGGCGGTGCACCCGTGGTGGCAGGTGGAGGGAAGGTGGCCCAGGGAAAAAGGCGAAGCCCTTGTGGGGCTGAACGTTGCCGCCAAGCTGGGCCTTCGTTTGGGAGACCCTCTTTCGGCGGTTTACAAGAGTTCCCGACTCACCTTCTCCGTGGCGGGGGTGTTGCGCACCGGTGGATCAGAGGAGCATCAGGTTTTCGTCTCTCTGGAAAGCGCCCAGCAGCTGACCGGGCATCCGGGGTTGTTGACCTCCGTTTACGTCAGCAGCTCGGCCACCACGAGGCTGGATGAGACCGTCGCGGCATTGCGCAAGCTATGGCCAGAGGCCGGGGTACGAACCTTGTTGCAGGTGGCCGAGGCCGAGGAGAAGCTGCTGACTCGCTTGGAGATTTTCCTGGGGCTGGTTGCCCTTTTTGTCCTTCTCGCCTCAGGCCTGAGCGTGTTTTCTACCATGACCAAAGAGGCGCTGGAACGAAAGGTTGAATTGGCGCTCATGCGGGCGCTGGGAGCGGGTGCAAGAGAGGTGGCCTGGATTTTCGCCTGCGAGGCAGCCGGCATCGGTGTGTTCGGCGGAATACTCGGGTCGGCCCTGGGTGTTTTATTTACAGAGATGATCGGCCTTAGCGTGTTTGGTTCGCTCGTTTATCCTAGCCTCATGAGCCTTCCAACAGGGCTCGGCATCGGGCTGGGGGTTTCGCTCTTTTCCAGCCTTTGGGTTGCAAAGCGTATCGCCAGACTCGCCCCGGCGGTCGTCCTGAGAGGGGAGTGAGGGAGAATGGAGCCACTCATTTTGTCGCATGAACTGAGCAAGAACTACAATGGGAAGGTTTGTGCTCTGGACCGAGTCAGCTTAGAGATCTGTCCCGGAGAATGGGTTGCCGTGATGGGCGCCTCAGGTTCCGGCAAAAGCACGCTCCTGAACATGATCGCCGCCCTGGATCTTCCCACGTCCGGCGCTCTTTGGGTCGATGGGGTCGACATTGTCACTTATACAGAGGAGGAGAGGGTCAGATTCCGCAGAGAAAAGGTGGGGCTTATCTTTCAGCATTTTTACCTCATCCCTTATCTCACGGCTGTAGAGAACGTCATGTTGGCTCAGTACTTTCACAGCATGCCGGATAAGGGAGAGGCCGAAGAAGCCTTGCGCCGGGTCGGGCTTGGGGAAAGACTGGATTCTCTCCCCTCGGAGCTTTCAGGCGGGGAACAACAGCGCGTCTGCATTGCCCGAGCCTTGATCAACCAACCCAAGATCGTTTTGGCGGACGAACCCACGGGCAATCTCGACGCCACAAACGAAGAGACGATCATGAAGATTTTTCATCACCTTCACCGCGCCGGTCATACCCTCCTCGTGGTAACTCACGATCCCCACATTGGCCAACAGGCTGATCGGATCATCGAGCTCGACCACGGCCGCGTCGTTCCGGTCGTGTCTTCTCAGCG
>Ga0209640_10002142_pt1 | contig 17124 bp, 16 predicted proteins | sample RifCSP10_1_FD_184018 | JGI IMG/M metagenome (GOLD analysis project Ga0209640, IMG submission 184018) | Soil microbial communities from Rifle, Colorado - Rifle CSP2_sed 10_1 (SPAdes) (version 2) | ecosystem: Environmental > Terrestrial > Deep subsurface > Rock core/Sediment | place: Rifle... | reverse complement strand
AACCGGGGATGCGCGTCAGGCGCTCGGCGACGAGCCCGCCGGTACACGATTCCGCGGTCGCGAGCGTCAGGCCGCGCGCGACGAGCGCCTCCCCCACGATCCCTTCGAGCGAGCTCTCCTCGCCCTCGCCGTAGACCGCGCTGCCCAGGCATTCGCGCGCTCGCGCCGCCATGGCGTCCAGCCGCGCGCGCCGCGCCGGCTCCGCGCCGACCGCCAGCAGCCGGACACGCACCTCGCCCGGCGAGGCAAGCACCGTCACCGTCTCACGGCCGAACTCTGCGTAGAGCGGCTCCAGTCGCTGATCCACCTCCGATTCGGGCCGCAGCGCCACTCTCAGCGTCCGGCGCTCGCGCGCGACTCCGAGCGCCCGCTCGGCGAGCCACGGCTCGAGATAGAGGCCGGTCAGGACCTCGAGCTCGAAAGGGACACCGGGGAAGAGGAAGATCGTCCGCCCTTCGACCTCGACCCGTTGGCCGGGCGCGGTGCCGCGCGGGTTCTCGAGCACCGCCGCTCCTTCGACCACCCTCGCCTGGCGCCGGTTGTTCGCGGTCGGGGTCCGCCCGAACGCCGCGAAGCGCCGCTCGATGGCGGCCACGATCCGCTCGTCCTCGAGGAGCCTCCGGCCGAGCGCGCGGGCGCACGCCTCGCGGGTGACGTCGTCGGCCGTCGGACCGAGGCCGCCGCCGACGACGACCAGCTCGGCCTCGGCGAGCAGCGCCGAGATCTCGCGCGCGATCCTCGCCTCGTCGTCGCCGACGACGGACTTGCGCACCAGCTCGACGCCGAACCGCTCGAACAGCTCGGTCAGGCGAAGGGAGTTGGTGTCGAGGCGATCGGCGCTGAGCAGCTCGCTGCCGACGGCGAGAATCCCGGCCAGCACGGCGAGCGAGAATAACAGGCCGCGTTTGACACCCGAGGCGGCGGCTCCGTACGATGCCGGCCCATGTCCTGCAAGCTCGCGCCGCTCGTTCTCCTCGTTCTGACGCTGCCCGCGGCGTTCGCCGCCGCGCCGCGCATCGAGGCCCGGGCCGCGGGCGGGGAGGGCCCGCGCGCCGTCCGCCAAGACGATGGCAGCCTCTCCGTGGTGTACGGCGACCGCGAGGAGTCTCTCGATCTGCCGGCGCGGAGCGCCGTCGCCGCCATCGCCGCGGTCGGCGAGGGCTGGTGGGCCGCCGGGACCGTCCGCGACGGTGCCGGCACCGAGCTCTGGCTCGCCCGCACGGGAGAAGGCTCACGCGGAGTCGCGGCGCCGGGCGACCGGAACGGGGCGCAGCGCACGAACCCGGTCCTGCTCGCGCGAGCCTCCGGACTGTCCGGAGTCGCCTGGCTCGAAGGCGACGCGCACGACCGCTTCGCGGTCCGTTTCGCGCACTGGAACGGCGACACCTTCGCCGCGCCCGCCACCATCGCTCCGCCGGGTCCCGGAAGTCAGCTCGCGCTCGCCGGCGTGGTCCTCGCGGACGGAAAGATGCTGCTCGTCTGGGCCGGATACGACGGCAGCGACGACGAGATCTGGACGGCGGTCGGCGATGGCGACGGTTGGTCGCCACCGGCGCGCGTCGGGGGCGACAACGCGGTGCCCGACATCACGCCCGCGATCGTGGCGACCGCGGACGGCGCGTTCGTCGTCTGGAGCCGGTTCGACGGCTCGGAGTATCGGCTAGCGTTGGCGAGGTGGGACGGCGCCGGGTTCGGGAGTGCGCGCTGGCTGGCCGAGCCGGGCTCGCTCTTTCCGAGCTTCGAGCGGCCGGGCGGCGCGCTCGGAGTGCTCTATCGCGACGCGCGCTCCGACGCCTGGGCGCTCGGCGAGCTCGACCCTGAAGGCCGGCTCCGCCGCACCGCCCGCGTCGCGGCTCCGAACGACGAGCGGCCGGCCGTCGCCCTCGGCAAAGACAACGTGATCTGGAAGTTCGGCGGCCGCGAGCTGTCGACCGACTGGGAGTAGCGCACCGGCGGAATCAGTCGACGCGGCCGACGACCAGCTGGCGCGGCTCCGCGCGGTCGTCGATCTCGAAGCAGGCGGCGAAGCGGCCCACCAGCCACGGCTCGTCCTCGCGCAGGTAGACACGCGCCAGCTCCTCCCCGCTCTCGACCTCCCGGCCGATGCGCGTCCGGTAGCGCAGGGCGACGCCGCGGTCGAGCTCGCCGCCCGCGGTCCGGCGGGCGCCGCCCGCTTCCCCGAGCAGCTCGCCGAGCCGCTTCGTGGCGACCCTCCGCACCACTCCGGTCCGGCCGGCGAGGATCGGCCGCTCGACCGGCGCCAGCACGAGCTCGGGGCGATCGAACCAGGCGCGCTCGGCGCCCTGCGCGACCGCCCAGCGCACGAACGCCTCGCGGGCCCGCCCGGAACCGAGCGCGGCCCGCAGCGCCGCTTCGTCGAGATCGGCTTCGGTCAGGCGCACGAGCTCGAGCGCGAGCGCCACCGTCAGCTCGACTGTCTCGCGTGGCCCCCCGCCCTCGAGACAGTCGAGTGCCTCGCGCACCTCGGCGGCGTGGCCCGACCACTCGCCGAGCGGCTGATCCATGTCGGTCAGCAGCGCCGAAGCCTTGACGTCGAGCCCGCGGGTGATCTCGACCATACGCCGCGCCAGCTCGCGCGCCTTGCCGAGCTCGGGCAGGAAGGCGCCGTCGCCGGTCTTGACGTCGAAGACGATCGCTGCGGCGCCGGTCGCCAGCTTCTTCGACAGGATGCTCGCCACCATCAGCGGCAACGAGTCGATCGTCGCCGTGCGGTCGCGCAGCGCGTAGAGGCGGCGGTCGGCCGGCGCGATCGCCTGGGTGGCGACTCCCAGCGCGATACCGGTCTCGGCCAGCGCGCGCAACGCGCTCTCGCGATCGAGGTCCTGGCGCAAGCCGGGGATCGACTCGAGCTTGTCGGCGGTGCCGGCAGTGTGGCCCAGCCCGCGGCCGGTGAGCATCGCGACCGGAATGCCGCACGCGGCCAGCAGCGGCGCCAGCACGAGCGAAACGGTGTCGCCGACGCCGCCCGTCGAGTGCTTGTCGGTCAGGTTCGGAAAGTCGCGGGAGAGCTGCCAGCGCTCGCCCGAGTCGAGCATGGCGCGGGTCAGGGCGACCGTCTGCTCCTCGTCGAGGTCGCGGATCGCGGCGCCCATCAGGAAGGCGCCGAGCTCGGCTTCGCTCCAGGAGCCGTCCGCCGCGCCGCGCGCGACGGCGGTCAGGTCCTCGGGGTCGAGACGGCGGCCCGCGCGCAGCTCGGCGAGGATCCGGAACGCCTCGCTCAGGAGGCGGCCCCTACCTCCGCCAATCGCTGGCGCGCGGAGCCGGCGAAGGGCGAGTCGGGGTGCTCGTCGACGATGCGGCGCAGCGCGGCGCGTTCGTCGTCGGCGTGACCGAGCGTCCGGTGCGTCTCGGCGAGCTCCCAGAGCAGCGCGTCCGCGGGCAGATCGCCGGCGCTACGCTCGAGCGCCTTGCGAACCTCGGCGAGGACCTCTTCGCCACGCCCTTCGGCACGACCGATCGTCCACAGGTTGCGCTGGGCTACGGCCGCCAGGAGTCCACCCGGAGCCTGGTCGAGGAACTCGCGCCAGAGCTTCTGCGCGGTGGCGCGATCGCCGCCGGCGAACGCACGATCCGCCAGCCAGAGCCGTGCCGCGGCGCCGGCGTCGGTGCCGCCGTGCTCGGCGACGACCTTCTCGAACCGCTCGCGCGCTCTCCGGTCGCGGTCCGCTTCGGTCGCGAAGCTCGGCGCGGCGGGATCGTCCGGGCGCGCGCCGGTCGCCGTCACGGGTGCGCTCGCGATGCGCAGCGCCTCGCCCAACGCGGCGTTGGCGCTCTCGGCGCGGCTGCCATGCCACGCGACGGCACCCCAGACCAGGAGCCCGGCGGCCAGCAGACCGGCGGCGCCGTAGAGGATCGCCCGCAGGTGGTGTTCGGCAAAGTGGACGCTCGCCTCGACCGCTTCGCCGAGCTCGTTGCGTTTCAGTTCCCCACGGGTCAGATGAGTGGCCATTCCCGCCTGCCTGCCTCCCGATTGTCGATGGGATCGCTCTGGTGCGGCTGGGAGGAGTCGAACCCCCGACCAAGAGCTTAGGACGCTCCTGCTCTATCCAGCTGAGCTACAGCCGCCCAGCGCCGGAGTTTATCTCAGAGCCTGCTCCAGATTCCTTCACAGGCTCTCAGTAGCAGATGAGGGACTCGACTTCGTAGCCCTTCAGCTTCGAGCGGCCGGCGAGGAACCCGAGCTCGATGATGAATCCGAATCCGAGCACGCTGGCGCCCGCCGCTTCCACCATGCGCGCGGTGGCGAGCGCCGTGCCGCCGGTGGCGATGACGTCGTCGACGATCAACACGCGCTCGCCCGGCCCCACCGCGTCGGCGTGCATTTCGAGCCGGTCGGTGCCGTATTCGAGATCGTAGCTCTCGGTGAGGGTGCGGCCGGGCAGCTTGCCCGGCTTGCGGACCGGCACGAACCCGGCGTTCAAGCTGTAGGCGAGCGAAGGGCCGAACCAGAAGCCGCGCGATTCGATGCCGACCACCTTGTCGACGCGGTGGCGGGCCGAGAAGAGCCACGCGAAGCGGTCGACCGTCATGCGCAGGGCGATCGGCTCCTTGAGCAGCGTGGTGATGTCGTAGAAGTTGACTCCCGGCTTCGGGAAATCCGGCACTTCACGGATGTAGCTCTTGAGATCGTCCAAGCTCGCCTCCTCGTTCGGCTGGATTCAGAACCGCGCGTCGAACCGTTCGTCCGGTCCGGCGCCGCCCGCGCGCTCCTCGACCCGCTCGACGCGCGCGAACGACGGGCCGCGCTCGAGCCCGGAGCGGAAGCGGTCGAGCGCCGCCTCGTCGCCTTCGGCCACCGCCACCACGGTGCCGTCCGTCTCGTTGCGCACCTCCCCGCGCACACCGAGCGTGCGGCCCAGGCGCACCACGTAGGCCCGGAAGCCGACACCCTGCACGCGCCCCTCGACCCGGTAGCGGCGAGCGATCACGACCGCCCCTCGTCGCCCGACGACCAGCCGTGGCGGCCGACGAGCGGCACGAAGGCGACCTCTTCGAGCTCGCGCCTGCGCAGCTTCCCCGCCGCGGTGCGTTCGTAGAGCACCAGGCGCTGGCGCCGACGATCACCTTCCGGGACCACCAGTCGGCCCTTGGGCGCGAGCTGTTCGAGCAATGGCCGCGGGGCTTCGGGCGCGCCGGCAGTGACCACGATGCGGTCGAAGGGCGCCACCTCGCTCCAGCCGACGGTGCCGTCGAAGGCCTGGATCTTGACGTTCAGCAGCCCCAATTGCCGCATGCGCCGGATTGCTTGATGGGCCAGCTCGGGGATCCGCTCGAGGCTGTAGACCCAGCGCGCGAGCCGGGCGAGGATCGCGGTCTGGTAGCCCGAGCCGGTGCCGATCTCGAGCACCTTGTGGGTCCCATCGACTTCGAGCAGCTCGGTCATGCGCGCGACCACCCACGGTTGCGAGATCGTCTGCGCCTCGCCGATCGGCAGCGCGTGGTCGCCGTAGGCTTGGGTTCGCAGATGCTCGCGGATGAAGAGGTGGCGCGGCACCTCTCTCATCGCGGCCAGGACGCGCGCGTCGCGCACGCCGCGGGCCTCGACCAGCTCGCGCACCATCCGTTCGCGCTCGTAGGTGTCATTCCGCACCGGCGTCCTCGGGCACGGTCAGGGCGTGGAGCCGGGAGGCGATTCCGTCGTAGGCGGCGAGGCCGCGGTAGTCGGTCAGGTCGAGGTGGAGCGGAGTCACCGACACGAAACCGTTCTTCACCGCCTCGTGATCGGTGCCGAGATCGTCCTGCCACTCGGGCGTGCCGGCGATCCAGTAGTACTTGTGGCCCCGCGGATCGGTCTTCTCCACCACCGACTGCCGGTAGACGCGCTTGCCGAGACGCGAGAAGAGGACGCCGCGCGGCTCGCCGGCCGGGAAGTTGACGTTGAGCAGCAGGTCCGGCGGCAGCGCCGGCTCGTCGAACAGGCTCTCGATGAAGCGAACCGCGAGCTCGGCCGAGCGTGCGAACGAGAAACCCTCCGCGACTTCCTGGCTGAAGGCGATCGACGGGATGTCGAGGAGCGAGCCCTCGAAGGTCGCCGAGACGGTTCCGGAGTAAGTCACGTCGTCGCCGACGTTGAGGCCGAAGTTGATCCCCGAGACCACCAGATCGGGCGGCGATTCCTTGAGCAGCCAGAGCACGGCGAGGTTGACGCAGTCGGTGGGCGTGCCGTCGACCGCGTACCAGTTCTCCTCGATCTTCTGCAGCCGCAGCGGCCGCGACAGGGTCAGCGAATGGCCGGTCGCGCTCTGCTCGCGGTCGGGAGCGACGACGATCACCTCTCCCACGCGCCCGAGCGCGCGGGCGAGCAGCCGGAGCCCCTCCGAGTAGATGCCGTCGTCGTTGGTGATCAGGATGCGTTTCAAGCTCGTCTCCGCACGCGGGAGACTTCCACAGAAGCCGTTGAGCGCCAAGACCTCGCGGCGCGGGCTCAGCGCTTCCAGGCGAGGCGATCGCCCGAACGGTCGAGATACTTGCCGACCAGGGGCTCGAGCATGGCGAGCGTCTCCTCGGGCACCAAGCCGGGGTCGGTGATGAGCGCCATGCGCAGCGCGTCGGCGCAGTCGTTCTCGACCCCGTCGAGCGTGGCCACCGCGCGGCGGACGACGCGCTGGGCGAGCGCGACGTTCTTGCGCAGGACCTCCATGACGCCTTCGCCGGTGACCGCTTCCTCCTCCTCGTGCCAGCAGTCGTAGTCGGTGACCATGGCGAGCGACGCGTACGCGATCTCGGCCTCGCGCGCCAGCTTCGCCTCCTGGAGGTTGGTCATGCCGATGACGTCCACGCCCCACTGCCGGTAGACCATCGACTCGGCGCGGGTCGAGAACTGCGGGCCCTCCATGTTGAGGTAGGTGCCGTTGCGATGCACCGTCGCGCCGACCTCCTTCGCCGCCTCGTAGAGGACGCCGGCGAGCGCCGCCGAGATCGGCCGCGCGAGCGAGACGTGGGCGACGATGCCGTTGCCGAAGAAGGTGTCGGGGCGATGGCGGGTGCGGTCGTAGAACTGATCGGGCACCACGATCTGCCCGGGCGCGTACTCCGTCTTCATCGAGCCGACGGCGGAGACCGAGATCAGGAAGTCGACGCCGAGCTTCTTGAAGCCGTAGATGTTGGCGCGGAAGTTGAGCTCGCTCGGCAGGATCCGGTGACCGCGGCCGTGGCGGGCGAGGAAGGCGACCTTGCGGCCGTCGAGCTCGCCCAGGACGAAAGCGTCGGAAGGCTCGCCCCAGGGCGTCTCGATCCGCCGCTCCTCCTCGACGTGGAGCGCGGCCATCTCGTAGAGCCCGCTGCCGCCGATCACACCGATCCGTGCTCCGCTCATCGCGCCCTCCGTGGCTTCCGTATGTCGGGAAGGTGTTTCGAGAGCCGGCGAGATCGCCGGCCGATCGACGAGATTAGCACGGCGCTCCGCCCCCGAACCGCGGTCCGATCAACCGCGCGCCGCTGCCGCGACCGCGATCGCGGTGGCCAGCGCGCGGCGCGCTTCGCCGCCGCCGACCGAGCGCGACGCCTCGCCCCGGCACGCCTTGACGAACTCTTCGAGCTCGCGCCGGAGCGGCTCGGCCTTCTCGATCGCGATCGTCTCGGGCAGGATCCGGCGCTCCTCGCCGGAGCGTTCGAGCCGATAACCCTTGATCTCCTGCGCCTGGTAGTCGAGCGAGCGGTAACGGTCCGAATAGAAGGCGCGCAGCACGCGCACCTTTTCGCTCGAAACCCGCGAGGCGCTGACGTTGGCGACCATCCCGGAGGCGAAGGCGAGGCGCGCGCTGACGATGTCGATCCGCTCCGAGAGCACCGCGATGCCGGTGGCGCGGATCTCGGCCACCTCCGAAGCGTCGAGCGCGTGGAGGATCTGGAGATCGTGGATCATCAGGTCGGCGATGACGTCGACGTCGAGGCTGCGCGGTGAGAAGACGCCGAGCCGGTCGATCTCGACGTAGCGCGGCGATCCCGCGGCGTCGAGCAACGCCGCCACTCCCGGGTTGTGGAACTCGACGTGGCCGACGGCGAGCACGCGCCCCGCCGCCTCCGCTGCCGCAATGAGCGCGTCCGCCTCGGCCAGCGTGGCGGCGATCGGCTTCTCGACCATCACGTGGACGCCGCGAGCGAGCAGCGCCGAGCCGAGCTCGCGGTGGGTCACGGTCGGCGTCGCGACGACCGCGGCGTCGATCGAGCCCGCGAGCTCTTCGAAGGAATCGAAGACCGCCGCGCCGTGCTCGCCGGCGACCGCCAGGGCGACTTCGGGCCGCGCGTCGTGGACGCCGACGCGCTCGACTCCGGCGATCGAGCCGAGCAGCCGGATGTGGTGCCGCCCGAGCGCGCCGGCACCGAAGATCCCGACCCGCAGGTCACTCATCCTGGGCGCTCTCCTCGTCGCGGCCGCGCGGCGAAGCGCGCACGACGCCGCGTCGCGCGCTGCGCACGAAGTCGATCAAGTAGCGGACGTCCTCCTGCTCGCCGAGCTCCGATTCGAGCCGGGCGATCGCCTGGGTGCTGTTGAGCCCCGAGCGCAGGAAGATCCGCATCGCGGCCGAGATCGCCCGGATGCGCTCGGCGTCGAGTCCCTTGCGCTGCAAGCCGATGCGGTTGACGCCCAGCACCACCGGCCGTAGACCGACCGTCTTGACGAACGGCAGCGCGTCGGCGAGCAGACGCGTGTAGCCGCCGATGTAGGCGTGGCGGCCGATGCGGCCGAACTGCTGGATCGCCGAGAAGGCGCCGACGATGGCGTCGTCGCCCACCTCGCAATGACCGGCCAGCGTGGCGTTGTTGGCGAATACCGTCCGGCTGCCGACCCGGCAGTCGTGCGCGACGTGCGAATAGACCATCAGCAGGTTCTCGTCGCCGACCCGTGTCACGGCGCCGCCCTTGCCCGTGCCCCGGTGGATGGTGACGAACTCGCGGATCCGGTTGCGATCGCCGATCTCGAGCGAGACCCGCTCGCCGGCGTACTTCAGGTCCTGGGGATCGGTCCCGAGACAGGCGTGCGGATAGACGAGGTTGCCGCTGCCCAGCTTCGCCGGACCGTGGATCTGGGCGTTGGCTCCCACCTGCGTGCCGGCGCCGATCACGACCTCGGCTCCGATCACGGCGAATGGGCCGATCTCCACTCCGTCGCCGAGCTCGGCCGTCGGATCGACGGCCGCGAGCGGATGGATCCGCGCGCTCATCGCACCGCGTCTCGGTCGAGAGTGGTCGACAGCAGCTCGGCCTCGGCGTGGACGACGCCGTCCACCAGCGCCCTTGCCGCCAGCTTGCAGTAGTTGGCCTTGAGCCGCAGCACTTCGGCCTCGAGCCGGACCTGATCGCCCGGCACCACCGGCTTGCGGAACCGCGCACGCTCGATCGACATGAAGAGGAGGAGCTTGCGCTCGCGGTCGGGGTCGTCGTGCATGAGCAGGATGCCGCCCGCCTGCGCCATCGCTTCGACCAGCAGGACTCCGGGCACCACGGGGTGGCCCGGGAAGTGGCCGACGAAGAACTCCTCGTTGATGGTGAAGTTCTTGATCGCCGCGATCCGCCGCTTCGGCTCCATCTCGAGCACGCGATCGATCAACAGCATCGGGTAGCGGTGCGGCAGCACCGACATCACCCAGCGAATGTCCCAGTTGGCGTCGGTCAACGACTCTCCTCCCCGGGTTCCGCCTCGCGCCCGCCTTCCTGCCGCTTTTCGAGTGCCCGCAATCGGCGCCAGATCTCGTCCAGCCGGGCGAGCAGAGCCTGTCGGCGGCGCCAGCGGCCGATCGGAGCCGCCGGTATGCCGGCCACCACCTCGCCGGCAGCGACCTCCTCGTAGACGGCCGACTTCGAGGCGACCTGCACCCGGTCGCCGACCGTCAGGTGTCCCGCCACCCCGGACTGGCCGCCGAGAACCACGCCGTCGCCCAGCTCGGCGCTGCCGGCAATGCCCACCTGACCGCAGAGAATCGAGTTGCGTCCGACTCGAACATTGTGTCCGACCTGCACCAGATTGTCGATCTTGGTGCCCGAGCCGATCGTCGTGTCGTCGAGCGTGGCGCGATCGATGGCGCTGAGCGCCCCGATCTCGACGTCGGAGCCGATCTCGACTCCGCCGACCTGCGGGATCTTGTGGTGCACTCCGCGCTCGGTGGCGTAGCCGAAGCCGTCGGCGCCGAGCACCGAGCCAGCGTGGACGACGACGCCTTCGCCGAGACGCACGCCCGGATAGAGCACCACGTGAGGGTGCAGCACCGAGCCGGCACCGATCCGGCAGTCGTGGCCGACCACGGCGTGCGCGTGGATGGCGGCGCGCGCTCCGACGACAGCGCCCTCCTCGATCACCGCGAAGGGCCCGACGTGGGCGCTGGGATCGACGGTGGCGCCCACCGCCACGACCGCGGCGGGATGGATGCCCGGTTCGGCCGCGCGCGACGGATGGTAGAGCTCGATCAGCCGCGCCAGCGCGACCTGCGGGTTGCTCACGATCAACTGGTCGGAAGCGAGCTCGGGCCGCCGGACACCGACGAGCAGAGCGCCGGCTCGGGTCGAGCGGGCTTCGTCCAGGTATCGCGCGCTGGTCAGGAAGGCGAGATGCCGCGGCCCCGCCGAGGCCAGGGTGCGCACCCCCTCGAGCTCACGCTCGGGATCGCCGACGACCTCGCCGCCGACCCGCTCCGCGAGCTGGGCGAGCGTCCAGGTCACGTCTCAGGGCGCGGCCGGAGCGCCGCCGGCGTCGATGCGCTGGATCAGCTCGTCGGTGATGTCGACTTTCTCGTCGGCCCAGACGATGCCCGAGGGCTGGTTGGCCTGGGTGAAGAAGCCGACGTTGAGGATGAAGGAGTAGCCCTGTTCGCGCCCGAACTGCTCGACCAGCGGCCCGAGCTTGCGCTCGAGCTCGGCGAACGCCGTCGCTTGCGCCTCCTCCATCTCCTTCTGCAGGTCCTCGCGCAGCCGCCGCGCCGAAGTGACCTTCTCGTCGAGCTCGCGCTGCAACTGCGCGATCTTGTCGTCGGAGAGCGAGACCCGGCCGTCGGCGATCCGCTTCTGGAGCTGCTGGATCTCGTCGTTGACCGGCTTGATTCGGCCCGCCTTCTCCTCGGCGAGCTTGTCGAGGCGCGCGAGCACCTCTTTGCCGGCGGCCGACTGCGTGATCAGCCGTCGGGTGTCGATCAGACCGATCTTGGTGTCCTGCGCCCGGGCGGCCGTCGCGGAGGCCACGAGAAGCAGGGCGACGATGCCTGAGAGAGTGCGGATTCGGCTGCTCATGAAGCGCGTACCTCCAGAAGGGTTTAGAACGTGACGCCGATCGAGAACTGGAACGCCTCGAACGAGTCGTCGGGAAGCGGATCGAGGTTGCTCGAGTATATGAACCGCAGCGGCGCGCCGAACACCGGCACGAAGACCCTGAGCTCGGCTCCGGCGCTCTTCCGCAGGCGTCCGAGATCGATCGACTGGTCTTCTCCGTAGACCTGGGCCGCGTCCACGAAGGCGACGACGCGGAACGGACCGCCGATGAGCAAATGGTATTCCAAATTGAGCTGCAGGAAGCTGTTGCCGCCCAGCAAGGTCCCGTTGTCGTCGATCAGGCGCTCGTCGGGCCGGCACGGCTCGAGAGGGCGCCCGGGGTACCGCTCGCCGCCCTCGCAGCGCACGGTCAGGTCGCGGAACTCGAAGCCGCGGATGCTCGTCTCGCCGCCCAGGAAGTAGCGCTCGAGTGGAACCAGCTCTCGGTTGTCAATCGGTTCGATCCAGCCGGCCTCGGCATTGAAAGCGAGCACGGTCTTCATCGGGACCGTGGTCAGCGGCCGGAACCAGCTGAAGCCCACTTCGGGACGGATGAAGTAGTTGTTGCCGCCCAGGACGCCGCCGGCGTATTCGACCGAGGCGCTGATCCGCTGTCCGACGGTCGGCTCCAGGCGGCTGTCGCGGCTCTCGTAGGCGTAGAACGGCCGGATGGACGAGTTCGAGATCTTGAACTCGATCGGGATCAGCACACCGTCGCCGCCGAGCACCGAGACCTTGTCGTTGCGATCGAAGCGGCTGTAGGAAACGGAGAAGCTGCTGAAGAAACCAAACGAGCGGCCGTAGGTCAGCACCGCACCTTGGCTGGTCTGGGAGTTCTCGATATTGAACAATTGGGTGTAGTCGACCGACGAATTGTAGATCTGCAGCCCGATCGACTGCGGCCGATCGAGGAACCAGGGGATGAAGTAGGAGAGATCGTACTGGTCGCTGTAGCGTCCGGACTGCACCGAGACGCCCACCGATTCGCCGCGCCCCAGGAAGTTCTGCGTCCGCACGGAGAGCTGGCCGAAGAATCCGAAAGCTTCGCTCCAACCGCCGCCGACCTGCAGCTCGGTACGGTCGGACTCCTCGCCGTGAACCAGGAGTTCGACCGTTTTCTTCTCGGCGTCGAAGTGCTCGAAGGTGATCGGATCGTCCTCGTCGAGCTTGAAGTAGTTGAGCTGGTTGATCTTGAACAGGCTGTTCTTGACCGCTCCCATGTTCAGGAGCGTGCCCTCCTGGACCCGGAACTCCCGCCGCAGCACCTTGTCGCGGGTCCGCGTATTGCCTTCGAACTCCAGACGTCCGACCCGGAACTGGTCGCCCTCGTTGATCTTCACCACCAGGTCGGCGACGTCGCCTTCGCGCTCGACGAGCTCGCTGCGGACCTCCGACATGATGTGGCCGGTATTGCGATAGATCTCGCTAATCGCCTCCAGGCCCTCGTCGATCGTCTTCGAGCGCAGCCAGCCGCCGCGCGGCCGCTTGAAGACCCTGAGCAGCGGCTCGTCCGGGAAGATCTCGTTGCCCTCGATCCGGATTTCACCCAGCTTCCAGCGCGCGCCTTCGTCGATCGGGATCTCGACGCCCAGCCGCCGCCGCTGTCGCTTGGCGATCACTGACAGCTTCGGCTCGGCGACCTCGATGCGCTTGTAACCGGCGGCCCGATAGAGGTCGCGCACCTTGTTCAGGTCCTCCTCCATCGAGGCCGGATTGTAGATGTCCTTGCGAATCAGCCTGTTGACGAACCCGGTCTCCTTGGTCTTCTTCATCGTCCACTTGAGGCGTGCGTCGCGAAAGACCTCGTTGCCGACGAACTCGATTCTTCCGATGCGGACCTTTTCGGCCTCGTCGATCGTGAAAAGAACCCGGCGCTCGCCGGGCGAGATCTCCTCCAGCTTGTAGCTCGCCTCGGCGAAACGGAAGCCCTTGTCGCGGTACATCTCCTCGATCGCCGCCTCGAGACGCGCGATTTCTCCCAGGTCGAGCGGATCACCTTCGCGGGCGTCGATCTGGTCTCTGGCGATGCGCTCGTTGATGTCGGTGCGGGAGATGCCTTTGAGACCCTCGTAGACGATCGAGCGCAGGATCGGCCGCTCGAGGACGGTGATCACCAGCTTCACGCCGCCTTGCTCGGCGGGCAGCTTCTCCACCTCGATGTCGTCGACCAGCCGACGCTCCCAGAGCTCGTGGATGCGCCGGTCGAGCGCCGCTTCGTCGAGCGCCGCGCCGACTTCCAGGCCGAGATAGAACGTCAGCGTCTCTTCGGGCAGCGCCCGCAAACCCCGAAAATCGATCGCACGAATCACCTCCTGCGCGCTCGCGGCACGCGCGGCGAACAGCAGCATCGCCGCAACGAGACAGGCTTTCATTGCGCGCATCGTCCCTCCGTGCGCTGGGTTTCGAGAATCCGCCTGCAAAGCCGGTACCGGACCGGGTGCGACTAGGTCACCAACTCCCGTCGCCGGACGCGGAAGACGATCTCCTCCCCGCTGACGTCGCCTTCGAATGCCTCGACGCTCTCGCCTTCGGTCCGGATCAGCAGATCCGAGATCGCGTCTTGAACGAAGCGTTGAATCGTCCGCCGGAGCGGACGAGCGCCCGTCGAGGGATCGAGCCCCGCGCGGGCGAGCAGCCACCGCTTGGCGGCGTCGGTCAGCTCGAGGCCGAGATGCCGCTGGGACAGCGTATCCCGCACCTCGTCGAGCAGGATGTCGACGATCTTCTCGAGCTCCTCCGCGCCCAGCGGCCGGAACACGATGACCTCGTCGACGCGGTTGATGAACTCCGGGCTGAAGCTGCGCTTCAGCTCCGCCAGGATCTCCTCCTCGATGCGCTTGAAGCCCTCGTCCTCGCTCTGGCCGCCGAATCCCATCCGCCCGCCGCGCACCACCATCTTGCTGGCGAGGTTCGAGGTCATGATGATGAGCGTGTTCCGGAAGTCGACCGTGTTGCCGTAGGAGTCGGTCAGGATGCCGTCTTCGAGGATCTGGAGCAGGAGGTTGGCGAGATCCGGATGCGCCTTCTCGATCTCGTCGAAGAGCACCACCGAATAGGGCTGGCGCCGGATCCGCTCGGTCAGCTGGCCGCCCTCTTCGTGTCCGACATAGCCGGGCGGCGAGCCGATCATCTTCGACAGCGAGTGCTTCTCCATGTACTCGCTCATGTCGAAGCGGACCAGCGCCTGCTGCGACCCGAACAGGAACTCGGCGAGCCGCCGCGCGACCTCGGTCTTGCCGACGCCGGAGGGGCCCAGGAAGATGAACGAGCCCATCGGCCGGCGCGGATTCGCCACGCCCAGGCGCGAGCGCCGGATCGCCCGTGCGATACCGCTGATCGCCGGATCCTGGCCGACCACGTGCTTGCGCAGCGTATCCTCCATGTTGAGCAGGCGCTCCTGCTCGTCCTTCTGCAGCGACGAGACGGGAATGCCGGTCCACGACGAGACGACCTCCTCGATGTCGCGCGCGGTGACTTCGAGATCGGCGTCGTGGCCGCTCGCCGACGCCATCCGGGCCAGATCCTCGCGCAGCTCGATCTCGCGCTCGCGCAAGTAGACGGCGCTCTCGAACTCCTTGTCGGAGATCGACTGCTTCATCTGCTTCACAACGTCGCGGATCTCCTGCTCGACCTTGCGCAGGTGCTGGGTGTCGCGCACGCGGCGGAGCTTGACCTTGGCGCCGGCCTCGTCGAGCACGTCGATCGCCTTGTCGGGCTGGAAGCGGTCGGGGATGTAACGGGTCGATTGATAGATGGCGGTCCTGAGGGCCTCGTCGCCGTAGCGCACCTTGTGGAAGGACTCGTAGCGGTCCTTGATTCCCTCGAGGATCGACATCGTCTCTTCCGGCGAAGGCGGGCTGATGACCACCGCCTGGAACCGGCGCAGGAGCGAGCGGTCCTTCTCGATGAACTTGCGGTACTCCTTGAGCGTGGTGGCGCCGATGCAGGCGATCTCGCCGCGCGAGAGCGCCGGCTTGAGGATGTTGGCGGCGTCGAGCGAGCCTTCGGCCGAGCCGGCGCCGATCAGCGAGTGGATCTCGTCGACGAAGACGATGATCTCCTTGTTCTCGCGCAGCTCCTTCAAGATCCCCTTCAGCCGCTCCTCGAACTGGCCGCGGTACTTGGTGCCGGCGACGATCAGCGACAGGTCGAGCGCCAGCACCTTCTTGGTGGCCAGGAAGATCGGCACCCGGCCTTCGACGATGCGCTGGGCGAGGCCCTCGATGATCGCGGTCTTGCCGACGCCCGGCTCGCCGAGCAGGATCGGGTTGTTCTTGGTCCGCCGCGAGAGGATCTGGACGATCCGCTCGACCTCGCGCTCGCGGCCGACCAGCGGGTCGAAGCCGCCCGAGGCGGCGAGCGCGGTCAGGTCGCGGCTGTACTCGGAGAGAAAAGGCAGCTCCTTCTTCTGCTGCGCCGAGTCGCGCTCGCGGGCGAGCGCCAGGACCTCCTCGCGCAACGAGTAGACGTCGAAGCCGTGCTGCACCAGCACGCGCATCGCCAGGCAGCCCTCGACGCGCAAGACGCCGACCAGCAGGTGCTCGGAGCCGACCGCCGGATGGAGCATCGACTCCGCCTCGTGGGCGGCGTAGGCCAGGATCTTCTTCGATTCCTCGGAGAGCGGCAGCTCGGCGGTCGAGCTGATGCGCTCGACGAACACCCGCTCGCCTTCGATCTCGCGGCGGACGTCGTCCGGTTTGACGTGGAAGCGGCGGAAGATCTCCGCCACGGTCTCTTCGCCTTCGCGCAGGATGCCGAGCAGGATGTGCTCGGACTCGATCACTCGGCTGCCGAGCTTGGAGGCCTCGTAGCGGGCGAAGAAGAGCGCCCGGCGCGCCTTCTCGTTGAATTTCTCGAACACCGGTTCCCGGCCCCCGCTCTCCTTACGAAAGTGCCGCGGATTCAGAGACTTCCATCCCGCAGCACGCCATCGTCGAGCACCAGAATCCTAGCACAGCGACGCGCGAGCTCCGGGTTGTGCGTGACGAGCAGAACGGTGGTGCCGTGGCGCCGCTGGAGCGCGAGCAGGAGCTCGAAGACGACCGCGCCGGCGGCGGGATCGAGGCTGCCTGTGGGCTCGTCGGCCAGCACCAGCGGCGGCTCGAGGAGGAGCGCCCGGCAGAGCGCGACCCGCTGCTGCTCGCCGCCCGAGAGCTGGCCGGGAAAGCGGTCGACCAACTCGGCGAGCCCGACCTCGCCCAGCAGCTCGCGCGCTCGCGCGGCGAGCGCCTCGGGCGCGCGGCCGGCGATGCGGCCGGGCAGCGCGACGTTCTCGAGCGCCGTGAAGTCGGCCAGCAGCTGGTGGAACTGGAAGACGTAGCCGATCGTCCGGTTGCGGAAGCGCGCGAGCTCGCCCGGCGACATGGCGTCGACCCGAGCGCCGCCGATGTCGATCTCGCCCGCGTCGGGCCTCTCCAACCCGCCGAGCAGATGGAGCAACGTCGACTTGCCCGAGCCCGACGGCCCGACCACCGCCGCGATCTCGCCCGGAGCCAGATCGAGGTCGACTCCGCGCAGCACCTCCACCGTGCGCGTCGCGTCGTGGAAGCGCTTGCGCAGCCCGCGCAGCCGGACGGCGACGCTCATCCGCGCAGCGCCTCCGCGGGCGCGATGCGAGCCGCCCGCGTCGCGCCGAGCTGGGCGCAGGCGAGCGTCAGAAGAACGGTGACTCCGACCACCGCGACCACGTCGCCCGCGCGCAAATAGAAGGGCAACGAGTCGAAGACGAGCAGCCCCGGCGGCAGCCGCACCAGCTGCCAGCGATCGAGCGCCGCCGCCGCTGCCGCGCCGACGAGCCCGCCGGCCACCGCTCCGCCGCCGCCGAGCAAGGCGCCGAGCAGCAGAAAGGCGCGGCGCAGTGCGCGC
>Ga0209640_10002141_pt1 | contig 17128 bp, 11 predicted proteins | sample RifCSP10_1_FD_184018 | JGI IMG/M metagenome (GOLD analysis project Ga0209640, IMG submission 184018) | Soil microbial communities from Rifle, Colorado - Rifle CSP2_sed 10_1 (SPAdes) (version 2) | ecosystem: Environmental > Terrestrial > Deep subsurface > Rock core/Sediment | place: Rifle... | reverse complement strand
CCGCCGGCGTCACACCCCTGACGCCGGCGGTCGTTGCCGAACACGAAGGCCGCTAGAACGTCAGCCTCACCGCAAGCTGAATGTTGCGCGAGCCGCCTCCGCCCAGGAACGGATTGCCGATCCCGACGTCGGGCGTCACCGTTATCGGCAGGAACCCAATCCCTCGCCCGGTCACCGGATCGATCCCGTTAAAGCTCGCGTCGGAAGAAAACCCCGGCAGCAGCGGCGACGAGAAGTTCGGATGGTTGAAGATATTGAACATCTCGGCCCTGAATTGTACTTTGACCCGTTCGGTGATCGGCGTCGTCTTGAAGATCGAAAAGTCGAAGTTGCGATAATCGGGTCCTATCAGCGCATTCCGCCCAAGACTGCCGAAGTGCTGCGTGCCCGGTACACAGGATCCCGCGCTGCCGTCCCCGTCCGGATCGAGCGTGCACGGCACCTTGAACGCCGACAGGTTCAGGAAGTTGTCCGGCCCGTGCGTGCCCGCATACGGATCGCCGACCAGATCAGGCCTGGGGAAGAACTCGCCGGTGCCGTTGTAATCGTCGAACAGGTTCACGTGGAATGGGCTGCCGCTTCGCAACGTGACGATGCCGTTCAACTGCCAGCCCCCGCCGACCCGCGGATGACTCTTCCACCAGTTCGGAACGTCGTAGCTGAAGGTCCACACGAACCGCTGCCGCACGTCGAAGTTCGAATTCGCGCGCTCGAGGTCCGGCCTGAAGCTGTTGTCTGGCTGAGTGGCATTCGCGACGTAGTCCTGACCGTCGGACGCATTGTCGATCGAGTGCGACCACGTGTAGTTCACCGTCGACGACAGCCCGTGATGATCGCGCACCCGAAGACTCACCTGCAGCGCGTTGTAGCGCGACTCGGCGGTTGTCTCCAGTCGATTCACGTAGAAGAAAGTCCCGCCCGACGGAGCGAACGGCCCGTTGTCGAACGGACGCGCGGTCGACCGCGCCGGATTCACCGGCTGGTTGATGTCCCGGTAGCGGAACAGCTTCGTTCCCCGCGACCCAACGTAACCGACCTGAAGGACGGCGTTCCCAACCAGTTCGCGCTGGACGTTCACGTTGAAGTTCTGAACGTAAGGCGTACGCAGGTCGGGATCGACCGCGAACACGTCCGAATCGAGATAGTCCGTGAACACAGGAACTCCCGAACGGATCTGGTCCACGGTCGAAAACGAAAACAGGATCGGCGCCGGCCCAACCGGATTGTATGCCGGACCCGGATTGAACGTGTTGAACGGCAACTGCCCGACGAAGAAGTCCTGCGAGAACGCGTCGTAGTACAAGCCCCAGGCGGCGCGAATCACCGTCTTCCCCTTGCCTGTAACGTCCCACGCGAGTCCGACGCTCGGCGAGAAGTTGTTCAGGTCGCGGTCGTACAAGCGGTCGACGAGAGAGAGGCCCGCCTTCGGGTCGAAGTTGCTGAACCTCCCGCGCTCTTCATCTATCACACCGAAGTAGTCCCACCGCACGCCGAGGTTGAGCGTCAGCTTGCGCGTCCACCGGAACGTGTCTTGAAGATAGCCCGCGTGCGAATTCTGAAACGTCCCGCGCCGCGAGTCGCCTTTAGCCGAGCGTCCGCCGCTCAGCGTTCCCGACAGGAAATCCTCGAGCGACGCGAAGTCCAGCCGGCCGCGATAGCCCGCGTCGAAGAACGCGTTGACGAACGTCCGGCGGAACTCGTAGCCGAATTTCAAGTCGTGGCGCGCGAGCTTCCACGAAACGTTGTCGATGAAATGCCAGTTCGTGTCTACGCGCCCTCGCGGCACCGATAGCGTCGATCCGAGCGAGGCGATAGATGATCCGAAATCCGGATCGTTCCTGATGCGGATGAACGGAAGGCCGAAGTCCTGTGCCCCCACCCCCGTGTTCAACCCTATCGAACGGGGATCGAAGTCGCCGTCTTCGGGAAAGAATCCCTCGACGAAGCGATTGTAGCCGAATCGCGCTTCGTTGACGCGCGTCGGCGAGAAGACCTTGACCCACGACAGCGACACCAACTGCACGCGAGTCGGCGTAACGGTGTTGAAGCCGGGCAGCACGTTGCCCGCGAGTATCGCAAGCGGGAACGACTGATCGCTGTCGCCGAAGAAGTACCGCCCGGTTATTTGATTTCGCTCGTTGAACGAATGGTCGATCTTCGCGATCAGGCTGTTGACGTCGTTCTTGGCCGGCGTGGTGACGAAAAGATTCGGGCTCGGGTCAAACAGCGCGACCGGACGGTTCGGCGTGGGCCACGGCTTGCGGGCCAGCAGCCTCGCGATCACCGGGTTCTGAGGACCGCCGAGCGCGGCGATCTCGCGCGGGTCGGGTACGCGAGCCACGGAGTTCAATCCGACGTTTTCGCGCTGGCCTTCGTAGGCGGTGAACCAGAAGGTCTTGTTGCGAACGAACGGTCCGCCCAGCGCAAAGCCGAATTGATTGTTGCGAAACTCGGTCTGCGGGTCCGGTTTGGGATTGAAGAAGTTTCTGGCGTCGAGCGCGTTGTCGCGGAAGAACTCGAACGCCGCGCCGTGGACGTCATTGGTGCCCGACTTGGTGACGATATTGACGATCGCGCCCGAGTTGCGGCCGAATTCCGATTCGAAGTTTGAGAGTATCGCAGCTTCGGCGATGGCTTCGATGGGCAGGATTGTCGCCGGCGTCCCGAACACGCCGGCTTCGTTGATCGCCGGAAGATTGCGATAGCCGTCGTTCATGTCGGTGCCGTCAAGCAGGTAGTTGTTCGAGCGTCCCCGGCTGCCATTCGAGCTGAAGAGTCCAAACGAGCCGGGCGAATCGGTCGCGCCCGACGGGTCGCCCGTTGCTCCGGGAACCAACACGAGGAACTTCGTGAAGTCGCGTCCGTTGATGGGCAGGTCGGCGACTTCCTTCGACTGAATCGTTCCCCCGAGCGTGTTCGCAGTCGATTCGACCTGTAACGCGTCGGCGTGAACCTCGATGGCTTCAGCGCCGCCGGTCACCTGAAGCAATACGTCCAGGCGGCGTTCGCTCGCGACTTCCACGATGACGCCGGTGAACCTCGTAGGCTTGAAGCCGGACTTCTGCACGGTGACGTCGTAGGTCCCGATCGGCAGCTCCGGGATGGAAAAGTTCCCGGCCGCATCGGTGACGGTCGAGCGCTCGAGCCCGGTGCCGGTGTTCTTGGCGGTAACCTTCGCCTCGGCGACGGCGCCGCCCTGTTGATCGACCACAGTGCCGAGGATTGTGCCTCGAAACGTCTGGGCGGCGGCCGGCAGCGCGGACCCGCTCGCGAGCACCGCCGCCAATATGATCGTGCAAAACGATCTTGTGAGACGCTCGCACGAAGCCCGTCCTCTGCGGTGGACGGTGATCTCCGACGTTGCGGCCCGTTCTAACACGTGAAACATTGCTGTGCCTCCTTGTTTTCCCCAAGCTGAACGCCGCTCCCCGGTTGAACTGTGCCGAAGACCGGCCGGAGCGCGAGAAATTATCCTGCTCGTATCATTCAGTGCGGCTATTCTAATCACCGCCGACAGGCATAACAAGTTGCCGCTCGCCGAGGGCCCGAGGGCGCGTCCGATATGTTGAGGCTCGGGCCTGCGTGGTATATTGAAAGACCTCAGGACCTTGCCGCCGGGAGATGTTGCTTCCGGCAGACGCTAGTCAGCGGAGTGGCCGAGCGGCCAAGGGGGGTAGTCTCATGGAAGCTTCCCGCAACACCGCCCAACAGTATCTCGACAAAGGCCTCGCTTTCTACAACAGAGGCTGGCTCGACGAAGCCGTGAAAAGTTACCGGCTTGCCATCGAGATGCGCGGGAGCGTTTTCCCGCGAGCGTATTATCACCTGGCTCGAGCGCTCGTGGACATGGGCGATATCGACGGAGCCATTGATGCATTGCGCTCGTCGATCGAGCAGCAACCAGACAACCCCGACGCGTATCTCAACCTCGGCCTCGCGCTCGCCCGCCGCGGCGAGTACGCCGGAGCCATTGATGCTTACAAGAAAGCGATCGATCAACGCGGCGGCAATCACCCTCTGGCCTACCACAATGTCGGCGTCGCTCAGCTTCGACGCGGCGAGTTCGAGCAAGCTGCCGCCGCATTGGAGCGCGCGATAGAACAGCGCGCCGGTGAGTTCCCGAAAGCCTGGCACAATCTGGGTATCGCTCTGGCTCGCAAGGGAGATCTCGAAAAAGCGGCGGCGGCGTTCACCAACGCCATCGCGCAGCGTCGCGGCAACTATCCCGATACCCATTTCGAGCTCGGCCGCGTCCTTCTGGAGAAGGGCGATCTGGCCGGCGCGGTCGCGGCGTTTCGTGCCGCCATAGACCAGCGGCATACTCGGTTCCCTCAGGCCAGTCTTGAGCTCGGGCGCGCGCTCTACGGGCTAGGCCGCCTGGATGAAGCCGTCGCCGAGTTTCGCGCCGCGCTCGAAGGACAACCGCTCAATCCCGAAGCCCATCACGAACTGGGCCGCGCCCTCGCCCGCCAGGGTAATCTCAAGGAAGCCGTCGACTCGTTTCACGCAGCGTTGGAGCAGCGAAGCGATTTCCCGTGGGCTTATCACAACCTCGGCGCCGCGCTAGCGCGGCTGGGTAATCTGACCCAGGCGGTGGCGGCGTTTCGCGAAGCAACGCGGCAGAACCCGTGGTTTCCGCGCGCCCATTTCGATCTCGGGCTTACACTGCGAGACCTCGGCGACGAGCAGGGCGCGGCTGAAGAGTTCAGCGCCGCTATCGCGCTGCGCGGCGGCAATTATCCCGATGCCCACTACGAACTTGGGCGGATATACGCGGCTGAGCGGCGCTTCGACCTCGCCGCCGGTTCTTTCCGCGCCGCGATCGCTCAGAATGAAAACTTCCCCGAGGCCCATCACGAATTGGGCGCCGCACTGTACCAGACCGCCAACATCGAAGACGCGGTCGCGATGTTTCAAAAAGCGATCGACCAGCGCGAAGGGGATTTCGCGACCGCGCATCAGAACCTGGGGCTCGCGCTGTTGGACCTCGGCCGCGTCGAGGACGCCACCGCCGAGTTCCTCGCAGCCGTGAGGCAGCAGCCGGTCTTCCCGCGGGCTTATCGCAACCTTGGCCGCGCGCTCTACCGCGCGGGCGATATCGACAGCGCGATTCAGGCGCTCCGCACTGCGATCGATCAACGCGACGGCGAGTTTGCCGAGGCGTATCACGATCTGGGCGTCGCCTACTATGGAAAGGGCCAGCTTGAGGAAGCAATCGGCGCGCAGCGAAAAGCGATCGAGCAACTCGACGGATTCGCGGACGCCCAGTTCTGGCTGGGCAAGGCGTACGAGGCGAAGGGCGACGACCTGCTTGCCATCGAGTCGTATTCGGCAGCAATAGATGCCTCACGCCGCCCGATTCCTGAAGCTCGTTACGGGCTTGGGTTCGCGTATGCGCGATTGGGCGAGACCGAGAACGCAATTCAGGCCTATCGGGCGGCGCTCGCGGAGAAAGACGACTTTGCGGAGGCACATTGCAGGCTCGGCGCGCTGTTGCTTGATGCCGGAGACCTCGAAGAGTCAATCATCAGTCTCCGCCGCGCGATCGCACTGGACGGCGGCGCCGGAGAGTCGCGCCATCTGCTAGGCGTTGCGCTCTACAGATCCGGCGAGCTTAGCGAGTCGGTGAAGGAGCTGGAGCTTGCCATCGAGCAGTGTCCCGATTTGGCGGTCGTTCATCTTGACCTTGCACGGTCGCTGTTCGATGCCGGAGATCTTGCGCGCGCGGTTGAGTCTTGCCGCAAGTCGATCGAGAAGGAGGTCGCCGATCGCGGCGAAGCCCACCACTTGTTGGGGCGGGCGCTATACGAAATGTGCGAGCTTGAGGAGGCGGTCAAAGCGCTCAGCATCGCGTCCGAAGCCAAGCCTCAAGCGGCTGAGGTTCACCGCGACCTCGGACGCGCGTGTTACGATCGGGGCGACCTCGACGCGGCGATTGCGTGTTATCGAAAAGCGATCGAGCGCCGCCCGGATTACGCCCTTGCCAGCCACGATCTTGGACTCGCGCTGTACGAAGCCGGCGCTCTCGAAGAAGCCGTCGCCAGCCTTCGCCGCGCGTGCGGGCCGGGCGAGGGCTTTCCGGCGGCGTGGCACAATCTGGGCGTCGCGCTTCAGGACCTGGGCGAGATCGACGAATCAATTCAGGCTTATCACAAAGCGATCGAGCAGCGCGGCGGGCGGTACCCGGAGGCCTACTACAATCTTGGGAACGCGATGTACGAGCGCGGCAAGATCGCGGACGCCGTCGCTGCATACCAGACCGCCATTGAACAGCAGCGAGGCGGCTTTCCGGGCGCACACCGTAATCTCGGCAATGCGCTTGCGCGGCTGGGGCGGCTGGACGAGGCGGCCCTCGCGCTCGAACAAGCGATAACCGAGGGCGATGCCGCCCCCCACGCGCATCACGATCTGGGATTGGTACTCCTGGGCCGCGGCCGCCTCGAAGAAGCGATAGCGAGATTCCGGCTTGCACTCAGCCTCGGTGGCGGCGAAGACCCTGATATGCACCGCAATCTTGGCCGCACGTTGCATGAAAGCGGCGCTCTTGAAGAAGCCCGCGCGGAATTGGAGGCCGCGATTGCGCTCCGGGAGAAGAGCGCAACCGCCCGTGGGACTCGCGAGACGAACGAATCGCATTCGAGCGTTGAGACAATCGCGGCGTTCGCGTTTCCCGAAGCGCATCATGATCTCGGCCGCGTCTTTCATGACCTTGGCCAGGTCGAGCGAGCGATAGCGGAGTATCGGGAGTCCATCGCTCAGCGCGGAGGACGATTCCCTCGAGCGCATTACGACCTTGGCCGCGCTCTTTCGCGATCGGGCGAGTACGTTGAGGCGATGGATGAGTTCCGGGCGGCCATTGAACAACAGGGCGGGGTGTTCCCCGAAGCACACCTTCAAATCGGGCTGTTGCTGGCGAGGCAGGGTGACACGATGGCGGCGCTCGATTCGTACCAGACCGCGATCGACCAGTCGGGAGGCGTGTACCCGGAAGCGTACTATCAAATGGGACTCGCGTATGTGCGCAGCGGCGGGCCTGAAGACGCGATTCGGTGTTATCGGAGCGCGATTGAGCAACGCGAGGGCTACTACCCCGAGGCGCATCAGGACCTTGGCAGGGTGCTCTATTCGACCGGCAACCTGGAAGCGGCCAACGAAGCCTATTCCACGGCCGTACGGCAACGGGGGAGGACCGGAGGCCCGCCCCGTTCAGACTCGAACAGTGCGGAGGCGAATCATCCTGGAAGCGTCGAGCACGTCCGTTGCGCAGAAGGAGTCGTTGAGGAGATGGAAGCGTCACTCCGGCAGGCGCCGCCGGCGACCGATGCCGGAAAGGGCGCTGCGGCAGCAGTCGACAAGCAGGCGCGACGCGTTGACGAGTGAGGAGCGACCGAGTCCACGGCTTAGGCTGTTTGCGGTTCTTCCCTCCTGCCTCAAGCAAACCGCGAGGGGCTGATCTGAAGGTTCCTTCTGCTTTTTGTCCTCACGTTCTCCCATTACAATGTCGCGGTGACGACTCACGCGACTTCCCGCACGGTTGGCTACATCGAACTCATTCGTCGCAATCGCGACTTCCGCCGCCTGTTCATCGGCCAGGTGATCTCGCAGACCGGCGATTGGTTCAACAGCGTCGCCTTGTTCACGCTGCTGCTGAGCCTCGGCGGTTCGGGCTCGTCTATCGGGTTCGTGCTGATCCTCAAGCTGCTGCCTTCTTTCGTCGTCGGTCCGTTAGCCGGAGTCGTTGCTGATCGCTTCAATCGCAAGACGATCATGATCGTGTCCGACGTCGCGCGCGGGATTATCGTCGTGGGGTTCCTGCTCGTGCGGCGGCCCGATCAGTTGTGGATTGCTTACGCGCTTGCCGCGCTGCAGGTGATCGTCTCGACGTTCTTCGACCCGGCGAAGTCGGCGGCGCTGCCGAGCCTGGTTTCGCGCGAGGAGTTGATCGCGGCGAACGGGCTTTCGAGCGCGTCGTGGTCGGTGACGCTCGCAATCGGCGCCGCGCTCGGAGGCGTAGTCACCGGCGCTTTCGGCCGCGATGCGGCGTTCGCTGCCGACTCGCTTTCCTATTTCGTTTCGGCCGCTTTCATCTCGCTGACGAGGTTCAGATGGGCGGAAGACCCGACCAAAGGGGAAGCGCGCACGCCGAAAGCAAAGTTGTCGTTCTCGGATGCCACCGGGATTGCGGACCTCATCGAAGGCGCGCGCTACCTGAGAGCGAACCGGCGAGTGATGGCGCTTATGCTGGTGAAGAGCGGGTGGGGGTTAGGCGGCGGCGTGTTGTTATTGCTCACGATATTCGGCAAGGAGATATTCCCGATCGGCCGCGATGGGAGCATCTCGATTGGCCTGTTGTACGCGGCGCGAGGGGCCGGCGCGATGGTTGGACCGATCATCGCTCAAGCTATCAGCGGAGCTTCTTCGCGAGCGATGCGGCGGACGATCACGGTAGCGTTTTTCATCTCGGGAGTCTTCTATCTGCTTTTCGCTCACGCGCCGGTTTTTGGCGTCGCGATGCTGACGGTGCTTGGAGCGCACGCGGGCGGGAGCATTCAGTGGGTCTACTCGACGACCTTGTTGCAGTTGTCGGTGCCGAACCGGTTCCTGGGCCGGGTGTTCGCTATCGAGCTTGCGTTGCTGACTCTGACGATGTCGCTGTCGACGTGGTTAACGGGCTGGGGCGTAGACCACGCGGGAGTGGGCGCGCGTTCGATGGCGACGGTGCTGGGGGTGGTCTTTTTGGCGCCGGGCCTCGCGTGGTGGGCGATTCAGCGGCGATTGGACCGGTCGGATGCGACGTTGCTCGAGGGTGAAACGGAGAGCCTCACCGCCGAAGCTCCGCGCGAGACGTCATTCCCGCCGGGATGATCACACCGATCCGCATCAGCTTCACGCCTCGTCGCCCGGCCCTTCCAGTAGCCGGGTTCGCGACTGCAGTGCATAACGGCGACAATTTGGACTGAGTCACGCACTCTTCGAAGAGCATCCTCACCGGCAATCGTCTCCATCTGCCCCGCGCGCGCTTCGTCCCGCCTGGGTATTGCCTCTGCGGTCCACAAGCGATCGATTGGGCCGAGGTCGCCGGCGTCGAGGCCCTGTACAAGGAGATCGGCCAACTCCGCCCGCGATTCGCTGGGCAGGTTCATCGCCTCCTTAACCACCTACAGCGGGATGTTTCCGTGTTTCTTCGGAGGATTCTGATCCCGCTTCGTCTCTAGAAGCTCCAGCGCCCGGATGAGCTTCGGCCGAGTCAAACGCGGTTCGATCACCTCATCGATGAACCCGCGCTCGGCGGCCACGTAAGGCGAAGCGAACTTCTCGCGGAACTCGCTCGCGCGGCGCTGGGCTTCCGCCGCCGGATCATCGGACTGGCCTATCTCCCTGCGGTAGAGAATCCCAACCGCGCCCTCAGCACCCATCACTGCGATCTCCGCCGTCGGGTATGCGAAGTTCACGTCCGCGCGAATATGCTTGGACGCCATAACGCAGTACGCTCCGCCATAGGCTTTCCGCGTGATCAGCGTGATCTTCGGGACCGTCGCTTCGGCAAACGCGAACAGCAATTTCGCGCCGTGCCGGATTATTCCGCCGTGCTCTTGCTGAACGCCGGGCAAAAAACCGGGCACGTCTTCGAGCGTGATCAGCGGAATGTTGAAGCAGTCGCAGAATCGCACGAACCGCGCCGCTTTGACCGACGCGTCGATGTCGAGCACGCCTGCGAGGTGCGCGGGCTGGTTGGCTACGATGCCGACCGAGCGCCCGCCAAGCCGCGCGAATCCCACAACGATGTTCTTGGCGTAGTGCTCGTGGACTTCGAAGAGATACCCATCGTCAACGACGCGATGGATTATGTCGCGGATGTCGTAGGGCACATTAGGCAGCTCGGGCACGATAGTGTTCAATCGCTCGTCCGCTCTGTCCTTGAGATCGCTTGTCGCCAGCCGAGGCGGATCGTCGAGATTGTTTGATGGGATGAAAGAGAGCAACTCGCGGATCAACCGGAGACAATCTTCGTCGTCTTCAGCGGCAAAGTGCGCGACGCCCGAAACCGAGTTGTGCGTCATCGCGCCGCCCAGCGTCTCTTTGGTGACCTCCTCGTGAGTGACGGTCTTGATGACATCAGGACCGGTGATGAACATGTAGGAGGTCTTCTTCACCATGACGTTGAAGTCGGTGATCGCGGGCGAATAGACGGCGCCTCCCGCGCACGGACCCATGATGGCCGATATCTGAGGCACGACCCCCGAAGCCAGCGTGTTGCGCAGGAAGATGTCCGCGTAGCCGCCAAGCGAGACGACGCCTTCCTGAATTCGCGCGCCGCCCGAATCGTTCAACCCGATGACCGGCGCGCCGACTTTCATCGCCAGCTCCATCACCTTGCAGATCTTCTCGGCGTTGGTTTCCGAAAGCGAGCCGCCGAAGACGGTGAAGTCCTGCGCGAAGACGAACACGCGGCGGCCATCTACGAGGCCGTGTCCCGCGACGACGCCGTCTCCAGGGATTTGCTGGTCGGGCATGCCGAAGTCGAGACAGCGATGTTTCTTCAGCGCGTCGAACTCTTCGAAGGTGCCGTCGTCGAGAAGGAACTCGATGCGCTCGCGCGCGGTCATTTTCCCCGACTCGTGCTGGCGCGCGACGCGTTCGGGACCTCCGCCGGCTAGCGCGGCGCGGTTCTTTTCTTCCAGCCGGCGCAGACCATCGCTCGAATGTTTATCTTCGAGCTTGCCTTCGGACGTTGCCATGTCGTACCTCGAGTGTGCGTGACGCTGCGTTGGCGGGTAAAGTCTATCAAAGCGGCGGCGCTGCTCAAAACGCGCTCGCGCTTGAGGATCGCCTGCGTAGTACGTTGCCGGCAAACGGCGATGGGCGAGGTCTGATTCACGTGGGTGTTGTTGCAGTGGGGGCGAGTGGAACAGAAGAGACCTCAACCGCGGAGTCCGCGGAGGAACGCAGAGGCGGAGGCATGCGCAGCGCATTAGTCTCAGTTTCCGCTTCGACACCTTGGCGGTAACCTCTGCGGTTAACTTCTTGACACTGATTGGGATGGTTCCTATAATGACAGCCTTTCACCGGCGCCCTGAGTGAAGAATGTAAATAGACCGCCAAGCGAAAGGGAGGATTTAAGTGATTAAACTCGACATCGTGAATCAGGTGGCCGACAAGACCGGGGTTCCAAAGATCAAAGCAGAGGTGGCAGTAGAATCGCTGTTCGAGGCGATGAAGAACGCGCTGCAGCGCGGCGAGCGGATTGAGTTGCGCGGCTTTGGTGTCTTCGTCGTAAAGCCGCGCAAGCGCGGCGTCGGCCGCAACCCTCGAACCGGAGAGGTCACTGACATCCCTCCAGGCAAGACGATCAGATTCAAGCCAGGGAAAGAGTTGCAATCGTAGGACCTCGCACTCAGTGATCGTACGGTTTCGACCGGCAGGTTTTCGCGGTGTGAGCCATCGCCGATTGCTCGTCCCGATCCGGACAAACACATCACCCGCACTGTTTGCAGGCGCGTGACGGCTGTCACATTTTGATGTGATCAGGGTCATAGCGCCGGCCTCCCCGCTGAACCTATAGTCTCAAACAAGCGAGAGGTCCGTTGGCCATCAAAAGCGACGGGCGGGCTCGGTTGGTGACAACAGACAGAGGCGAGGTGACGATTATGCCTGAGGACGATCGTGATTTGCTGGACCTGTTGAAGTCGGAACTGGCCTTCATCGAAAAAGGCGGCTACGGCCGGTCGGTGCGGACGCCATGGGAGCCCACCTCTGCGTTTCAAGACTCGCCGAGCTGCCCGGTCTTCCCCAGCCACAGCCATACTGAGGAATGCATTCTGATGAGCTTCGTGCCGCCCGAGTGCCGTACAGAAAGCGCGCCGTGCCATCATATCCCGCTCAACGAAAAGGGTGAGACGGTCGACATGCTGGAGCGGCAGGGTGACCAACAGCGGCTCGAGGAAGCGATGGCGAGTTGGCTCCGGGCGAAGATCGCTCAACTGGAAGACGAGAGGGCGCGCCAGCGCGGCGCCGCCTGATTCGTGCGCGGTGACCAGCGTCACATCGATTGGTGATTGCTGCCGTAGATTCCCGCATCCCGCCTTCATTAAGATGAGGACGGAAAAGGAGAGCGAACGCCGTCACGGCCAGGCTTGAGGGCAGATGAGTATTCATACGGCAGGATACTCCGGCCGAGGCCGTGACGGCGCGCTTGCCATTCCAGCTTCGAATCAGTGGGAACCCGCCGGCTCGCAAGATGAACACAGACGTTTCGGACAGCGGGAGCCCACCCGAAGACTCATTCTTTCGTCAGCGAGCCTCTACATCTGCTGTGAACGGATCACAGCGAAGGGAGGGAATGAGTAATGGCATTTGGAACCGCAATTGCCCCGGCCAGGAGCCTGAGGGGGCTGACGACGATCGATCCGTTCCGGGTTTTCCAGGCGCGATTGAATCGTCTTTTCGAGGAACCACTGGGAACCCTGCTGCCGCTCGAACCATTCGCCGAGGAGAAGCTTCTTGCCGCATGGACTCCGGCCTGCGATGTCTATGAGACCGACAAGGCGCTCATCATCAAGGCCGAGCTTCCCGAAGTGAAAAAGGAGAATGTGTTCGTCAGCATCGAGGACAACATGCTGACCATTCGCGGCGAGCGCAAGTTCGAGGAGGAGACCAAACGCGACAACTACCACCGTGTGGAGCGCAGCTACGGCGAGTTCATGCGCAGCTTCACACTCCCGCAGTTCGTCGACAGCAGCAAGATCATCGCCGAATTCAAGGACGGCATGCTCAATCTGACTTTGCCCAAGCGGGAAGAGGCAAAGCCGAAGATGATCGAAGTGAAAGTCAAGTAGTCGAGCGCTCGTCGCGCTCGCGCATTGCCAAGGCGAGATCGCTTCTTCCAGCCGCAAGTGGTCCTTCAGACAGCTTGCGGCTGGCCTTTGTTTTTTGCGCAACCGGGTTTATCATCCCGGCAGGTCATATGAACGACGTTGTCATAGTGCGAGAGTGGGACATCGACGAGTTCCACAGGCGCGTCCTCGAGTTGGAGGCGACGGGCTATGTCGCGCGCCGCGAAACCTACCGCGTCACGCCTGAGATGGACCCCGACACGGGAGGTATCACCCACCTCCACACAATGGAATTGCGCCAACCTGATCCGAGTGAATGACTCCCGCTATTGCGAGTTACACGACAGTTCGCAGTGAAACAGTGGAAGCGGCGTGCCGTCGGGCGCTTTGACAACGATGAACCCCGGCAGCCCGGCGCATACTCGACCTCGCGCCGTCACCGTCCGGTACTTGCCGGAGGCGGGGTCGAGGTCCTTGAACCTGACCTTCTTCGGTTGCTTCCCGCCGACTGTGACCGTTGATCCGTCGCTTACCCCGTTGCTTCCGATCGTCAGCGTGAACGAGCCTGATGAACTGCGATCCAACCGGCAGAAGGTTATGGCGGGAAGTTCTGCGGCCGGCGGGTTGGGGCCGCCGGGATTCGAGCTGCACCTGACTGTGACCATCACGCCCTGCTCGTTGCCTAACGGGCAGCCGGCGGGCGCTCCAGCCGGCGGCGCGGTCAGGTTGCGGCTCGTGCCGTTGGGGCCGCTCGCGTAAATCAAGAACGTCTTCCCGGCGCTCGCGGGTCCGAAGTCGAACAGCGCGTCGATCAGATTCGGGCTCAACAACACAAACCTCGACGCGGCGATCGTCTCGCCTGGGTCCGCCAGGTTCACTGCAAAAACCGAAGTCACGTTAGACGCGCCACCCGGCAGGATAAAGCACGCGCCGGGTATCAGTATGTTCTGCGCGCGCGAGCAGTCGGCATCCGAAGGCGATGCGGAGATCACGACCGGCGCTCGAGGGCCAAGGTCGATCTGGCAAGTCTGTGTCAGCGTCACCGGGCCGAATATATTGTCATCTCCGGGCCCGATTGTGCGCGACAGCACGATGCTGGCCGTGCCTCCGCAGCAGGCCAGAGGGAATGCTGTGCCCGGCAACTGCACACCGAGCGCCGGCAGCGTAGCCTGTACGAGCAAGCGATTCACCAGCGTGACGCCGCTGAGCGGAATCGAGAGCTCCGGCGTGCCGTCGCCGTTGGTGTCGCACGCGAGAGTGATCGCGGTTGGCATGAAACCGCAGCCGACGAAATCCAGCTTCACCCCGCACAGCGCGTTGATCATGCCCCTGGTCGAGCGAGGCGGTACTTCGGGCTGGTTAGGAGCGACGACAACCGGAGCGTCAGGGAATATCTGCGGGCAATTCGGGCTCTGCGGCCGAGCTTCGATTCGCGCGCTCAGCGAGACGATCGCAATGAATGCAAACACGAAAAAAGTACGGGATGGTCTCTGCGTTGTCATTGGTCTCGTCCTAAGAGTAGCTGGGTGTGCTGCGGCGGTAGAATACCGCAAGTGAGGGCTGGATGCGACCCCGCGGACTCCGCACTTCGAAGAGAGGTTCTTATGTCCGCACGTGTCGCCACGAGTCGGCTCGGCCCCCGTAGGTTGCAACGTGCGCCCACGCCGGAAACAGCAGCGCCCCGGACTGGATAATTGGAGAGAGAGCTGTTAGGTCATCGACTGAAGGTCAGCGGTGTCGATCTCAAGCCGTCGCGATTGACTACGACGACGGTGAACTCCTCGCCGATTGGAAAGTCCTTCTTGCCTCGGTCGAGAATGACCTCGTGCCCCGGATTGTCAGGGTTGCGGTTCGCCAATCCCAGATCGGTCCCGTTGAGCTCAATGCGCGCGCCCGATAGGAAATTCGCGCCCTTCACGATCGTGCGCTTCTTGTCGATCTCCACGTCGGCGACGAGCGGGCCCGTGATGGTATCGACTAATATGAGCTTCGCCCCGTTGCTGAAAACCATCTTGCCCAGAGGCTCCAGCAGTTGGATATAGAACATTCTGTCGGGGTCCACCAGTTCGTCATTGACTATGTCGCCGGTCGCAGTGTCGAAGGCGAACAGTCGGCCCCGCGCCGACGAGACGAAACCGAGTGCGCCGCTTGATGAGACGGCGATGTTGTTGTTTCCAGACATGAAGTTCTTTCGCGACGCGCCTGGGCTCCGCTTGGGAATCTTGACTTCCGCTGCACGTGACATTGACCCGTCGCCTTCGACAGATATCACCTCTGCTCGCCGAAATCCCCCAATCTGCAATACCGTTGTGCCCTCTCCGTCGTCCCCGAATCGAACCTGGAGCGGAACAAGCAACATTCCCGTAGGCCGATGAAGGGTCAGGTTGTTCAGGACTGCAAACAACTCCCCGCCCCCGACCGAGGAACGGTGCACCGTCTTAGTCCCCAGGTCGTAAGAAATGTAGATGTTGCTCAGCGTACCGTCGGGTTGATCTTCGTAATTGCCGTAGGCGAGCAGGAAGCGGCCGTCTGCGGTCAAACCCTGCCCAAATGCGAAGCTTACTTCCGGCCCGGGCTGGATCCTGGTTTCGAGTTGGAGGCTCTCAGTTCCAGATGCAAATACGTAGGCCGACGTGCCCGACAATGCGACCGCCCTCCCGTGCGCGCCATCGAAGAACACCGACATTTCCCGCGCCGCGTCAGGCACATCGATGCTACTAAGGGTGGCTCCGTCCTCAGTTCGCAAGAGGGCGACTCGCTGACCGAAACTAACGTTCGTGACAGCGTCGGTTGCCTCGCGCCGGTTTTGTGAGCGCCAGGAATCTACGGCTTGCGCGCCCCAACGCGATCGCGTCGGGACCACATTCGGATTCCCGTTGTCCGCAGCCGGTTGTGGAGCCGAACCAAAGTAAATGAAGTAGATTCGTGACCCATCGATGCTGAAATCCACGGCCGAGCCGCCGCCTGGGAAGAGTCGCGTAAGGGAGAAGGTTCTAACCCAGAGCCTTCGCAGATGTCCTCCATCATCCGAGGACACAGCAAGCAACTTCTGTCCGAAGTTCGAGTCGCGGCCGTAAACAATGATGAGGCCTGTCGCTTCGTGAACGTTGAGCGCGAGGATTGGAATGTTGGCCAAACTCTGTCCTTCTCCGAAGTCCGGTACGAGGTCGAGTTCGTCGACGACTCTTCCCTCCGGGAGCAGGAATGAAAACAGGCTTCCGGCTGAATAGCCCTCGACGCTGTTCGCGAAAGCAACACCAACTCGCATGCCGTGAGCGAATCCGAGGCCTCCAGGCTGACTGGCAACCTCATTGAACCGGCTGGGGAACACTATCTCTCGCCGCTCGGCCACCACTGGAGAAGCGGAGAATGTCGCCAGGGATACTGCCCAGAACAGCAGCATTACAAGTAGTTTTTTCATGGTGAATCTCCCTAACTCGGTAACTTAGGACATCTCAGCACCACGATCACAGAAGCTTAACGTTGAAGTTTATGGGAGGTTCGCTCGATCCTCGTTCATTGGCGGTGACGAACCTCCCACGTTTCGCGTCCCCCTCTCGTAAGCTCTTAGTTGTCGGTACCGTCATCCGGCAAGGTCACTAGCAAATCCGTGACGTCGATCGGCGCGTCCGAATCGGCGTCGACGTCAGTGAACCTTATCGTCAGCACGGCAAGCTTCCTTTTGGGATGAAACGGCGCGTTCTCTTGGAATCTGACTTTGAACCCAAAGTCGAACCCGGTCGACCCTGGTGTCAGCGTGACGAAGAACGGCGTGTTACATAAGAAGATTCCGCTGTCCTCCACCTCGAGGATGTTCGCCGACGAAATGCTCGGCCTGTATGTATACTTGTCCCGGTTGCAGAGAACTATAACCGGCGTACAGTCCATCGAGTGTGGGGATTTGATCGTGAAGCTAACGGACCAGTGAAGCAAATCACCGCGGGGATGGGCTGCCATCGCCGATGTGATCTGCTTTATGTCCAGCGCGGATTCCGTGCGGCAGGTCGTCTGGCCGGCCGCTTTGCTTTCCCGCAATGGTGGCATCATCAAACCAAGCACCAAAGCTACCCCCAGTAGTAACCGTGCAACCAAACGACGACGATTGCTCGCCGCCTTTCCCTGTTGTAGAGTCTTCATGCGACACACTCCTTTCTAAGCTGTGTGTTGAGGGCAAGACAGTCCTGGCCCATCAAGCGAGAGGCTGTCTTGCCTGTTATCGTTTTGGACGATCTCTGCTACTCATAAACCGCCCGCGATTCAGTTAGTGTCTTCTACTCTGATGATGAGCGCCCGAC
>Ga0209640_10002139_pt1 | contig 17134 bp, 15 predicted proteins | sample RifCSP10_1_FD_184018 | JGI IMG/M metagenome (GOLD analysis project Ga0209640, IMG submission 184018) | Soil microbial communities from Rifle, Colorado - Rifle CSP2_sed 10_1 (SPAdes) (version 2) | ecosystem: Environmental > Terrestrial > Deep subsurface > Rock core/Sediment | place: Rifle... | reverse complement strand
CGTCTCGTACATGTCGAGCGCCACGCCCGCTGCCTTCTGGTCCGCGATGTCGATGACGACGACGTCGGCCAGTCCCTTTTCCGCGATGGCGCGCGCCACCGTCGCGCCGACGTTGCCGGCGCCGCCTATGACTGTCACTTTTCGTTTCATTCGATCCTCATCATGGCGGGCCGTAACCACCTCCGCCAAGGCTATGGCGGACCACCGTAGCACGGAGTGCGAAGGTGGTCACGGTCCGCGCTTAGGGCGATGTCCCGCACCGTCTCCGCAGGTTACGCACAGTTTCTGTGGAAATCCCTGTTGAAAAGACCCCGCCGCGGCCGTGAATCGCGCGCCAATCCGAGGATTCTAGCGGTTTGCACCATCGTGATGCAGCCGTCACACGCGCGATACAGATAGATTAGCAGCGCCGCAGATTATACTTTCGGAATCCATGAAAATTGTTGTTGCCGATGACCTTCCGGCCTCCGCGCTCGATTTGCTGCGCGCGGAAGGATGGGAGGTCGATGCCCGCACGGGCCGCACACCGGACCAGCTCGCGGGCGATCTTGCCGACGCCGATGCCATCGTCGTTCGCAGCGCCACCAAGGTCACCGCGCCACTCATCGCCGCCGCGCCGCGCCTGCGGGTGATTGCCCGCGCGGGCACCGGCGTCGACAACGTCGACGTTCCCGCCGCCAGCGCCCGCGGCATCGTCGTCATGAACGCGCCCGGCGCCAACAGCATCAGCGTCGCGGAGCTCGCGCTCGGCCAGATGCTGGCGCTCGCCCGCCATCTACCGGCCGCCGATGCCGCGATGAAGCAGGGCAAGTGGGAGAAAAAGAAATTTCTCGGCGAAGAGCTGCGGGACAAGACGCTGGGGCTTGCGGGCCTCGGCCGGATCGGGCAGGAGGTCGCGCGCCGGGCGGCATCATTCGACATGCGGCTCATCGCGCACGACCCATTCATCTCAGAGCAGGTGGCCAGGGACCTCGGCGTCGAACTCGTCTCCATGGACGATCTGTTTGCCCGCGCCGACTACATCTCGCTCCACATGCCCAGCAACGAGAAGACGCGGCACATCGTCGATGCCGCGCGGCTGGCAAAGGCGAAGAAAGGCATCCGCCTCGTCAACACGGCTCGCGGCGACCTCATCGACGAAGGGGCTCTGGCCGACGCGATCGAGGCAGGCCAGGTGGCCGGCGCGGCGCTCGACGTGTTCCAGAAGGAACCGACCGTCGACTTCCGGCTGCAGAACCTCCCGCAGGTCGTGGCGACGCCGCACATTGCCGCGTCGACGCGCGAGGGCCAGGAGCTCGTGGGGGTCGAGACCGTCAGCGCGCTGCGCGATTTTCTGCGCGACGGCATCATCCGCAACGCAGTCAACTTTCCCTCCGTCTCAGCGGAGGAATTCAGCCGGCTCCGCCCGTTCGTGGAGCTGGGCGAGCGGCTGGGCGCGTTCGTCGCCCAGATGAACGACAGCCGGGCCCAGGGGGTGGGCGTCCGCTACTACGGTGAGCTGGCCGAGGGACGCAACGACATGATCGTCAACGCCGTCCTGGTGGGCCTGTTCAAGCCGATCCTGTCGTCAGGGGTCACGCTCGTGAACGCCCGGACCGTGGCGGCCGACCGCGGTATCGAGGTCATCGAGTCGCGCAGCTCCCGCTCGCGCGACTACACGGCCCTGCTCTCCCTCAAGCTCCACACCAGCGACGGCGAGCGCTGGGTGGAAGGCGCCGTCTTCGAGCGCACCAGCCCGCGGCTGGTGCTCGTCGATGGCATCAACGTCGAGGCGCCCCTCGAGGGCACGATGATCGTCATCCGCAACAACGATCAGCCGGGCGTCATCGGCGAGATCGGAACCATCCTGGGGCGGCACGGCGTGAACATCGCGAACTTCGCGCTCGGACGCGAGGGGAAGAACGCGATTGGCGTCGTGATCGTGGACGAGACCTCGCCCATTCCCGACGCCGTGCTGGCGGATTTGCGGAAAGTAAAAGCGATTCGCGAGGCCCGGATTGTCAGAGTCTGAGTAATTCCCAACTCCCAATTCCCAACTCCCAAAACGACGTTGGGACTTATTTGGGATTTGGAAGTTGGGATTGGGGATTTGACAGCGTCAGTCTCAGGGAGCTGCCGTCGGTCTTCACCAGTTCGACGGCTTCGCTTTCGATACGCGCCACCCGGTAATCGCCCAGCACCGGATCGCCCTCGTGGACGAGCAGCACGCCTGACGGCGAGCTCAGGATCGCCGTCCTCTCAACTCGCGGTCCGTCCCGATCTTCGGCAATACCGGACAACGACACCGGTGGCGGAGCCACAGGCACCACCACGGCCGGCTGCGGTGGAGGAGCCGCATCCGGAATGTCGCCGCCGCGATCGGTGTCCGCCCTGCCGGCGCCGAATCGGAAAGGATTCCGCTGCGGCTGCGAATACTCGACTTCGCGCCGCACGCGGACCTGCAACCGATCCGCTTCGCGTTCAATATCGGACGCGGGAATGTCGCGCGGCGCCGCCGGCTGGCGGGGCGCGGACACGGCGCTCTCCGGCGCGTTCGATGGCGGCGCCGACGCAAGCCATCCCGCCAGCACCGTGGCCCCGGACACGACGGCGTAGGTCTTCCAAGTCACTGCAAACCCGCTCTCATTCTAACATTTCGGTTATTTCGCCGAATGGCTGCAGTCCCGGGCCTGGTTCACCATGTTATGATTCGTCGTGCCGCCGGTTACGTTCCGAAATCCTTTCGAACGTTCGTCACAACCGCCGCACACCGTCGCTGTCATCCCCGCCCGCTATCAGTCGACACGCTTTCCCGGCAAACCGCTCGCCGACATCGCCGGCCGCCCGATGATCGAGCACGTGTACGGCCGCGCAGCGGCCGCGCCGGGCGTGGATGCCGTCGTCGTGGCCACCGATGACGCCCGCATCGAGCAGGCGGTGACGCAGTTCGGCGGCATCGTGCGCATGACGAGGCCGGATCACCGCACCGGATTCGATCGGATTGCCGAAATCGCGGCGGATCTCGCCTGCGAGATCGTGGTCAACGTCCAGGGCGACGAGCCGCTCATCGAGCCGCCGGCAATCGCGGAGCTGATCGCGCCGTTCGACCGCGACGCCAGCGTCCTGATGACGACCCTGCGGCGGCGCATCACCGATCCCGACGACCTCGACAACCCCCACGTCGTCAAAGTTGTCGTCGATCTCGAAGGAAACGCGCTGTATTTTTCGCGGGCGACTATTCCGTCCTCGCGGGGTCTCGTGTACAAACACATCGGGCTGTACGCGTACCGGAGGGCATTCGTCCGCGAGCTGGCGTCGCTCCCCCAGACGCCTCTTGAACTCGCGGAATCGCTCGAGCAGCTGCGCGCCCTCGAGCACGGCTTCCAGATCTGCGCCGTTGAAACGCAGTACGACTCCATCGGGGTGGATACCCCGCAGGACCTTGAGCGTGTCCGCCGGCAGATGACCGTCGGCACCAGAGGATGAGGCGAATCGATGCAGGGATCTACTGGTCCGGGCGAACTGCCGGAGTACAAGACGCAACAAGCCTCGAACCGGGATGTTCCGGCCGCGACAACGGAGCGGCCGCGAGCAATTCGCGACGCAGGCACCGGTAATGGACGGCCCGTGAAATACATCTTCGTCACCGGCGGCGTCGTGTCGTCGCTCGGCAAGGGGCTCGCGGCGGCGTCCATCGGCCGGCTGCTCGAGGATCACGGCTACACGGTGGCGCTCCAGAAGTTCGACCCGTACATCAACGTCGACCCGGGCACGATGAGCCCGTATCAGCACGGCGAGGTGTACGTCACCGACGACGGCGCCGAGACCGACCTCGACCTCGGGCACTACGAGCGGTTCACCAGCATGGTGGCGACCCGCAACAGCAACTGGACCACCGGCAAGATTTACCTCTCGGTCATCCAGAAGGAGCGCCGCGGGGACTATCTCGGGCGCACCGTCCAGGTCATCCCGCACATCACCAACGAGATCAAGGACGCGATCCGCGGCGCCAGCAAGGACGTGGACGTCGTCCTCGTGGAGATCGGCGGGACCGTGGGCGACATCGAGAGCATGCCGTTTCTCGAAGCGATTCGCCAGTTCCGCCTCGACGTCGGCCGCGAGAACACGATCTACATCCACCTGACGCTGGTGCCCTTCATCGGGACCGCGGGCGAGCTCAAGACGAAACCGACGCAGCACAGCGTGCGCGACCTGCGGTCGATCGGCATCCAGCCCGACATCCTGCTCTGCCGGACCGACCGGTTCCTCGACGCCGACATCAAGCGGAAGATCGCGCTGTTCTGCGACGTCAATGAGGAAGCGGTCATCACGGCCAAGGACGTCTCGACGATTTATGAGGTGCCGCTGGTGCTCTCCGCCGAGGGCCTCGACCGCATCGTGCTGAAGCTGCTCCACCTGCCGCTGACCGAGGCGCACACCGAAGCGTGGCAGCAGCTCGTCCATCGCATCAAGAACCCGATCGACGAGCTCACGATCCACGTGGTCGGCAAGTACACCGGCTACGAGGACTCCTACAAGAGCCTGAACGAGGCGTGCTTCCACGGCGGGTTCGCCAACCAGTTGAAGGTACGGCTGAACTGGGTCGAAGCGGAAGCGCTCGAAAAGGACACCGGCGGCGCGCTGCTGGAAGACGCGCACGGCATTCTCGTCCCGGGCGGCTTCGGCTCGCGCGGCACGCGCGGGATGATGAAGGCCGCCGAGCATTCCCGCGCGCGCGGAGTACCCTTCTTCGGGATCTGCTACGGCTTCCAGTGGGCCACGGTGGAGTTCGCGCGCAATGTCTGCGGGCTCGAAGGCGCCGACTCCACCGAGGTCGACGAGAACGCGCCTCACAAGGTGATCTACAAGCTGCGCGACCTGCTCGGCGTGGACGACCTCGGAGGCACGATGCGCCTGGGCCGGTACGCGTGCGAGCTGGCGCCCGGCTCCCTCGCCGAGCGGATCTACGGCACATCGCTCATCTACGAGCGTCATCGGCACCGCTTCGAGTTCAACTGCCTGTACGAGTCGCCGCTGATGGAAAAGGGCATGCGCGTGTCGGGCCGATCGCCCGACGGCAAGTTCGTGGAGATCGCGGAGCTGCCCTCGCACCCGTGGTTCGTCGCCGTGCAGTTCCACCCGGAATTTCAATCGAAGCCGCTCAGGCCGCACCCGCTGTTCGCGAGCTTCGTCGAGGCCGCCTACCGTCACAAGACCGGCAAACTGGCGCCCGTGAGCGTCGCCGCGGGGACCCGTTCCCAGTAGGGCGGGTTCCGCGACGCGGACCCGCCATAGAATAGAAAGCGTGAAGCCGGTCCACATCGGGTCGCTCTCTGTCGGGGGCGGTCAGCCGCTGGCCTTCATTGCCGGTCCGTGCGTCATCGAGAGCGCGCAGCACGCGCTCGACACCGCCTCCGCCATCCGCGACATCGCCCGCCGGTGCGGCGTGCCGGTGATCTTCAAGGCCTCCTACGACAAGGCGAACCGGACGTCGCGCGCATCGTTTCGCGGTCCGGGACTCGACGCGGGGCTGAAAATCCTCGCCGACGTCCGCCAGCGAACGGGACTGCCGGTTCTCACCGACATTCACGAACCGGCGCATGCCGGGCCCGCGGCCGCGGTCGTGGACGTGCTCCAGATCCCCGCGTTCCTCTCGCGGCAGACGGACCTGCTCGTCGCCGCCGCGCGCACGGGCAAGGCGATCAACGTCAAGAAGGGGCAATTCCTGGCCCCGTCCGACATGCGCCACGTGATCGACAAAATCACGGCAGAAGGCAACCAGTCGGTGCTGGTAACAGAGCGCGGCGTCAGCTTCGGCTACAACAACCTGGTGGTCGATATGCGCGCCCTGCCGATGCTGCGCGAGCTCGGGTACCCCGTGGTGTTCGACGTCACGCACAGCCTGCAGCTGCCGGGTGCGGGCGACGGCGTCACCACGGGACTGGCGCAGTACATCGAGCCGCTCGCATCGGCCGGCGTGGCCGCGGGCGCCGACGCGGTGTTCCTGGAAGTGCACGAGGAACCGGCGCGCGCCAGGAGTGACGCGTCGAATGCGCTCCGCCTGGACTTGCTCGAACCGCTCATGCTCAAGCTGAAGCGGATCGCCGCGGCCGCCCGCGACGTCGTGACAGCGGGGGTCGAGGGGTGACGCGCCTCACCGCTGCGGACATCACGTTCGCGCGCAAGGTCCTGCAGACGGAAGCGGACGCGATCCTCGCGCTGATCGACCGGCTCGATGAGCGCTTCGATCACGCCATCCGCATCCTCCTCGACTGCCGCGGCCGTGTCATCGTCACGGGCATGGGCAAGTCGGGCATCATCTGCCGGAAGATTGCCGCCACTCTGGCCAGCACCGGCACGCCGGCCCACTTCCTGCACCCGGCGGAAGCCATCCACGGCGACCTCGGCGTCATCCAGACCGACGACGTGGTGATTGCGCTGTCGAACAGCGGCGAGACGGAAGAACTGCTGCGGCTGCTGGAAACGATCAAGCGGCTCGGCTCGCGGCTCATCACCATCAGCGGCAACGGCGACTCGACGCTGGCGCAGGCGTCGGATGTGGCGCTGGACTGCCATGTCTCCGAAGAGGCGTGTCCCATGAACCTCGTGCCCACCGCCAGCACGACGGCGGCCCTGGCGCTCGGCGACGCGCTGGCAATGACGCTGCTCGTGGCGAAGGGGTTCGGCGAGGAAGACTTCGCCCACCTGCATCCCGGCGGCCCGCTTCGCAAGCGCATGATGCGCGCCGGGCAACTGATGCACGCCGGCGACAAGGCGCCAATCGTGACGCCGGCGATGCCGATGCGGGACGTCCTCCAGGTCATGTCCGACAAGGGCCTGGGGATGGCGTGCGTCGTGGACGACGGCCGCCTGATGGGCATCATCACGGACGGCGACCTCCGGCGGCACATCGTCACGTCCGTCAATCTGCTGGACCGTACAGCCGCCGACGTGATGACGCGCAACCCGGTTACCGTCGACAGGATGACGCTCGCCGCCGAAGTGCTGCACATCCTCGAGCAGCGCAAGATCACCTCCGTGGTCGTCGTCGATCGCAACCAGCAGGTCGAGGGCGTCGTCCAGCTGCACGATCTCTGGCGGACTGAAATGTTCTAGGCATGGATTCGCAGTGGTACCTGCTGGCTGTCCTGTTCGCCCTGCTCCTGGGGCTGATGGTCGGCAAGGCGTGGGAGCGGTACAAGCTGCGGGACGGCCGCTGGATCGATCGCCGGCGGCTGCGGGAGACCCCGCATTACATGCTCGGCCTCAACTTCCTGGTGGACAACCAGGTGGACCAGGCCATCGAGGAGCTGACGCAGGCCGCGAGCACCGACACCGACGCCCTCGAGATCCAGATGATCCTTGGCAACCTGTACCGCGAGAAGGGACAGGTGGGGCGCGCCGTCAACGTCCACCAGTCGCTCCTGCAGCGTCCCGACCTGACCACGCTCGAACACGCCTACGTGCTGCTCTGCCTGGGGCTCGACTTCCGGCATGGCGGCTTCGTGGACCGCGCGCTCGAGGCCTTCCAGGAAGTGCTGGTGCTCGACCCGCGCAACCGGTACGCGCTCGTCAACCTGCAGAAGCTGTACGAGGACCAGCGTCAGTGGAGCGAGGCGCTGCGTGTCCGGGAGCAGGTGGCCAAGATCGACGCCGGGCGCCACCCTGACGACCAGCCGATTCTCGGCTTCCTTCGAAACGAGATCGGCAGCGAGCAGCAGCGCGCGGGCGACACCGCCGCGGCGGCCCGGACGTTCACCGACGCCATCGATGTCGACCCCCGGACGGTGCCTGCCCATCTGAACCTTGGCGACGTCCGCGAGCGGCAGGGGAACCTCGGGGCCGCAGTCGAGGCATGGGAACGGTTGACCGAGGCCGTCCCCGAGCACGCGTATTTCGCATTCGACAGGCTCGAGCGCGCGTACCGGACGCTCGGCACCCCGCAGCGGTTCGAGGCGCTGTGCGAGCGGCTCATCGCCCGCGACCCGCAGGCCTGGCGCCCGCGGCTCGCGCTTTCACGCCATCTTGCCGCCGCCGGGCAGCACCAGGCCGCCTTCGATCGCCTGCTGGACGCGCTGCCCCACCATCCCCACGGCCTGGCCATTCACCAGGAAATCTGGGAGACGCTCTCGGCCCTGGGCTTTGCGCCCGCGCTGATCCGCCGCTACGTCGAGCTCACGCGCGAGGCGGTCTTCTACCTCGATCCGCACGTCTGCCGGCGCTGCCGCTATCGCAGCACCGAGCTGCTGTGGCAGTGCCCGCAATGCCACGAGTGGAACACGTTCGTGGAGGAACGCACCACGCCAGCCAAGGAGGCCGCGGCACAGGAGCTTAGCCGGTAGCTGGTAGCCGGTAGCTGGTAGCTGGTAGCCGGTAGCTGGTAGCCTGAACGGGCGTTTTCTTCTTGGCTACCAACGACGCTGTGCGGCGGATCGCTCTTACCGGTGGAATTGCGACCGGCAAGAGCCACGTACGCGCTCGCTTTGAAGCACTGGGCGTTCCGACGATCGATTCCGACGTGATCGCGCGCCAGGTGGTCGAGCCTGGAAGCGCCGGCCTCGCCGCCGTCGTCGCGCGTTTTGGCCCGCGGCTGCTTGATGCGCAGGGCGGGCTGGACCGGAAGAGGATGGCCGAGATCGTCTTCTCCGATCCGGACGCGCGCAAGGCGCTCGAAGCGATCATCCATCCCGAGGTGCTGCGGGTCACGGATACATGGTTCGCGGGCCTGGACCCTCGACGCCATCCATTTGCGATTGCCGACATCCCCCTCCTGTACGAGGTGAATCGCCAGCGTGATGTCGACGCCGTGATCGTGGTGGCCTGTGATCCGGACACGCAGCTTCAACGCGTGATGAAGCGCGACGGATTGTCGGAGGCCGACGCGCGACGCCGCATCGAGGCACAACTGCCAATCGAGGAGAAGATCCGGCGGGCAGACTTCGTCATTCGAACGGACGGTTCGTTCGAGGACACCAATCGGCAGGTCGATGAATTGGCCGGTCAGCTAGCTCGTAGCCGGTAGCCGGCAGCCGGTAGCAACTAGAATGACAGCCACATGAGTGCGCGGATGCTCGATGGGCGAGCGCTTGCCGCCCGGATGCGCGAGGAACTCGCGCCGCAGGTTCTCGAATTCGACCGGAGACACGGCCGCCCTCCCGGGCTTGCGATCGTTCTCGTCGGACAGAACCCCGCATCCGAGGTGTACGTCCGAAACAAGTTGAAGGCGGGCAGCGAGGCGGGCTTTCGCGCGGATCTCGAGCGGCTGCCCGAAAGCGCCTCGCTCCCGGACGTGCTGGCGCTCGTGGGGCGGCTGAACGCCAGTCCAGTTCATGACGGCATTCTTGTCCAGGCGCCGCTGCCCAAAGGGCTCGGCCCGGACGCCTCGCCGCGGGTTTTCGACACGATTGCCCCGGAAAAGGACGTGGACGGCTTTGCCCCGGTCAACGTGGGACGCCTCCTTCAGGGACGGCCCACCCTCGTGCCCTGCACGCCGCTGGGCATCATCGAACTGCTCACGCGGGAGGGGATTCCGATCGCGGGACGCAGGGCATGCGTCATCGGCCGGAGCGACATCGTCGGCAAGCCGGTGGCGTTGCTGCTGCTGCAGCGCGACGCGACGGTCACGGTATGCCACTCGAAAACGCCGGATCTTGCCGCCGTGTGCCGGGAGGCGGACATTCTCGTGGCGGCGATCGGGCGCGCGGGACTCGTCACGAAGGCATTCGTCAAGCCGGGCGCCACCGTGGTCGACGTGGGCATGAACACGCTCACCGACCCCGCCGTCGCCGCGCAGTGGTATCCCGAAGGACATCCTCGCCTGACAGCGTTCCGGAAGCATGGGACGCTCCTTGTCGGCGACGTTCATCCCGATGTCGCCGACGTTGCGGGAGCGCTGACGCCTGTGCCCGGCGGAGTGGGCCCTCTCACGATTGCGATGCTGATGGCGAATACGCTGCGGGCGGCGCAGCTGGTAGCCGGTAGCCGGTAGCTCGTAGCCGGTAGTTGGTTCCGGGTTCAGGGTTCTTGTTCGTCGCGGGGTTGCATTGATTCAATCAACCCGTTCAACATCCTTCCGATCTCGTCTACCCGCCTAACGACTTCGTCGTACTGTTTGCGGGCCAGGAATCCAAGGCGAAGTGCGAGTTCCAGTTGGACGTCGACCTCGCCTTGGGAGCCGAGTGCAATATCGAGGTGATACAGAAACGCCCGCTGCCGTTTCCGGCGCTTGCCCTCTCCGATATTGGAAGGGATCGAGACCGCCGCGCGTCTGAGTTGCGCAGTCAGGCCGAATCGCTCGTCCGCTGGAAAGGCTCTGGAGACTCGATACACATCCTCGACAAGCGTCATCGCGTCGCGCCAAACCTTCAGGTCCCGAAACGAGGCGTTGTTCTTCATGCCCAGCGCGTAATGCACGGCCCATGCACAACCGAATCCTTAATGAATTTCAAGGATCGGTAAGGAATGGTTGGAGTTCTTGCAGCGGGCGTGAGTTGCGGAGTACGCAAATTTTGCGTACTCGCTACCGGCTACCAGCTGCCGGCTACAAGCTCACAGCGTGGGCCACCAGCTACCAGCTACTGGTTAACGCAGGGTCATTGAACACCGCGGTGCCGTGAGTCCCGCGGCGCTGGCGGAAGCGAAGCGCACGGGAATCCCAGGGCCGGCGCCCCACTCGCCCCAGTGGCTGCCCGATCTCGAGCCGACCCTCGAAGGGGCCGTGCTCGCGGAAACCGCGGCGCTGATCGATTTGCTGTCCGGCAGGTAGTTCGATCAGCGCGTGCGTCGATGATCGTGAAAGAAAGCGGCGATCCGCTGCGAGGTGCCGCGCGGATAGCTGTGGCCGCCCGGGTGAATCCAGGTCATGACCGGAGCCGGCGAGCCGGATCCATAGAGCGTGCAGCCGTCGCCGCAGCGCGTCGTCTTGTCCCGGACACCGTTCACGGCAATGGCGATCGTCATCGCGGCCTTCTGATCGGGAAAGGTCACTTGTGGATCGCGCTCACCCGCAATGTGAAATAACGGCCGTGGCTGCTTCGGCTGCACGGACGGGCGAAGACGGCCCGCCACCGGCGCATACGCGGCAAATACATGCGGCCGCTCCGCCCAGAGCAAGTAGGTGAACATCGCGCCGTTTGAGAAGCCGGTCGCATAAATGCGGTCGTCGTCGATGCTGTACATCTTGCGCAGCGAGGCGAGCGCGGCGTCGACAAGCTTCAGGTCGCGGTCGTTGTTTTCGCCTCGCTCTACCTGCCAGCCGGCCAGCCTATCGCGAGTCTCCAGCCCCTGGAAGTAGACGACGATTGCGTCGGGCCACGCCAGGTGGAGATCGGTGTGCTGAAAGTTCTGGATGTCGTCGCCGCGGCCGTGGAACGACAGCACCAACGGCGCTCTTCCGCCTGCCGGGAAAGCCGCCGGCGCGAACACGATCGCCTCGCGGGTGTCGCGCTCGACCTTCCAGGTCATGACCTCCGCCGAGGCCGCTCGCGCACACAGGAGCAGCAGGACCGCAACCAAGCCTCTTCGGAAGGCATGCATCTTCCTGGTCATCTCTTTCTCCTGTGGCATCAACGCTTTGTCCAGATGCGCGCGATGACCTGCTCAACCCTGTGATTGGCACGGCGAACCACGTCCGACGGTACGGCGGTCACCGACTGCGTTGCGGGATCCATGGCCACCGGTTCCGCCTGACACACTTCTTCTGCGTAGGTGGTGGTGTTCGTATTGCTCACGGGTGCCGTGTTGAACACCACTTTCCTGGCGAACCGGTCCGTCTCTTCTGCGAAGTACGAATCCACCTCCGCACTCGCCAATCCGAAATGATATCCCGTCACCATTCGAATGTCCTTGAAGCCCCTGAGCCGATCGTTATACGCATCGATCGCGCCGTCGGCGGTCTCGAAGTCATTGGTTCCGTAGAGGCCAAGGAACCCGGGCCATCGGTCCATGCTTTGGTACACGCCGCTCTTCAGCACGCCCCCGTTGTGACCGACGGTTGATGGAGTAAGGGAAGCCGGAAGAGATGACGATCAAAGGGTGCTGGGCCTGCGCGTGCTTCCGTTTTTCCTTCTCATCATCACCATCGTCTTCCCGGACTCCATCGCCCCTGATGTACCAACCGCGGAGTCGATGAGGGATTTCAGGATTCGGGTCCGGGGGAATCGGAACGGGGAAAAAAGTCGGGCGCCATCCCAGTTTCTCGAAATCTGTCTTCGGCACCTCGAACTCGACGCGCGTGGTCCGTGATCCGAGCCCGCTGAATGCCTCGTCAGCGAAGTCGATCGGACGCGCGACGTGAGCGAGATCTGCCGGTGGCGCGGCCGGGGGGCCCCAATGGGTGGTTATGAAAAAGACAGCGGCGTATTCGGCGGCTGCTTGATCGGCTGGCGGCAGTGTCGGCCAGAGACCTTGCATGAAGTTAATGTCAAAGGCTTCCGGTGGAAGGGACGACCAGTTTTTGGTGGCGCAGACGCGTTCGTCGCCGTTCTGAATGTATTCGCCGAACAGCGGCATGCCGTAGATATCCGGGTCGATGCCCAGGAAACAGGCTTCGCCGGTGGCGTAACACGAATTACGCGATGCCCCCGCTCGCTGTGCTCACACAGATACGCCTTCGCGGTTGCCTTGGTCCTCACGGCCGCAGCGCTTGTGTCGGCTGCGATCAATCTGACGGCGCAGTCCCCTTCACTGACAGTGGGTGTGAGCACAGTTTTTGCGTACTGGCTGGCGGCTACGACCTCAGGGCTGCCGGCTACCAGCTACCGGCTATCGGCTACCAGCTACCAGCTACCAGCTACCGGCTACCGACTACCAGCTACCAGCTACAAGCTCACAGCCACCGGCTACCGGCTACCGGCTACCGGCTAGAATGGGCGCCCATGCTTCCAGCCGGCGACGACGACACGACCACCGTGCTCGACACCGAGTTCAAGCGCGGTCTCGGCCTGTACGACTCCACCATGGTGGTCGCCGGCTCGATGATCGGCTCGGGCATCTTCATCGTGTCCGCCGCCATGGCGCGCCAGCTCGGAAGCCCGGGATGGCTCCTGGTCGCGTGGGTGGTGACCGGTGTGCTGACGATTGCCGCCGCGCTGTCATACGGCGAGCTCGCGGGCATGATGCCGCGGGCCGGCGGCCAGTACGTCTACCTGCGCGAGGCCTATTCGCCGCTCTGGGGCTTCCTCTACGGCTGGACGCTGTTCATGGTGATCCAGACCGGGACGATCGCCGCGGTGGCGGTCGCGTTTGCGCGGTTCAGCGGCGTGCTGTTCCCGGCGGTCGCGGAAAATCGCTATCTCATCGCGCCGCTGCACGTGTCTGCCGGCTATGCGCTGTCGCTGTCGACGGCGCAGCTCCTGGCCGTGGCGCTCATCGCGCTCCTGACCTGGACCAACACCCGCGGGCTCGATTACGGGAAGTTCGTACAGAACACCTTCACGACCGCCAAGACCGGCGCGCTGGCGGCGCTCATCCTGGTCGGCCTCGTCATCGGCTGGAACGCCGACGCCGTGTCGATGAACTTCGGGCAGCTCTGGACGCCGCGTGGATTCGAACCGATCGCCGAGGGGGTCGCGGTCACCACGGCGTTCGGCGTCTTCGTCGCGCTCTGCGTGGCGCAGACGGGGTCGCTCTTTTCCGCGGATGCCTGGAACAACATCACGTTCACCGCCGGCGAGGTCAAGGACCCGCGCCGCAACATCCCGCTCTCGCTCGCGCTTGGCACGATCATCGTCATTTCGCTGTACCTGCTCGCGAACCTGGCGTACCTCGTAACCCTGCCCCTCGCGGCGATACAACAGGCGCCGTCCGATCGTGTCGCGACGTCCACCCTCGACGCGATTTTTCCAGGCCTGGGCGCCGCGATTATGGCGGGCGCGATCATGATCTCGACCTTCGGGTGCAATAACGGGCTGATCCTGGCGGGCGCGCGGGCCTATTATGCGATGGCGCGCGATGGCCTCTTCTTCAGGCGGGCCGGGACACTCAACGCGGCGCGCGTGCCGGCATGGGGCCTGCTGCTGCAGGGCCTCTGGGCCGCCGCACTGGTACTGCCGCGCACCTACGATGCCGCCACGGGCCAGTACGGGAACCTCTACGGAAATCTGCTGGACTACGTGGTCTCGGCGGCGCTGCTTTTCTATATCCTGACGATCGCCGGCGTCTTCCGCCTGCGCACCACGAGGCCCGACGCCGACCGCCCCTACCGGGCGTTCGGCTATCCCGTGGTGCCGGCGCTCTACATCGTGGGCGCCCTGGCGATCCTGGTCGTCCTGCTGATCTACCGCCCAGCGACGACCTGGCCGGGATTTCTCATCGTGATCCTGGGGATCCCGGTGTTTGCGTGGATGCGCCGGCAAGCGGCACCGGGCTAACCCGCGCATCCCCGCACCCCGGCACCCCTGCACCACAATACGCGTCAGACCTCAACCGTCTCCTCGAGCGCCTTGACGCTTTGCGGCCGTCCGAGCACCACGAGCTCGTCCCCGGCTCGAATGACGAACTCCGGCGCCGGGTTGAACTCCATGGCGTCGCCCCCGCGCTTGATGGCGACGACGATCACGCCGAACCGCTGCCGGATGCCGGCGTCGACGATCGACTTACCGACCAGTCCGGACCCGTCGCGGACGTGGACCTGCTCCATCGACAGGTCCAGATGGCCCGAGCTGGTGGCAAGCTGGACGAAATCGACCACGGCCGGCCGCAGCGCCGTCTGCACCATGTGCGTGGCCCCGATCCGGTACGGAGAAATCACGCGATCGGCCCCCGCCCGGCGGAGCCGCTGCTCGGCCTCCTCCGACTCGACGCGGGCAATGATGAAGAGGTCGGGCCGCACCACGCGTGCGGTGAGCACCGTATAGACGTTCTCGGCGTCGGTACCGACCGCCGCGATCAGGCCGCGCGCCCGGTGAATCCCGGTGCGCCTGAGCACGTCCTCCTCGCTGGCGTCCGCCTCGACCGCGAGCCAGCCGTGCTCGATGGCGTTGTGCACGCGGTCGGGGTTCCGCTCGATCACGACGAACGGCACACCCTGCTCCCGCAGTTCCCTGGCGATGATGCTCCCGATGCGTCCGTAGCCGCACAGGATGAAATGGTCCCGGAGCTCTTCCAGCATGCGCGTGATGCGGCGCTGCTCGAACCGTCGATGCAGGCCGCCCTCCACAATCACGGCCGCCAGTTGCGTGGCCGTATAGAACGCGGTGCCGACCCCACCGAAGATCAACACCACTGTGAACACCTGGCCGGCGAACGAGAGCGTGTGCACCTCGCGGTACCCGATGGTTGAGACGGTGATGACCGTCATGTAAAAGGCGTCCCACAGGCCCCAGCCTTCGACGAGCATGTAGCCCAGGGTGCCGCCGACCAGCGTGGCAAGAAAGAGTACGAGCGCCAGCCGCAGGCCGTGCGCCCACGACCGCTGGCCCGTCAGGATGCGCGCGGGCATTGACCGCTACGGCAGCGCAGCCGGCGCCTTGCCGGCGGCCCGGCCGATGAGCCAGCCGACGCTGGTGACCCCGATGCCGATCGCCATGATGCCGAGCCCGAACCGATCGGCGATCTCAGGCGTGACGCGAACGCCGACGCGGCTCGTCAGCGCGTCGAGCTCACTCCACCTCGCCAGCGCCTCGGTTGTGACGTTCCATTCCGTCAGCAGCGCCAGCAGCGTGATCGCGGCGCCGTTGAACAGGAGCAGGTAGCCGGCGATCTTGAGGGTGTTGGCAAAGCCTTCCCCGCTGCTGCGAGCGGCCGCCTCGCGCGGGTCGGCCAATGGGCTGTGGGTGCGGCCGTAGAACCAGTAAATCAGCATGCCGATGTCGAGCCACACCAGCAGGCGCACCCACGTCATCACCGACAGGCTCACCATCAGGTACAGACACGACAGGACGCCGAGCGCCGGGATCACATTGCCCCCCGGGACCCGGAACGGCCGATGCGCTTCAGGACGCGTGACGCGCAGCACCATCACCGCCAGGCACACCACGACGAAGGCAAAGAGCGTCCCGATGCTCGTCATCTCGCCGACGACCTGGATCGGCACCAGCGCGGCGACGATCGCGACGATGACGCACGTGATGATCGTGGTGATGTACGGCGTCTGGAACCTGGGGTGCACCTTGCTGACGCCCTGAGGAAGGAGGCCGTCGCGGCTCATCGCGAAGAAGATGCGCGGCTGGCTCATGAGCATGACGAGGAGCACGCTGGTGATGCCGGCCACGGCGCCCGCCGACACCAGGCCGGCCGCCCACTCCAGGTTGATCACCGACAGCGCATACGCGACCGGCGCGTTCAGAAACTGCGCATCCCCTCTGTACTCGACGACCGGCACGATGCCGGTCAGCACCGCGGACACGGCGACGTAGAGCACGGTGCAGATGACGAGCGAGGCGATGATGCCGATCGGCAGATCCCGTGTCGGATTCTTGGCTTCTTCCGCCGTGGTCGACACCGCGTCGAAGCCGATGTAGGCGAAGAAGACGACGGCCGCGCCGGTCATCACGCCCGACCACGCGTAGGGCATGAAGGGTGTCCAGTTGGCCGGCTCGACGTACCACACGCCCGCAACCAGGAAGAACAGCACCGCCGCAATCTTGATCGTCACCATCACGGCGTTGAAGCGCGCGCTTTCGCGGATGCCGATCACCAGCAGCACCATGATCAGCAGCACGATGATGAACGCCGGCAGGTTCATCAGGGAACCGGGCGCCGCCGCGGGCGCCGCCGTCATCCAGGCCGGCAGCGCGGTCCCGAATCCGGCCAGGATGCGCTGGAAGTACCCGCTCCAGCCGATCGCCACCGTCATCGATCCGACCGCGTACTCGAGGATGAGATCCCAGCCGATCATCCACGCGAAGACTTCGCCGAGCGTGGCATAGGCGTACGTGTAGGCGCTCCCCGCGACGGGAAGCATCGAGGCGAACTCCGCGTAGCACAGGGCCGCAAACGCGCACGCCAGCCCCGCGACCATGTAGGACACCACGATGGCGGGTCCAGCCTGGTTCGCGGCGGCGATGCCGGTCAGGACGAAGATGCCGGTCCCGATGATGGCGCCAATGCCCAGCAGCGTGAGATCCAACGCCGTCAGGCTGCGGCGCAGCGCCTTGCCGCGATCCTCCGCGTCGCTGACGCACCGTTCGATCGACTTGGTCTTGAGGAGGTTTGA
>Ga0209640_10002138_pt1 | contig 17140 bp, 23 predicted proteins | sample RifCSP10_1_FD_184018 | JGI IMG/M metagenome (GOLD analysis project Ga0209640, IMG submission 184018) | Soil microbial communities from Rifle, Colorado - Rifle CSP2_sed 10_1 (SPAdes) (version 2) | ecosystem: Environmental > Terrestrial > Deep subsurface > Rock core/Sediment | place: Rifle... | reverse complement strand
GGTGATCTGATCGATCAGATCGGGAGTGGAAACAGCAGAGATTGGCCCTTCCATGGCGGGCTCCAGTAGGCTGTGTTTATGTACAGTATCCTACCGGAAAACATAACTAAAGCAAGCGCTTATATGACACCTGACCTACGCAACTCTTAGCGGAATCTTCAGCGCCCTGATCTTCTCGCCCCAGATTCTCGGACCCGTTTCATGAACCGACTCGCCGGTCGAATCGACCGCAACCGTGACCGGCATGTCCTTCACCTCGAACTCGTAGATCGCCTCCATGCCGAGGTCCTCGAACGCGACCACGCGTGCCTTGCGGATGGCCTTGGCGACGAGATAGGCCGCGCCGCCGACCGCGATCAGATACGCGGATTGATGCTTTCGAATGGCGTCGATCGCCACCGGACCGCGCTCGGCCTTGCCGATCATCGCGAGCAGGCCGGTTTTAGCCAGCATCAGCTCCGTGAACTTGTCCATGCGGGTCGCGGTCGTCGGACCCGCGGGGCCGACGGCTTCATTGCGCACCGCATCCACCGGGCCGACGTAATAGATCACGCGGCCGTTCAGGTCGACGCCCGCGGGCAGGCCCTGGCCGGAATTGATCAATTCCGCGAGCCGCTTGTGCGCGGCATCGCGGCCGGTCAGCATTTTCCCAGAGAGCAGGAGCGTCTGGCCGGGCTTCCAGCTTCTCACTTCCTCGCGCGTCAGCGCATCGAGATTCACGCGCCGCGAGTCGGCCGCCGGTTTCCAGTGCACGTCCGGCCATGAATCGAGTGAGGGAGGATCGAGTGCGACGGGTCCGCTGCCATCCAGCACGAAATGCGCGTGCCGCGTCGCCGCGCAGTTCGGGATCATCGCGACCGGCATGGAGGCCGCATGCGTCGGGTAAGTGCGGATCTTCACGTCGAGAACCGTCGTGAGCCCGCCGAGGCCCTGCGCGCCGATGCCGAGCGCGTTCACTTTCTCGTACAGTTCGATTCGCAGTTCTTCGAGCTGGTTGGACGGGCCGCGCTCGAGCAGCTCGTGCATGTCGATCGGGTCCATCAGCGCCTCTTTCGCGAGCACCATGGCCTTGTCGGCCGTGCCGCCGACGCCGATGCCGAGCATTCCGGGCGGACACCAGCCCGCGCCCATCTCGGGCACGGTCTCGAGCACCCAGTCCACGATGGAATCCGAGGGATTCAGCATGGTCAGCATCGATTTGTTCTCGGATCCGCCGCCCTTGGCGGCGACCGTCACCTCGACCTTGTTGCCGGCGACGAGTTCGACGTGCACGACGGCCGGCGTGTTGTCGCCGGTGTTCCTGCGGGTGAAGAGAGGATCGGCAACGATCGAGGGACGAAGCCGGTTCTCGGTGGCACCGTAGCCGCGGCGGACGCCTTCGTCCACCAGCTCCTGCAGGCTCCTGCGCGTGTCCCAGCGCACGTCGAAGCCGGCCTTGACGAACACATTGACGATGCCGGTGTCCTGGCAGATGGGCCGGTGGCCTTCCGCGCACATCCGCGAATTCGTCAGGATCTGGGCGATGGCGTCCTTCGCCGCGGGCGACTGCTCGCGCGCGTACGCGCGGCCGAGGTGCTCGATATAGTCGGCGGGGTGGTAGTAGGAGATGAACTGCAGGGCGTCGGCGACGCTCTGCACAAAGTCGGCTTCACGGATGACGGGGGCTGCCATCGCCCCGGCATCTTAGCGCAGGAAAGCGGCCCCGCGCGTCAGGAAGGTGTAATCACCCTCGATCGCCATGAAGCTGATCAGGATCAGCAGGCAGAGCGGCGGGATCAGGATCGCGAACTTGAGCGCGAGCCGTTCCCAGGCCATGTGCATGAAGATCGCGACGATGAAGCCGGCCTTCAGCAGCATGAGCGTGATGATCAGCGACCAGCGCAGCATTCCGTGCAGGTGATAGTAGTCCACCAGGTAGGAAAACGTGCTGAGCACGAACAGCAGGAACCAGATCCACAGGTAGATCTTGATCGGGTGTTGCTGGCCTTCTTTTGCTTCAGACATGCTGCCTCACCACAGATAGAAGAATGCGAAGATGAACACCCAGACGAGATCGACGAAGTGCCAGTACAGGCCTGTAATCTCGACCATTTCGTAGCTGCCGCGCTTCTCGTAGAAGCCTTTGTGCACGCGTCGCGCGACGACCGACAGATAGATGACGCCGGCCGACACGTGCAGGCCGTGAAAGCCGGTGATCATGAAAAACGCCGAGCCGAACTGCGGCGCCCCCCACGGGTTCTCCCAGGGCCGTACGCCTTCCAGGATCAGCTTAGTCCACTCGAAGGCCTGCATGCTGACGAAGGTCGCGCCGAGCGCGGCAGTCGCCATCATCAGCAGCACGGTATTGCGGCGATGGCGGCGGTAGCCGTAATTGACCGCCATTGCCATCGTGCCGCTCGAGGTGATCAGCACGAAAGTCATGATCGCGATCAGGATCAGCGGGACGTCCTGGCCGCCGATATGGAGCGAGAAGACCTGGCTGGGATTCGGCCAGTTCGCGGTCGTGGACATCCGGACGTTCATGTAGGACGTCAGGAAGCAGGTGAAGATGAACGTGTCCGAGAGCAGGAAGATCCACATCATCGCCTTGCCCCAGGGCACCGAGAACGCCTGCTTGTCGGCGGAGAAATCCCCGGCGACCTGCGCTAGCGGGCTCAGGGCAGCGGCTTGGGCATCATGGGCCATGGGCGAGGCTTCCTCTCACAGGAACAGCAGGACGGCGAATACGGCGAGCCAGACCAGCAGCAGGAAATGCCAGTAAATCGCGCATAGCGAGAGGCTCTGACGCAGGTCGAGCAGTTCGGCGCCGGCGGAGAATCGCAGGGCCGCGCGGCCGAGGACCCACAGGCCGCCGATCAGGTGCAAGCCGTGCACCGTCGTCAGCACGTAGAAGAACGCGATCGCCGGGCTGCCCTGGATGAAATAGAGCGAAGGTCCGACCGCCTGCCAGGCCATCACCTGGCCCGCCAGGAAGCCGAGCGTCAGCACTCCGCCCGCGATCAGCGCAACATGGGCGAACTGGCGCTGGCCGCGACGCACGGCATGGCTCGCAAGCTGCATCGCGATGCTGGCGAGCAGCAGCACGCCGGTGTTGACCCACAGGATGTTTGGGATCGTCAGGTGGCACCAGCCGAGGCCGTGGTGCATGCGCATCGAATAGGCGGTCAGGAACAGGCTGAACAGCGAAGTGACGACTGCCATGAAGAGCAGCAGCCCGATGCGCGCCGGCGGCATGCGGATCGCGCCGACGTCGCCGTCGTGCTCGCCGCTCTCCCAGGATTTCGCCGTGAGCCGGCTGGCAACGTAAAACCAGACGGCCACGCCGACGAGCAGCGCAACGACGATGGCAGTGTTGCTCAATGGTCCTTACCGTGATCGCGCCCGACGCCGAGCTTCGGGTCGACGGGTTCGTTCTGCGGGATGAAGTCATCCGGAGCGCCCGGCACGCTGTAGTCGTAGGCCCAGCGATAGACAACGGGAAGCTTCGGACCCCAGTTGCCGTGCTTCGGCGGCGTATCGGGCGTCTGCCACTCGAGGGTGGTCGCTTTCCACGGATTCCGCGGCGCTTTTTCGCCATTCCTCAGGCTCACGATCATGTTGTAGAGGAAGATGACCTGCGCCGCCGCGACGATCAGCGCCGCGACGGTGATCGCCGCATTGATCGAATGCACCGAGTCGGGAATGAATGCGGTGTCGCCCAGCGCGTAATAGCGGCGCGGGACGCCAAGGATGCCCAGGTAGTGCATCGGGAGATAAATCGCATAGGTGCCGAGGAACGTCAGCCAGAAGTGCGCCTTGCCGAGCTTCACATTCCACAGGCGCCCGGTGATCTTCGGGTACCAGTGATAGATCGCGCCGAACACGACGAGGATCGGCGACACGCCCATGACCATGTGGAAATGGCCGACGACGAAGTAAGTGTCGGACAGCGGCAGGTCCACCGTGACATTGCCGAGGAAGAGCCCGGTCAGGCCGCCGTGGATGAACGTGAAGATGAATCCGATCGCGAACAGCATCGGCACCGTCAGGTGGATATTGCCCTTCCAGAGGGTCAGCACCCAGTTGTAGACCTTGATCGCAGTCGGCACCGCGATGATCAGCGTCGTGGTCGCGAAGAAGAATCCGAAGTACGGATTCATGCCGCTGACGTACATGTGGTGCGCCCACACGACGAACGACAGTCCACCGATCGCGAGGATCGCCCAGACCATCATCCGGTAGCCGAAGATGTTCTTGCGCGCATGCGTCGAGAGCAGGTCCGAGACGATGCCGAAGGCGGGCAGGGCGACGATGTACACCTCGGGATGCCCGAAGAACCAGAACAGGTGCTGGAACAGGAGCGGGCTGCCGCCCTGGTGCCCGGAGACTTCGCCCATCGAGCTGAGGGCGGGCATGAAGAAGCTGGTGCCCAGCGTGCCGTCGAGCGTCATCATCACGGCCGACACCAGAAGCGCCGGGAAGGCGAGCAGGCCCAGGATCGTCGCCATGAAGATGCCCCAGACGGAGAGCGGCATGCGCATCAGCGTCATGCCCTTGCAGCGTGCCTGGAGCACGGTCGTCACATAATTGAGGCCGCCCATCGTGAAAGCGACGATGAAGATACCGAGCGAGACCAGCATGAAGATGATGCCGAGCCCGGCGCCCGGCGTGCCGGTCGATATCGCCTGCGGCGGATACAGCGTCCAGCCCGCGCCGGTCGGTCCGCCCGGGATGAAGAAGCTCGCCAGCAGCACGATGACGGCCAGCAAATAGACCCAGAAGCTCAGCATGTTCATGTACGGGAATACCATGTCCCGCGCCCCGCACATCAGCGGAATGAGGTAATTGCCGAACCCGCCGAGGAACAGCGCGGTCAGCAGGTAGATCACCATGATCATCCCGTGCATCGTGATGAACTGGTAATACTGGTTCGGGTCGACGAAGTGGAACTGGTCGGGGAATCCGAGTTGCAGGCGCATCAGGCCGGACAACACCAGCGCGATCAGGCCGACGAAGATGGCGACGATCGAGTACTGGATCGCGATGACCTTGTGATCCTGGCTCCAGATGTACTTCGTGAAGAAGGAGTGCGGATCGTGAATCGGGGCGTCACGATCGGCGATTGCGACGTATGCCATCAGTTGATCCTCGGCTCCAGCGTGTTGACGTAGGCCACGATGTCGTTGATCGCGCGGTCATCGGCAAGCTGGTCCGCCATCGTCGCCATCTGCCAGCCGTAGAAATCCTGGCTGTGCGCGCCGCGGATGCGCTGCTGGAAGTTCTGCAGTTGCCGGACCAGGTACCAGTCCGACATGTCCGCAAGCCGTGGCGCATTGACGGCCCAGATGCCCTCGCCATTCCCTCCATGGCAGGAGGCGCAGGTCGTATACAGCGAGCGGCCGCGATTCGCATCGCCGGTGACCGTCGCAACCGGCTCATGTCCGGGCAGCGTCTCGACGTAGGCCGCCAGATTGCGGATGGCCGCGTCGTCCGGCAGCATCGACGCGAAGGCGCGCATCTGCGCGCCGTAGGTGTCGCCGGCGTGCACGCCGCGCAGGCCGTTCCTGAAAGCGTGCAACTGGCGGCGCAGGTACCAGGCCTGCTGGCCGGCCAGGCGCGGCGCATTGAGCGACGGATTGCCCTCGCCGGAGGGGCCGTGGCAGGCCATGCAGACCGCGTACTGCGCGGCGCCCGCGAGCGGGTCCGCGGCTGCCAGCGCCCGCGTCTCGCCGAATGTCGGCTGCGCGGCGAGCCAGGTGTTGAATTCCTCGCGCGGCGTCACGACGACGCGTCCGCGCATTGCGAAATGGCCGACGCCGCAGAGTTCTTCGCACAGGATCTCGTATTCGCCCGGCACCGTCGGCGTCAGCCAGAGATAGGTGACCATGCCCGGGACCAGGTCCATCTTGACCCGGAACTGCGTGACCGTGAAGTTGTGCAGCACGTCCTTCGAGCGCAGCAGCACCTTGACCGGCTGATCGACCGGCAGCCGCAACTCGGGATTCGCGACCAGCACGTCGTCCCGGCCCTGCGGATCTTCCGGATCGAGGCCGAACGGATTCCCGGGCGTGATCAGCGACGCATCGCTCGCGCCGAGTTCGCCGTCGACGCCGGGGAAGCGGAAACTCCAGTGCCACTGCTGTCCGACCACCTCGACGATCGAAGCGTCTTCCGGCACGACGACGAATTTGCCCCAGACGAACAGGCCCGGGGCAAGCATCGCGGCGACGCCGATCGCGGTCGCGATCGTCAGCCACCACTCGAGCTTCTTGTTCTCCGGTTCGTAAGCCGCCTTCTGCCCCTGGCGATGCCGGTAGCGCATCACCGCCCAGGCCAGGAACAAGTTGACGACGACGAACACGATGCCGGTGACCCAGAACGTCAGGATCACGGTGTCGTCCATCGTGGTCCAGTTCGACGCGATCGGCGTGAACCACCAGGGACTCAGGAAGTGAAAGATGACGGAGCCGACGACGAGGAGGACAATAACAACTGCAATCGCCATCGTCCCGCCCCCTTGTTAAGCGCGCACCCGATCGCCAGAGGCCCGCCGGCGGCGCCGTACGGCGGTGAATGGATTGACGAAATGGCTGTCGACGCCCGCGAATTCCGCCTCCGGATGGCGCCGGCTCATCATGTGCCGCACGACGGACTCCTGGTCCTTGCGGGCGTAGATGAGGATGACGTACTTGCCGGCCTCGATGTCGTCATGAAAGCGCTCTAGCTTCCGGTTTTCCTTCTCGACGCCGATCAGGCCGCCTTCCCAGGCGCCGAACAGGGTTGCGACCGTGCACAGCGCGACGTACACGAACCACGGGATGTTCTGGAACGGGCCGAAATTGTCGAGCAGGATGCAGCCGACGACGCCGGCAAACAGGCCGATAGCCGCGCCGACAAATCCTTCGCGGATCACGTCCAACGTCTCGAGGTAATTGGCCGAATGAATCTGCCGCTTCTTGAGGCCCGACTCGTCCTTCGCGATCACGTGCACGAAGAAATCGTCGAGGCCCACGTCGTGAAGGTCATCCGAAACCCGCGAGGTGCTCTCGAGCTCGGGCGCGACGTAATACAGGCATTTCATCAGATTCCCCCCGCGATTTTTCAGTCTCGCACAACCCCCCGGGCTTGGGAAGCCTGCTGCCCCAGCAGCCAGTTGAGCGCCAGGCCTTCGTCGGTGAAGACCCGCGCGACCGCGCCGCGTGTCGTCGCGATGACTTCGCCGAACCGCTCCCGGTGAATCAGCGGTTCGTGGCCGAGCAACGCCATGCGGATGCGCGGTGACTGCCTGGCCTGCAGGTCCGACACGTGCACCGCCTGGTCGTATCGCTCCGTCAGCGTCGGCTCGCGGCCCGTCACGCCGCGCACGTCGATCAGCACTGCATCGCGGCCGGCCTTGGTGGCCAGCGCAAATGCCCGCTCATAGGCCTGCAGCAGCGCCTCGATCGTGTACGGGCCGGTGCATTCGACGAGCAAGTGCCGTGGATGAACCTTGGTTTCCAGCGTGATGCTCACGGCGTTTCCCTGTGCCGTGCGTGGCGGTCCTGCGCGGCCGGGTTACGCCGCGGCGGGCCAGAGCCAGCCGAAAACGCCGCCGGTCAACAGGCCATAGATCAGGCCGTCGAGCGTCAGCTTGATCGTTGTCGACCAGGGCCGGTTGTACCAGATGGACTGCTGCCAGAGGCCGACCGCGTACGCGACGAATGCGGTCGTGCCGGCGATGCGGAATACGGTCAGGTAATCCGCCTCGGGCGCGAGCGCCCGGCCGGCGACATATGCGGCGAGCACCCCGACGATCACCGTGTAGATGAACCACTGGACGAGCGCCTTCGACATCGAGATCGGGCCATTCGGCAGCACGGTCATGATCAGCACGGGCCCGCGCTTCAGTTTCTCGATGAACTCGGGCGATTTCATGGCTTTCATGTCGCCGGCGCGCGGCAGCATGTACTCGCCCGGCCTGAGGCCGAAGGGACGCAAGGCATCCATCACCCGGTCCTGGTCAGGAACCGCCGGGCATTCGCCCCGGTGCCATAGCGGGGCCATGTGAATGATGGAACTGGCGACAAAGACGATCACTGCGGAAAGCAGGATCGGCATCCAGAGCGCTGCTATCGTGGTCATGGTCTCCCCCCGTTTGCGACGATCATAATCCCGGAAGCTGTGCCCGGGTATCCAGCTCGTGTGCCTTGCGCCCGCCGCGGACCAGCGCTCCCTCGCCGAGCGCGCTTTCAATCATGACCCGGGCCATGGCCACCGAGCGGCGCACCAGCGCGGCGGCGCCGTCATGCAGCACCCTGGAGTCCCGCACGTACTGCTCGTTGTTCTCCATGTCCTCGGCGCTCCAGCCGCGGGAGTGCGCGATGAAAGGGTACTGCGGAAACTGGCAGCCCAGTTCTGAAAAGAAAGCCAGCATCTGGCCGGCGACCGCCTGCACGTTGTCCTGGCCGCCGGTGATGATGAATGCCGCCACCTTGTTGCGCAGCAGGTGACGGTTCGCAACCGTCGCCTGATTCTGGATGCAGTTCATGCGTTCGATCATCTTGTAATAAAGGCTGCTTGCGCCGCCCCAGCGGATCGGCGTCGCGACGACGATGACATCGGCCCAGTGCACAACGCCTTCGTAAACCCGGTCCATCTGGTCGTCCGGGTCCATCTGGGTGATCGAGCAGGGCCAGGTGCAGGCGCGCGCGGATTTGGAATAGAAACCCTCGCAGGCGCGGAATGAAAGGTCGCGCACGCGGATCAATTGCGTGTCGCATGCCGTATCGTCGCGTTCGCGGGCGGCGCCCAGCGCGTGCTGCAGCAAGTCTTCGGAGGTGCTGTAACGCGGATGCCCGGCGCTCATCGTCGTCGTCGAGATGCCGAGAACGCGGATCGGCCCCGGCTCGCGCTCGGGATCGCGCGCAAGCGGATGCGGTGCATGCGGCAGGCGGCCGCGCTTCGTCACCGGCGACTCCGTGACCAGCACCCGGCCGCCCTCGACCTTGACGCCGTGGGACGGAACACGGTCAGCCTCATAGCCCGGTTCGCCTTCGCCCGTCAGCCAGTGAAACTTGTAGTAGTGCCATGGGCAGACGACGAAGTCGCCGTCGAGCCGGCCGCGGCCGAGCGGGCCGCCGACATGATTGCAGACGCCGGAAATCGCGCCGAACCGGCCGTCCTGGTACGTCAGCGCGATGCGTTTCGCGCCAACGCGCAGTTCCTGCACGGCTTGCGCCGCCAGCTCGTCGCTGGCACCGACGTCAATCCATTTCTCGCCGCTCATCGCGTGTTACCGCCTCGCAATTCCCTGCGAACGACCAGTTTGAGCCCGGACCAGGTCCCGGATACCGCGCAGACCTTGATGTCGACATAGCCGAGCGGCAGCGCAACTTCGCGGATCGTATCTTCCGTGATATCGGTTGGCACCTTTGCGGATTTCTTGGGCCACGAGACCCAGACAGGCGTCGCGACATCCAGCTTCCTGCGGTAGGACCGCAGCGCCGCCGCCAGCTCCGACCTGCGTGTCGCGAAATGGTGGATGACATCCGCTTTCGCGACGGCGCGCGTGGCGACCCTGGCGCCGTCGGGCAGCGGCGCCAGCAGCTTCCGGTAATCCCCCGGCGCATGAACGGCCTGCAGCACCATGCCCGGCTTGACGCCGAGCTTCGCGGCGAGCGGCGTGCCCGAGTAACCGGCCATGCGCGGTCCGAACCGAGTTCAGGCCCGGCCCTGACCGCGATACAGGAATGCGACGACGGCGCCCAGTATCAGCGTCAGAATCGAGTCGAACACCATCTGCTTGACCGCGAGCATCCCGGGCATCGGCTGCACGACGAAATAAATCGTGTATAGCGGCACCGCGGTCAGCAGTGCAACCGCAAGTCCGAAGCGCAAACCCTGACCGAGCCACGGCTTGTCCTCGACGCCGCGCGCGTAGATCCAGGTGAATGCTCCCGCCATCAGCACGTGCGCGATGATCATCAGGTGGAAGTACGGCATCGACTGTTCATCGGTCCGGAACAGGTCCGGCAGCGCCGAGTAATCGGCTTTCAACAGCGTTCCATGCACGACGAAGCCGCCGGCCATGTAGACAATGAACATCACCAGCCAGGCGATGAGAAACTTCTTGTTCATGATGAATCCCCTTGTTGATCGAACGATTTCAGGGCTCTCTCAGGCCCGAAGGTCCGGGCTTGCGTGGTATGCCCGGATCGAAACTCCAATAATCGGCGCTCTCCGCGGTCCAGGAATGGACGGCGAGCGTAAGGCCGGTCGGCTCGTCGAGCGAACCGGCGGCGATCGACCACAGCGGCTCGTCGTCGCCCTCCCAGAACAGGCTCGAGCCGCAGCGGCCGCAGAAGGCGCGCCTGGCATCCGGCGAGGACCGGTACCACATCAGCGTGTCGCCGCGCTCGACGCAGACGTGTTCCCGGCGCGCGCAGGTTCCCACCCAGAGTCCGCCGGTGAAACGGCGGCAACTTTTGCAATGGCAGGCGACGGCGGTCGAACGCAGCGGGCCGCGGACGGTGAAGCGGACCGCCCCGCAGAGACAGCGGCCGCTCGCGCGAGCTTGAGCCCCATTGTCGGTCATTGAACCGGTCCCGCTTCCCTGGCTGCCGATATTAACCCGATGCCGGGCCGCCGATCAGCACCGAGGTCATCGAGACCGCGCTGACGACCCGGGCATTGAAGAACTCGGCCGTCTCACCGGGCTCCTGCAGCGCCAGGGCGTAGAGCAACGGCAGGTAGTGCTCCGGGGTCGGCACGGCGCGGCGCGCCAGTTCGCCGAGGGAGGCGTAGTCGGTCAGTGCCTCGTGATCGCGGGCGGCGATGCGCTGGCGCAGCTCCTCGTCGAATTGCAGCGCCCAGGCCTGCGGTTTCGAATCCTCGTAGCTGAAGAGGCGCAGGTTGTGGACCAGATTGCCGCTGCCGAGTATCAGCACCCTTTCGTCGCGTAGCGGAGCGAGCTGGCGCGCGAGCGCGTAATGATGCGAGCCGGGCAGGCCGGTGTCGATGCTGAGCTGCACGATCGGGGTCCTTGCCGCCGGGTACATGGCGATCAACACGCTCCACGCGCCGTGGTCGAGCCCGCGTCCCGGATCGAGGCGGACCTGCTCGGTGGTCACAAGCTCCGCGACCCGCCGGGCCAGGCGAGGGTTGCCGGGCGCCGGATAGCTCACGTCGAACAGCGCCTTGGGGAAGCCGTAGAAATCATGGATCGTCTGCGGCGATTCGGTGGCCGACACATAGGTGCCGTGAGTCTCCCAATGCGCCGAAATGCAAAGCACGGCATCCGGCTTCGGCAGGCGGCGTCCGAGCGCCTCCCAGCCGCGATAGAAATCGTTGCGCTCGATCGCGTTCATCGGATTGCCGTGGCCGACGAAGACGACGGGCATCTTCATGGGCGTGGCGCGGACACGATCAGCCCGACCCCGTGCCGCCGCTCGGCGTCCAGATCGAGCGATAGACCTTCCAGCGGCCATTCGAGTGCCGGCGCAGGACGCGCATGACGTGATACTCGGACTGATTGATCCGGCCGGTCGTAAGGTCGCGGGTCGCGCCGCGGATCGCGCCCCATTCGATCGCATAGTTCCCGAAGATCTTCACTTCCTCGAATTCCATGCGGTATTCCAGCACTTCATGCGTCTTCGGCGCGGAGCGCATGCGCGTGAAGGCTGCGTCGAAGTCCTTGGCACCGCGCTGCGCCGCGGCCCCCGGCGGGAACATCACGGCCTCGTCGTCCACCAGGGATCGCAGGGTCTCGAAGTCCCCGTCCTTGGACGCGCGCATGTCACGGCGGTGCAGCCGCTCGATGGCCCTGCGCGCCGCGCCCTTCACTGTTGCTGCCATGCGAGCCGGAACCCCAGTGCGACGAGGATGGTGCCGCAGGCCGCATCGGTCAGGCGGCGCTGGCGCGGCTTCATGAAGAACTGCCGCGAACGGTCCACCAGGATCGAGACGATCGTAAACCACAGGATGCCTTCCACGAAATGGATGACGGCCAATAGCAGCGACTTTTGCAGCACCGGGTCATCCGGGCCGATGAACTGCGGCAGCAGCGCCAGGTAGAACACGATGACCTTCGGGTTCAGCAGATTGGTCAGAAAGCCTTCGCGGAAACTGCGCACCGCCGGGACGCGGACCGCGCCGGCGTCCGCAAGCTCCGGGGCCGCCGAGGCGCGGCCGGCCGACTGCAGCGACTGGATTCCGAGCCAGACCAGGTAACAGGCACCGGCGATCTTCAGCACGGTGAATGCCGTCGCCGAATGCATCAGGATCACCGAAATGCCGAGTGCGGAGAGCACGGCGTGGGCGTACAGCCCGCTGCAGATGCCGAACATCGTCACGAAGCCGTCGCCCCGGCCGCCGCGCAGGACGTTGCGCACGACCAGCAGCGTGTCGGCGCCTGGCGTCATCGTCAGGATCGCGGCGACCAGGGTGAATGCGAGCACCTGCGAGTCAAACATGGACCATTGACGCTCCGTCCAGCGACAGTTCACGACCCCGGCCGGTCGCGCGGGCCCGCTCGTAGACCGCGGCAGCCGCTGCGACATCCTGCACCGCGGTGCCGGTGCTGTCGAACACGAAAATCTGGCCGTCCGAGCTGCGTCCCGGCCGGGCGCCCGTGATGAGCTGGCCGAGCTCCGCGTGCAGGTCGCCGATGCCCATCATCTTTGCCGCGAGCGCATGCTGCAGTTCGCCCATCCGCGCAGCCTGCCCGGCGATGTCGGCCACGACGAGGCTGTCGCGGAGCACTGCCGGGTCCAGCTCCTGCTTACCCTCGCTGTCAGCGCCGACCGCCGCGATGAACTGGCCGGGGCGGATGTCGTTCGCGGTGACCAGGACTTCGCGCGCCGGCGTGCAGGTCACGACGATGTCGCAGCCGGGCAATGCACCCGCGAGGTCGTCGGCGGGTTCGACGTCGAGGCCGGTCTCGGGCGCCATTTCCCGGATGAATGACTGCACCTGCGCGGGATTGCGGTCGTGCGCCAGCACGCGCCGCAGTCGCCGCACCAGCAGCAGGGCGCGCAGGTGCGCGCGACCCTGATTGCCGCAGCCGCAGATCAGCAGGGTCGCGGCATCGGCCCGCGCCAGGAATCGCGCGGCGATGGCGCTCGCCGCTGCCGTGCGCAAGGTCGTGATCTCGATCGAATCGAGCAGGGCGAGCGGCCGGCCGGTCGCCGTGTCGAACAGGCCGATCATGCCCTGGATCGTCGGGAGCCCATGTCGTTCCGGATTGCCCGGGAAGTTGGCGTTGATCTTCGCGGCGAAGTAGCCGGGCGCCGAGCCGAACGCCGCGGTCTTGACGTGGAATCCGCCGCCTTCGACATGCAAGCCGAGAACGCCGGGCCCGGCAGGCAATGCCGAGGCGGCATGTGCCGCAAACGCGTGCTCGACGGCAGCGATGCATTCCGTCATCGGCAGCAAGGCAATGACGTCCTGGCGGTCGAGGAACAGCATGACCCGCTCAGCCCTTGAGGCAGATCCGGTAGCGGAAACAGTCGGTCGTGTGGTCGTTGACGATCCCCACGGCCTGCATGAAAGCGTAGCAGATCGTCGTTCCGACGAACCGGAATCCCCGTCGCTTAAGTTCCTTGCTCAGGGCATCCGACAGGCCGGTCCGGGCCGGCAACTGCCGCCATGAGCGGAGGTGGCCGACCAGCGGCTTGCCACCGACGAAATCCCACAGGAAACGGTCGAAGCTGCCGAATTCGCGCTGCACGGCCAGGAACGCGGCCGCGTTGCTGACCGTGCTGTCGATCTTCAGGCGGTTGCGCACGATGCCCTCATCCTGCACCAGCCGCGCGCGGCGCGCGGCCGTGTAGCGAGCGACCCTTGCCGGGTCGAAGCCGGAGAACGCCCTGCGATAGGCGTCGCGCTTCTTCAGGATGGTTTCCCAGCTGAGGCCGGCCTGGGCACCCTCGAGCGTGATGAATTCGAACAGGACCCGATCGTCGTGCACGGGCACGCCCCATTCGCGATCGTGATACGCGATGCCGAGCGGCGTGCGGGCCCAGGCGCAGCGTTTCATGGATCGGAAGTAAACAGCCGCAGTTCGGTCGGGTCGTCGCCGAGACGGGTCATATGGTCGAAGCGGAATCCCAGCTTGCCGAGGAGGCGCATCGAGGGCGAGTTATCGTGTGTCGTGATCGCCAGTATGCGGCCGAGGCGCAGCACGTCTCGCGCATGCCGCATGACGGCGGTCGCGGCCTCGAGCGCGTAGCCTTTCGACCAGTATGCGGGCAGGAAGGAGAAACCGAGATCAGGATCCGCCAGGGTGTCGCGCTTCAATACTCCGCACATGCCGATCGGCGTGTCATCGGCCTTGAGCACGACGCGCAGCAATCCGTATCCATAGCGCTCGTAACCGGCGACCGGACCCTCGCGGATGTACCGGCGCGCATCGTCGGTCGAACGCACGCCGCGATCCCCGATGTAGCGCAGGAACGACGGCTCGTTGAGGAGGCCGAAGATGAAGTCGGCGTCGCGGTCCGCGAGTTGCGCGAGCACGAGCCGTTCCGTTTCGAGCAGGATCGCCGGGCGCAGGTCGAGTTGCCCGTTTCTAATGGCCATCCGCCTTCTGCAATGACCAGAGCAGCGGCGCGGTGCGCTCGACGAAACCGAGCTTGCGATAGACCTCGATGGCGCGGCTGTTGTCCGAGTACACGTGAAGGAACGGCGTGAACCCGCGATCGAATGCGGCATTGCAGAGCAGCCCCAGCAGCCGCTGCGCGTAGCCGCGACCGGTGTGGCCCGGACGCGTGCACACGGCGCTCATTTCCTGGTAACCGTCGAGGCGTATGCGCTCGCCGGCCATCGCAACGAGCCGCGAACCGACATAGATGCCGAGGTAATCGCCCATCTCGAGCGTGCGCGGCCGGAAGAAACCCGGAAACACCAGCGCCGTCAGCGCCAGCATGTCGTCGCAGTGCGCGGCGGTCATCGGCGTGACGGCCGGCCCGGCGACCTCGGGAATGCGGGCATTGCAGACCATCTGCAGCATGGGTTTGCCCGGCCTGAGCAGCCAGCCATGTGGCGCCGGCGGTGTGACGCCAACCAGATAGACCGATTCGCCGCCCGTGATCAGGCTGGTGAGCTGGTCGGCCGCCCTGACCGTCGCCTTCGCGATGGCGCCAAATGGCGCGACGGCGGGTGGATACTTTGCCGCGCCGTCCGCCGTAATCGCGAGACCGGCATGCTCGGTCGTCAGTGCATGCCAGATCGGATTGTCGAGCACATGCGCGTTCACCGCGGGAAACGCCTCAGGCGATGACGCCAAACAGGCGACCGACCGCAGCCGTTATCGCCATCGCCAGCGCGCTCCAGAAAGTTACGCGCAACGCGCCGGTGAGCACGCGGGCGCGGCCGACCTTGGCGGCGACGGCGCCCAGGATCGCGAGGAACACGAGCGACAGGCCGGCGACGACCGGCACCATCCGCTGCTCGGGCGTGACGATGGCGGCGGCGAGCGGGAGCACGGCACCGGCCGCGAACGCCGCGGCCGAGGCGAGCGCGGCCTGGATCGGCCGGGCGCGCATGATCTCGGAAATGCCGAGTTCGTCGCGCGCGTGCGCGCCGAGCGCATCCTTCTCCATCAGCTGCGTCGCGACCTGGTTGGCGAGCGCGGCGTCGAGTCCGCGCCCGACGTAGATCGCGGCCAGTTCGCGATGTTCGGCTTCCGCGTCCTCCGCCAGCTCTTTCGTTTCGCGCGCAAGGTCGGAACGCTCCGTGTCCGACTGCGAACTGACGGAAACGTACTCGCCGGCCGCCATGGACATTGCGCCGGCCACGAGGCCGGCAAGGCCCGCGGTCAGCACGGCGCCACGTCCGGCGCCGGCCGCGGCGACACCGATCACCAGGCTCGATGTCGAGACAATGCCGTCGTTCGCGCCGAGCACCGCCGCGCGCAGCCAGCCGCTCCGGCTCGATCCATGTCGTTCGCCGTGTCTCATTCGTTCAGGTGATCGCGCTCACTTCTGGTTGATCGCGTAGCGTCCGGGCCCGATCAGCGCGAGGGCGACCGCCGAGAAAATGAACAGATACTGCTTCTCAATGGCAAAGTTGCCCGAAGGCTCAATCGTGAATACTTCGCCCCAGTGCGCGAGTCCGATCGCGAACAGCATGTTGACGGCGATCAGCCAGGCGCCGACTCTTCCATAGAAGCCGAGTATCACCAATACAGGCGCGATGACTTCGCCCACGTACACGCCGTACTTGAAGAATTCCGGCAGCCCGCTTGCCGCCAGTGCCCCGCCGATCCAGTCGACGCCGTTCATCAGCTTGTTGAAGCCGTGCATCAGGATCAGGATGCCCAGCATCAGGCGAAGGATCAGCTTGCCGGTGTTCTCGTTCATTGGATGGTCTCCATGGGATCCCGTCGGGCGGAACCGGCCAAGCATACGTTGCCATGGGCAACATGCCAAAAACCGCGCATGATCGGGCCCATGAACACGTCAGCCGGAAAGGATGCCCGGTCGGCGCCGAAGCCCGAACCCCGGGATGCGGCGCATGTTGATGATCTGCTCGATGCGGCGCTGGCCGACACGTTTCCGGCCAGCGACCCGGTTTCCGGGCTGACCGCGTCAGCGCCGGTTCGCAGACCAGCGGGCGATGAACGCAAGCAGTAGACCGACCAGGACGACGTGCGCCAGCACGCTGTCGATGAACCACGACAGGATGAATGGCGGCGGTGCCGCCTGCGACAGCGGCACGACGACGTAAGTCATCGCGAGGTAGGCGGCGATTCCGTACGCGGTGCCGGAAGCGACCGGTTTGCGCAGCAGGACCGGCCAGCGCCGGCAGGCAAGCCAGTAGACGGCGGCCATGCCGCCGGCAATGAAGAAATGCAGGAACAGGCCGAGCGCCGCCGTGCCCGCGCCGCCGCCAAACGCGTCCTTGCCGAGCAGCCCGGCGGCGATCGACTGCAGGATCAGGCGGGGCGGCGCGCCGCTGTAAATGAACCAGAAAGCCGTCGCATTGACGATGTCGAGCAGGCCCGCGGCAAGCCCGCCGTAGACGATGACGTCAAACGCGCGCGGCCTTGAGGCGCCGCTCGTCATGGCCTGGCCCCGCAGCGGCCGCGCTTGAGCACGCGTGCGGTGGACGCCGGATGCTTCTTCAGCAGCTCCGCGCTTCGCGTCGGCCGCTGCGACAGCGTGCCCTGGCAGTTGGGGCAGAT
>Ga0209640_10002136_pt1 | contig 17150 bp, 15 predicted proteins | sample RifCSP10_1_FD_184018 | JGI IMG/M metagenome (GOLD analysis project Ga0209640, IMG submission 184018) | Soil microbial communities from Rifle, Colorado - Rifle CSP2_sed 10_1 (SPAdes) (version 2) | ecosystem: Environmental > Terrestrial > Deep subsurface > Rock core/Sediment | place: Rifle... | reverse complement strand
ATGGGGGCTGGATCGGTTCTGCCCCCTCCCCAACCCTCCCCCGCGCTGCGCGCAAGGGAGGGAGCACGTAAAGTTCACCGCTTAAAATAGTGCCATTGGTCACAGAGTCCTCAGGTGTTAACGCGGCCGAACGTCTTCCGTGGACAGCAGGCACGGCTCAATCGGGCCAGTCCACTGCTGTCCGGCCCGGAGGGGCGATGCTAAGATTGCGCTGTTTTTCTCTTTCATTGGCCACATTCATGCTGGAACGGAGGAACGGGCGGTGAGCGCAGTCGGGCACACGGTCCGGCCGCTTCGCCACGATGCCGTGCTGCGGTCGACGCCGGAAACCGTCATCTGGGGCCAGATCGCGGCCGACCGCCAGCCGGTGCTGCGCATCCAGCCGGGGCAGACGGTGCGCATCGACACGGTCTCGCACCAGGGACTCACCACCGCGCAAGACCCGGTCGACTTGTTCGCGGCGGGGGGCATCGCGCCGGGCGAGGTGCTGCAGGACGCGCGGGACATCTACCACAAGGTCAAGCGCGCCGATGGCGCCGGAGCGCACATCATCACCGGGCCGATCTACGTCGAAGGCGTTCAGCCCGGCGACATGCTGGAAGTACGCGTGCTCGACGTCGAATTCCGGGTGCCCTACGGCATCAACGCCACGGGCCCGGGCCGGGGCGCCGCGCCGGAATTCCTGTCGCAGCCGGCGCAGAAGATCATCCGGCTCGACCTCGCGCGCAACGTTGCGCTTTTTTCCCCCGAGGTCGAGGTGCCGCTCGCGCCGTTCATGGGTATCGTCGCGGTGGCGCCGCCGCCGGAGACGCCGCGCGTGAGCACCAGGCCCCCGGGTGCGTTCGGCGGCAACATGGACTTCAAGCACCTCGTCGCGGGTTCGACGCTGTATCTCCCGGTGTTCAACGATGGCGCGCTGTTCTACACCGGCGACGGGCATGGGGTGCAGGGCGACGGCGAAGTGGACGGCACGGCGATCGAGATCTCGCTCACGCCGACGCTCCAGTTCTTCGTGCACAAGGCGGCCGGCGCGACGATGAAATGGCCGCGCGCCGAGGATGCGAAGCACCATTACGTGATGGGCATGGCGACGGACCTGGATGCCGCGCTCAGGAATGCCGTGACGGAAACTGCCCGCTTCGTGCGGGAGCGCGCGGGGCTCAGCGACGCGGAAGCCTACGCGTTGTGCAGTCTCGCCGTGGACTTCAGGATCGGAGAGGCCGTGAACAACGTGGTGATGGTCTACGGCATGATCCCGAAGAAGCTGTTCCGGCAGGACGCAGGATACTGGGCGTAGGTTTACGAATTACATTTCGCACTGAGCACACTGAGCGTCACGGGGAAAAGATCGATGCAAGGAGCATGTTCCGTGCACTCCGTGTGCTCCGTGCGAAACCTGCAATGAAGTCGTTTTTCAACCGTCGAATATTACGTAACCGTGCGACAGGCGCTTCCCTCATCCCAACCCTTCTCCCGGGGCAACATGATGCAGTTGCCTCCCTCACCCCTAGCCCCTCTCCCGGAGGGCGAGGGGAATATCGTGGCGCTGATGCGCGACAAGTGGATGGAGAAGGGCCTGTCTTCCCTCTCCCTCCGGGAGAGGGATCGAGGGTGAGGGCAAGCTAATGCGTGCAAATTCGGTGTCACGTGGATACGTAAAGCTCAACTAAAGGGGATACCACATGATGTTCACCTGCACCCGGCGCGCCGCCGCGGCCAATCGTCCCGCGAGCCGCAAGGTCATCAAGCGCGGCAATCGCAGCCTTGCCGTGGACCTGCACTGCCACGTGCAAACGCCGGCCGCGGACGAGATCGCGAAGCGCGGCGGCGAAGGCGTCGGTACCTTCGCGCAACTCGGGAACCCGCGCTCCATCGCGCGCCAGAAGCAGCTTCGCATCGAGATCGACCGCAAGCTCACCTCGATCGAGCAGCGCCTTGCCGACATGGACAAAATGGGCATCGACGTGCAGGCGATTTCCACCTCGCCCAGCCAGTACTTCTACGCGCTCGACGCGGACGTGTGCCGCCAGACCTCGCGCATGGTCAACGAGCGGCTGGCGGAGATCGTCGCCTCCCACCCCGACCGTTTCGTCGCGCTCGGAACGGTGCCGATGCAGGCGCCGGAACTCGCTTTGACCGAACTGGAATACTGCATGAAGGGACTGGGTTTCCGCGGGCTGGAGATCGGCACCAACGTGCGCGGCGTCGATCTCGGCGACGAGCGCTTTCACGGGTTCTGGGCCAGGGCCGAGGCGCTCGGGGCCGTCGTCTTCCTGCACCCGAGCGGATTCACCGAGCCGCGGCGTCTCACGCAGCACTTCCTCACCAACGTCATCGGCAATCCGCTCGACACCACGGTCGCGCTCGCGCACATCGTCTTCGGCGGCGTGCTGGAGCGCCACCCGCGGCTGAAGATCGTCGCCGCGCACGGCGGCGGCTACATGGGCCACTACCCGGCGCGCATGGACCACGCCTACCGCGTGCGGCCGGAGTGCCACGACCATATCAAGCGGCCGCCCTCACACTACATGAAGAAGATCTACTACGACACGATGGTGTTCGGCGAACCCCAGCTTGAGCACCTGGTGAACCTGTGGGGCGCGAACCACGTCGTGATCGGCACCGACTATCCGTACGACATGGGGTATTACAAGCCGGTGGAATTCGTCGAACGCACGAGAAAGCTCACGCGCGCGCAGAAGGACCAGATCATCGGCGGCAACGCGGCGAGACTGCTGGGATTGAAACCGCGCCGGAAAAGTTGACGGGCCTCCTGGTGTTGGGGTTCGCTCCGCTCACCCCAACCTACATGCGGTCATCCCACCCCAACCTACATGCGGTCATCTCACCCCAACCTACAGGCGGTCATCCCACCGCAACCTACGGGGAATTGTCCGTAACACAATCGCGCCCGCTGCGAGATCGCCACGTCGGCTCGCCTCCTCGCGATGACAGCCTGTAGGTTGGGGTGAAGGCTCGTAGGTTGGGATAAACGCAGTGCATCCCAACGGTCGCATTGGGGTGTCGGGGTTCGCGCCGCTCACCCCGACCTACGACCGGGTGCCGTCTTCGCGCACCAGCGCGCTGCCCCGCTCCGCGATCATGATCGTCGGAGAGTTGGTGTTACCCGAGGTGATCGTGGGCATGATGGAAGCATCGATCACGCGCAGGCCCTCGATGCCGCGCACGCGAAAACGCGGGTCAACTACCGCTGTTGCGTCGTCGGCGCGTCCCATTTTGCAGGTGCCCACGGGATGGAAGATGGTGGTGCCGATGGCGCGCGCGGCTTCGAGAAGTTTTTCCTCCGACTGAAACTGCGGGCCGGGCGTGAATTCCTCGGGCTCGTATTTCTGCATCGCCTGCGTGCCGAGCACGATGCGGCGAGTGAGCTTGAGCGCCTGAACGGCGACCGCCTGGTCCTCGGGGGTCGAAAGATAATTGCACTGAATCGCCGGGTACGCGCGCGGGTCGGGCGAGGCGATCCGCACGGATCCGCGCGCGGTCGGCCGCAGATTGCATGCGCTCGCGGTAAACGCGGGAAACCGGTGCGGCGGATCGCCGAAGCGGTCAAGCGAGATCGGCTGCACGTGGTATTCCAGGTTGGCGCTCGCCTGCGAGGGATCGGATTTGACGAACGCGCCCATCTGCGAGGGTGGCATGGTCATGGGCCCGGTGCGGAACAGCGCGTATTCGAGGCCGATCTTCGCCTTCTCCCACCATGAGTGCAGCATGGCGTTCAACGTCACCACGTTCTTCACCTTGAACGCCATGCGCAGTTGCAGGTGATCCTGAAGGTTCTCGCCCACCGGCAGGTCGTGGGCGACGGGTATGCCGTGCCGCTGAAGCAGTCCGCCCGGCCCAACGCCCGAAAGCTGCAGCACCTGGGGGCTGCCGATGGCGCCGGCGGAAAGTATCGTCTCGCGCCGTGCCCCGGCAAAGCATTCCTCGCTGCCCTGGTAGAACTCGACGCCCTGCACCCGCCTGCCTTCGAGCCGGAGCTTCTTCACGAGCGCGCCGGTCACCACGGTAAGGTTGGGGCGCTTCAGCGCGGGCCGGAGAAAGGCCTTCGATGCGCTCCAGCGCACGCCGTTCTTCTGGTTCACGTCAAAGCGCGACACACCCTCGTTGTCGCCGCGGTTGAAGTCGTCGATGCGCGGGACGCCGATCTCGGCCGCCGCGTCGCGGAAGGCCTCGAGGATTTCCCAGTTGATGCGCGGCGTCTCCACGCGCCACTCGCCGCCCGCGCCGTGCTTCTCGTCCGCGCCGCGCCAACTGTCTTCGAGCTGCATGAAAACCGGGAGCACGTTGCGCCACGCCCAGCCGGAATCCCCCGTCAACTGCGCCCATTCATCGTAATCGCGGGCCTGGCCGCGCAGGTACAGCATGGCGTTGATCGAGGAGGAACCGCCGAGCACCTTGCCGCGCGGGTAGCGGATCGAGCGGCCGTTGAGTCCCGGGTCGGGCTCGGTGTGGTAGCACCAGTCGGTGCGCGGATTGTTAATGCAGTAGAGATAGCCGACGGGAATGTGGATCCAGATCCAGTCGTCCTTCGCGCCCGCCTCCAGCAGCAGCACCGATGCGTTCGGGTCGGCGGAGAGGCGGTTCGCCAGCACGCACCCCGCGGAACCCGCCCCGACGATCACATAGTCGAACGTGCCGAAAGTCTTCGCCATGGATTCCGTCTCCTCTTCCCGGACGCGCGTCGCGATCACGGCGCCTCGCCCCTTCTCCCGCGTGGCATTGTAGTGGAGATGGGCGTTCCCGTTGTAATGTAATGCTTGACGACCAGCCCGCAGAATCGGCACGATTGCCGCTTAACGACGTAACGAGGCGATGTGACTCAGCATGATTCCCCTCCTTGTTCAGGGTGCCGTTCGTAGGTTGGGGTGAACGACGTGAACCCCAACAATCGATGTTCGCTCAGTGTTGGGCATCACTGCATTCAGCCCAACCTACCATTGCCACGAATTTGCGACTCGGCACACTGATGGCGCGAGCGCTCACGTTCTTCGCGGCATTCCTCGGCGCGAGCGTGCTCGCCGCGCGCTCCGCCGACGCCGATGCCGCGAGGCGCGCCCGCTACGCGCTGTTCACGATGCTCGGCAAGGTGAACGCGGAGGAAGACGACAGCGGTTTTTTCCGCTTCACCTGGCCGCAGTCGGGACCTGCCGCCATCGCGGGTAACGTCGGGCGCACGTTCATGATGTGGGTCGCCGCGGATCGCAACGGCGTGGAACGCCTGCGCGCCGAGAGCCGCGCGTTCCGTGAACTGGCGCCAGGTGTTCTTCCTCTCGCCGCCATGGTTGAGGTGGCTGCACGGATGATGCGCGTCGCGCTTTGGCTGGTTGTTGTTGCCTGCATCGCGATTTCGGAGGCCAGCGCCATGATGTCACCCGAAGAGTACCGCGCCGCGCGCGACGCGGCGAGCCATTGGCTGCAGTTGCGCATCGACGCGGTCAAGGCGCCAAGGAAACTGCCGGGCGTATGCATCGTGCGCGGCGAGGTGATGCGCGTCTTTCGCGGCCCGCCGCCCGCCGCGAAGACGATCGATCTCGAGGTCGAATGCAAGAGCCGCGGCCAGCGCAGTCCGCCCGGGGACGAATTCAAGGTGGACATCGAGGACCTGCTCACGGGCCGCTACGTCGAAGCGTTCGTGGACGCGCGCGAGGGCCGCTACGTCGTGGCTGCGCGTCAGATCGAATTCGTCGCGAACCCGGGCGCGACGCCGGCCTTCACCGGCAAGGAGTGACCAGGGAAATCGGTAATTCAGCCACAGAGGTTACAGAGAACACAGAGAGAGTCACGGACTTGAATCAACAGATCCCGCGCGTGCGCCTGCTGAAACAAAGCAGGGCCGGGTTCTTGTTTTTCCTCCGTGAACTCTGTGTTCTCTGTGGCCCCATGTCCTTCAGAGCATCGTAGCTGCGGGTATCCTGTGAGATTGTTGGGATGCGCTTTGCTTATCCCAACCTACGGATGCTGTGGCCCCATGTTCCTCAAAGCATCGTAGGTTGGGGTGAGCACCGCGAACCCCAACGCTGCGGGTATCCTGTGAGATTGTTGGGATGCGCTTTGCTTATCCCAACCTACGGATGCTGACATGCCACACCACACAGCCACGCAGATATTCAAGAGAGGCGGGCGTCAGACGCCGGCGCAGTTGCCGCCGAGCTTCTCCGCCACCCAGTCGGCCATGTAATCGACGACGAGCGGGCCGTTGTCGGCGCCGCAATGCTCCGCCCCGCCGTCGGCGAGCCGGCAGATTTTGAGTTCGCGCCCCGGGCTGTTCACCGCCGCCTCAAAGGTGCGCTCGGCGTGCCACAGCGGCACCTGCCGGTCGTTCTCGCCGTGCACGATGAGCAGCGGGCAGGTGATCTTGTCGGCGACGCCTTCGAGCGTCATCTGCTTCACGACCTTGAGCGTGTCCTCGATCGTGTCGCAGCCGAATACCCAGTTCACGTGCTCGGCGTAACCCGGCACCGAGGGCTCGCCCCTGCCGCCGATGCGATCCGACACGCATTTGCCGTAGTCGAAGATGGCGCCCCAGGCGACCGCGCACTTGAAGCGCTTCTCGAAGGCCGCGGCGCGCGGCGCGTAGTAGCCGCCGAGAGACAACGCCATGATGCCGATGCGCTTCGGATCGACGTCGGAGCGTGTCTCCAGGTAATCAACCGACGCAGCAGCGGGTTTCTCGGTATCCGGCCCGCTGGGCAAACCCAGCAGCCGCAGCGCCGCCCCGACGCCCGGATGGTCGACAATGAGCAGCGACACGCCGCGGCGCCGGAATTCGTCGGCCACGGCGGCGTAGATGATCTCCTTGGTGACGTCGAGTCCGTCGAAGTGCACGACGCAGGGTGCGCGCCCCGCGACCGGCGCCTTGGAGAAGATCGCCGGCAGCTTGTGCGCGCCGTACGGCACCTCGACGAATTCCACCGGCTCCCGGCGCAGCAACAGTCCTCGCCCGAAGATGTCGATGCCCCGTTTGTAGGCGTCGAGCCGCCGGGGATCCTTGTGGCTCGGCATGCGTTCGGCGAGCAGATAGTAGAGACCGGCGCGCAGGTACTTGCGGCCTGCCGAGAGCGGATGTTTCGCCACTTCGTCGTCGCGGCCGAGCCTTTCGACCCGCTCTGCGACCTTCATCCAGCTCTCGAACCAGGCGCGTTGCTGCGTCTGGTCGCCGTGCAGCGCCTTCACGCCGGCGACCTCCTTCAGCGGCCGGCACGCCTCGTCGATCTCGGAAATCTGCCCGCCGCGGTTGAGCGCCGACATGACCGCGAGGCTCCACGTGTAGTTGTTGGGAAAATATTCGAACATCACGGCTTCCTCTGTTCAGCAAACTGCAATGGGCCACAGAGATCACAGAGAACACAGTCGTAGGTTGGGGTGAGCACCACGAACCCCAACACGGCGAACTCCGCCGCCACGTACCGGAACAACAAAGTGTTGGGGTTCCCGTCGGTCACCCCAACCTACGGCCCTCACGCCCTTCGGAACTATTGCGGCTGGATGCCCGCGAGTTTCACGATGCGGGTCTGAAAGTCGAGGTCTTCCTTCAGGAATTTCGCAAATTCGGCGGGCGACGAGCCGACGCCGACGAGCCCGAACTCGTCCATCTTTGCCTTGAACTCCGGCGCGGCCACCGCCATCCTGATGATGCCGTGAATGCGGTCGACGCGCGCCGCGGGCGTGCCGGCCGGGAACCACAGGCCGTACCAGCCCGTCACATCGAACTCCCTGTAACCGAGCTCCTTGAACGTCGGGAGACCGGGCAGCACTGGCGAGCGCTCCCCGCCGGTCAGGGCCAGCGGCCGCACGCGCCCGTCCTTGATGAACTGCTGCACGAACACGGTGGAGACGAAACTCATATCGATCTGGCGCCCGAGCACGTCCGTCATCGCCTGACCGGCGCCCTTGTACGGCACGTGCGTAATCCGCACGCCGGCGAGCGTATTGAAAAGCTCGCCCACCAGGTGCGTAACGTTGCCGACCCCGCTCGAGCCGTAGGTCATCTTGCCGGGGCGGCTTTTCGCCAGCGCAACGAGCTCCTTCACCGAATTCGCCGCCACCCCCGGGTGCACCACCAGCACGAGCCCGTAGGAGCGCGCGATCTGCGTGATGGGCGCGAAGTCGCGCACCGTGTGATATGGCAGCTTCTTCACCAGCACCTGGTTGCCGGTGAACGATCCCGTGGTCATCAGCATGGTGTGGCCGTCGGCAGGCGCCCGGGCGACCAGTTCGGTGCCGATGACGCCGTTCGCGCCGGGGCGGTTGTCGACCACGATGTTGTGACCGAGGCCTGCGGCAAGACGTTCCGCGACCACGCGCGCCATCACGTCGAGCGTGCTGCCGCTGGTAAAGGGGCAGATCATGCGGATGTGACGCGAGGGATACGCCGCCTCCCGGCCCCGGTCCTGCGCCGCAAGCGGAGACGCGGCCAATACGCATAGCGCAAAGCAGACATGTCGCGACATGCTCACCTCCTGTAATCCGGAATTTCCGTCTTCATGACTCCCGCGCGGCGAGAAGGCGCTCCCACTCCGCGGGAAGCGCGATCTTCCTGCCCACCGGGTAGCCGAGAAACGCGTTGTGCGCGAATACGTATGCGTTGTTGCGCAGCGGATCGCCGCTCACCGCGATCATGTAGTCCTCCGGCTCCCACACGATCGGCACCAGGCGGTGCGGATCATCCGATTCGTGGAAGACCTTCGGAATGCGCCCGAGCCGCACGTCCTCCTCGAGATCCCACACGCCGCGGATGTTCCAGTCGCGCAACTGGCGCTCGAACTCCCATGCCGGGCGTCGCGCGTGCTCGAACAGATAGCGCTTCACATCCGCCTTGGTCCAGCCGGCCTTCGCGATCGTCTCGGCGATGATCGGGCTCACCACCACCAGCGGCCGCAGCGTGCCATTGCCGTGGCTGGTCGTGAACGTGATCTGCCAGTTGGTGAACCGCTGCACCGAGTCCGCGAGGTAGGGCAGCATCTCTTCCGGCGTGCTGCCCGACACCGAGGAGAGCGAGCCGCCGCCGGTAAAGCGAGAGATGGTGACCGTGTTGTCGCCCGCCGCGTAACCCATCTCCACGCTGTTGGGCTCCCAGCCGATCCGGCGCAGCACGTCTTCATTTTCCGCGAGCACCACGCGCCAGGTGTTGCCGAAGGTCGCCTTGTCGTTCTTGTGCGGAAGAAACCCCGCGACGTTGCGCAGGTAGAGCCTCCAGAAGCGCCCGATCGAGGTATTCGGCAGGAACCCGTCGCGCAGGGCGCCCTGTGTGTAGTTGAAGCCGAGTTCCTTGATGATCGGCCCGTTGAGTATGATGAGCGTGTCGCCGCCCGGCGTGTTGCCGCTGTGCTCGACGCCGTACTCGGGATCGCACATCGCCTCGATCAACGCGACCAGGATCGGCATGTACTCGGGGCGGCACCCCGCCATCACGCCGTTGACCGCGACGCTCCACACGGTCGCGGCCCGGTTGTCGGGCAGCAGCACGCCCAGCACGTCGTCGCGGCTACGACTGGTGAAGCGCAGGAACGCCTCGACGTCCTCGCGCGTCGGCGGCACGATCGGCAGCCCGTCGGAATACTCGTGCTCGCAGAAATGGCGGTTGACCGCCTTGAAGCCGCCCCGGAAGATGATCTCGCGCGCGCCGGGCTCGGACGTCTCGCCCTTCGCGGCGGGCGCCACGGTGAGATTCTCGATGACGCGCGCGGTGGTCACCTCGAGTATGTTGCGGCGCAGCTCCTCCTTGCTCTGCGTGCCGACGTGCCCCGGAACGAGCGCGAGCGGGATGTTGGGCAGACCCAAGCCAACGGAGGTTGTCGCTGCCTGGCGCATGAAGCCCTCGCACACCAGCGACGCGGTGGGATAGCCAGCCCCCTCGCACACCGCGCTCGCCCGCAACACGGCGGGCGTGCAGCTGCCTCAACACGCCATGCCCGAGATCACCGCGTCGACGCCGAGTTCCTTGAAGCGCTGCGGCAGCGCCGCGAGCGCCGCCCGCTCCTCGCCGCCGTGGGTGCTGCCGAACTCGCGCCAGCTCACGAAGCGCACGCCCGGAAAGCGCGCCTTGAGCCCTTCCTCCAGCAGCTCGAACACCTGGTCGCCGCGAAAAAGATAGTCCCACAACTGCGCGACGGTCTTGCCTTCGAGCGCATCGAGCCGAGGCGCCAGCGCCTTCGTCCGCATCTGCCGCGGCGCCCGCGGCCAGAACACTTCATAGTAACCGTCGTTGCCTGGGCGTGACATCTCTCGACTCTCCATTGAAGAAGGTGACTGTGACGGGTGACCGGTAAGCGGTAAGCGGTAAGCGGTAAGCACCGACCTCAATGGACGAGGAAGTTCACCGCTCACCGTTCACTGCTCACCGCTCACCACTGTTCATTGCGGCGCGACCTTGGCGATGCGGAACTGCTCGGCGGTCTCCTTGAAGTACTTCTCCAGAAACTGCCTGAACTCCGCCGGCGTGCTGCCAATCACAACGTGCCCGCCCGCTCCCAGGATAGCACGCAACTTCGGCGCCTGAACGGCGCGTGCAACTTCGCCTCGGAAGCGCGAGATGATGGCCGCGGGCGTGGCTGCCGGCGCGAAGATGCCGTGCCAGGAGGCTTCGTATACGAATCCGGGCATCCCCGGCTGGCTGTTGCCGACGCCGCTCGATCCGAAGTGCACGGGCTCGCGCGAAGTCCTGCTCAATTCGATCAACTCCTTCAGCGTCTGCGCCGGCACCTTCGGGCCGACCAGGATGAGATAACCGGGAAGCGTCGTCACCTGCGTGACCGGAGCAAAGTCGCGCCTGAAGTTGTACGGCAGCTTCTTGTGCACGAAATCGTTGTTGGCGAGCGACGCGGAGGTGTACAGCAGGGTGTAGCCGTCCGGGGTGGCCCGGGCGAGCGTCTCGGCCGCGATGATGCCGTTCGCCCCGGTGCGGTTGTCGATCACGATGTTCTGTCCCAGTGCGCGCGCCACCGGCTCGGCCACCAGCCGCCCTATCGTCTCCATGGTGCCGCCCGGCGGCTGGGGAATCATCATGCGGACGGGCCGCACCGGATAAGCCTGCCCCCAAGACAACCCGGCCCAGATCAAAAAAAGCAGCGACGATACGAAAACGCAGTTACCGTTTTTCACACTTGATCCTCTGATCCGCGAGACCGACCGACGAGCGTCGAAGTATATTTCTTTCCGCGCCCGCCGCAAACCCGCAGCGGCGCCAGATGTTCTCCGAGTTCGGCATCAAGATGGCGCGGTGATCAGGTGTTGGGGTTTGCGTTGCTCACCCCAACCTACGATCCTGTGCGCACGTAGATTGCATGGATTTCGTAGGTTGGGATAAGCGAAGCGCATCCCAACAATCATCGACCTTCCAACAATCCGCGGAGCGCCTCCGCGAGAAACCTACAGCGCCAGCAGATCGAAGAACTCGTTGAACGGTGTTGCGGCGAGGCGCTCGCGATCGAGGCAAAGGTTCACGATCGCGCGGCGCCGTTTCTCCGCGAAAACCCGCGCCACGTTACGCTCGAACTTTTCGATCAGCAGTGGAATACCATCCGACCTGCGCCGCGGGTGGCCCAAAGGGTACTCGACGTCGATGCGCTCGCTGCGCGCGCCGTCCTTGAAGTGGACGCGGATCGCGTTGGCATTGGAGCGCTTCTTGGGGTCGTGGAAACCATGGCTGAACGACTTGTCCTCGCGCACCACCATCTTCTCCCGCAACCTGTCGATGCGCGGATCCTTTGCTGCATCGTCCTCGTAATCCTCCGCCACCAGCTTCCCGAAGATGAGACCGCGGGCGACCACGTACTGCAGGCAGTGATCGCGGTCGGCGTAGTTCTGCAGCGGGCCGACGCGGCTCAGGTAACCCACCGTGTGCTTGTGCGCCCACAATTCGACCTTCGCGATGTCGTCGAGGCGATCCTTCACCGCCGGATGCAGGCGGATCGCCATTTCGGCCGCCGTCTGCAAGTGAAACGCCGTCGGACAGGCGATCTTGAACTGCACGTTCTCCATGGTGTAGCTGCCGTACGGGCGCTGGAACTTGAAAGGCTTGCCGTCGAACAGCACGTCATAGAATCCCCACGTTTTCGCGGTGAGCGCGGCCGGATAGCCCATCTCCCCCTTCACCGCCATCAGCGCAAGCCACACACCGCGGCTTCCTGCATCGGAAGCCGCCCACGACTTGCGCGAGCCGGTGCTTCCCTTGCGGCGATACAGCAGCAGTGAGTGTCCATCGACCCAGACATTTGACACCGCGTTGATGATTTCCTCGCGCGTGCCCCCCAGCATGCGGGTCAGCACCGCCGCGTTCGCGACCTTGATCAGGATGCCGTGGTCGAGCCCGGGATCCCAGGTGAAATCGTTTTCCAACGCGAGCATGCCGGCGATCTCGTAGGTCTTGATCGCCGCCTCCAGCACATCGCGCACACTGAGCGGCCGCTTGCCCTGTGCCACGCGCGTGCGGCTCAGCCAGTCCGCGGTCGCGAGGAGCCCCCCGAGCGTGTCCGAGGGATGCAGCACGGTCTTGCCGTAGAACGCGTCGTTATAGTCGAGCCAGCGTATCAGCGCGCCGGTGTTGAAGGCCGCCGTGACCGGATCGAGCACGTACCCCGTGCCCGGCACGCGCGCGCCGTTCGGAACCACGGTGCCCGGCGCGACGGGGCCGAGCAGCTTGGTGCACTCCGGGTGGCCGAGCGCCTCGAAGGCACAGCCGATGCTGTCGATCAGGCAGTAGTGCGCGGTTTCGTACGCGAGATCGCTCTTCACGTGGTAGCGATCGACGTAATTCGCGATATCGACGATGACCTTGTCGGGCGCGGGACGGACATTCAAGGTGCTGGGTGGCACGTAACTCTCCCTTTAGCGTAATTGGTGCGCCCGGTGCGAAAGCTGGCGACCGATGAGGCATGACGAGACTTCAGCCGCAGTCGTCCCGGCGGGGATACTAAGGCGCGGCGCACGGGACTGCAATCCGGCCGGATGCCGGCTATACTGTGCGCGACCAAAAAAGGAGGAAAGCTGGTATGGCTGTGCGCCCCACGATAAATGCGCTTGTCAGCGCATTCGCCTGTCTTGTCGTCTGTGTTCCGCCTGCCCTTGCCCAGAAGCCTGATCCGGCGGCGGGCTACCCGGCGCGGCCGATCCGCATCGTGGTGCCGTTCACCCCAGGCGGGCAACCCGACATCTTCTCCCGCATGATCGCGCTGAAGGCGGGCGAGACACTCGGGCAGCAGATCGTGGTCGATAACCGTCCCGGCGCCGGCGGCATGATCGGCTCGAAGATCGTCGCCGAAGCCAACCCGGACGGCCATACCCTGCTCTCGATTTCCGCGGCGCACGCCATCGGGCCCTCCGTGCGGAAACTTCCGTACGACACGCGCCGGGATTTCGCCGGCATCACGATGGCATACAACGCCGCCTATCTGCTGGTGGTGCCGCCCGCGCTCGGCGCCAAGACGGTGCAGGATCTCATCGCGCTCGCCAAGGCCAAGCCCGGGCAATTGAACCTTGCTTCCGCCGGCGCCGGCAGCGGCACCCATTTCGCCGGAGAAATGCTGAAATACGCCGCCGGCATCAACGTGGTTCACGTGCCGTTCCGGGGTATTCCCGAGGCGATGAACGACGTCATGGCGAATCGCGTGCAGCTTTTCATGGCGCCGCTCGCGAGCTCGGTGCCGCTGGTGCGGGACGGCAGACTGCGCGCCCTTGGCGTCTCCGCGCCAAAACGCATCGGCGTACTGGCCGATGTTCCCACCATCGCGGAGTCGGGGCTGCCGGGCTTCCGCTTCGATTCCTGGGGGGCGATATTCGTGCCGGGCAAGACGCCCCGGGCGATCGTCAACAAGCTGAACAGCGCGATCACGGGCGCACTCCGGCAGCCTGACATACAGAAGCAGATGCGCGCGTTCGGAGCCGAGCCGGCGCCCACGACGCCGGCGGAACTCGACAAGTTCGTCATCGCGGAACTCGCCACGATCGCAAAGCTCGCGAAGGCAGCGGGCATCACGCCGCAGTAGCACCCTGCAGGCGATCGGCCTCTTGCAGACGCGTTGATCACCCGGGGAACGGTGAGGCGCCGACGCCGGGGACTCGTCAGCAAAGGCACAATCTCGTAGGTTGGGGGTGAACAAAGTGAACCCCAACACCCACCACGCGGGGGTTGACTCCCTATTGTGATCGTCCGGATGCGCGCCGCTTATCCTGACTTACGGACTACCCGGGAATCCCTTCGATATTTGCGGGGTCGGGCCACAGTTCGCCACGGTCGATACGCTGCACAAGTTCGGTGACCGCGGCATGCGTTGGCGCCGGCACGCCCGTTTCACGCGCCTTCGCGGCGACCAGACCATTCGTATACTCGATCTCGGAGCGCCGCCCCCGCATCACGTCGCGGCCCACGGACGAGTGCGAGGGCCTCACCAGCGTCTCCATCCATGCAAGCAACCCATCCTGCACCCGCTTGAGCGCTGCTTCGTCGCCATTGCCCGCCGCCAGCCACGCGTCCGGCTCGATGCCGAGCATGGCCCCGAGTTCGAACCCCTGCGCCCGTCCGACCGCAACCGCCTCGGCGGCGAGCCTCACTCCGAGACGGTGAAGCTTTCCCCGCTCGACGTAGATCGCGCGGTTGTCGAGCCCGGTCGCGCCCAGCAGGCCGTGCGTAATGGCGTTGGTCGCGAGCTTGGTCCAGCGCTCGCCCCACAGGTTGGTCGTCACCTTTGCGTTGTCCACAGCGCTCAGGATACGAGCCAGCTCCGAGGCGCGCGCCGTGGTGCGGCCATGGACCTCGCCCACGTAAAAAACTGTGCGCTTTCCTCCGCCCGGCTCCTGAAAGCGCATGATGTGACCAGGTTCGACCAGGTTCACGCTGATCGTGCTGGCAATGCAGCCGAGCGTCCTGTCCCAGCCCACGACGCGCGCGATGCGCTCTTCATTGATGCTGTTCTGCATGGAAACGACGTAGCCGCCGGGAGCGAGATACTGCGCGATCATCGCCGTCGCCCATTCGGTGTCGAAAGACTTGGTGCAGATGATCGCGATGTCGATCGGCTTACGCGCGAAGCCCTGCACCTCGGTGAGGTGCATCGCGTTCACCCGCACGACATGCTCGCCTTGCGTGCCGGTGAGGCGCAGGCCCCGTTCACGCATCGCATTGACGTGCACCGGCCACGGATCGACGAGCGCGACATCCTCGCCGGCGCGGGCGAGATGACCGCCCACATATCCGCCGACCGCTCCGGCGCCCACGATGACAACGTGTTTCCCCACTTTCGGTCTGCCGCGTTCCCGGTTACGCCCGGGAGCGCGTCGTCTCCTCGTTTATGCGGAACTGGCGGGAGTTTACGCAACTTGAGCGAGCAGCGGCAATCGTGGCCGCTCGAATCGCCGCTGATCGCAAAGGTGCTCAAGGCGGCTGGCGTTGAGCCCGAGTAGCGGCGCTGACCCGCAACCGCCGATGCACGCCGATGGACGCCGAAAAGGTCAAGAGCGTCAACGCAAAGGATGCGAAGGAAAAACGAAGGACGCAAGGAAAACGATACAGGACAAGAACGTGAGCGAGGCGGCAGTCCCGTCGACCGAGCACGTGCACGGAATATTTCTCACCATGGCGCTCATCCGCACCTTTGACGAGGCAGCCGGCGAGGCGCGCCGCATCCCACGACTGCAACAACGTGTCAGGTTCCGGGCGCCGTCCATCCCGACGGCGCGAGGTGCTCCTCGGCGAACGCCAGCGCGCTCGCCTCGATCTCAGGGGCGAGCGTCTGGCACCAGCGGTTGAGCCAGCCGAGCAGCGCGATCACCGACACGATCTCGACGATCGCGTCCTCGGAGTAATACTTCTTCAGCTCAGCGAAATGCGCTTCGGTCACCGACGGGGGCGCGCTGCCCGCGGCGAGAGCGAGTTCGAGCGCCGCGCGCTCGGCGGGGCTAAAGAGCGGGCTGGTCCGGAACTGCCACAGCGCCCTCACCTTCTCCGCCGCGACGCCGCCGATGTGGGCCGCGTTCTGCGCGTTGTGCGCGGCGCAGTAGCGGCAGCCGGCGGCGTGGCTCACGACCTCCGCCACCATGAATTTGAGCGCCTTCGGCACCTCGCCCTCGTCGATCATCACCGCGGTGTGCAGATCGCGGTAGGCGCGGAATACCTTCGGTTTGCGCACCATGGTGAGCCAGCTGCTGGGGGGATAGCCTTTGAGCTTCTTCCAGCGCTCCATGTAGTCGCCGACTTCGGCGAACTTCTCCGGCGGTGCGGGTGAGATACGAGACATGCGCCTCCTTTAATCAGCAAGCCGTAGGTTGGGATAAGCAAGGCGCATCCCAACAATCATCACAGCGCATCCGGCGCCGTTGGGGTTCGCGGTACTCACTCCAACCTACGATGCTCTCTGTGTTCTCTGTGTTCTCTGTGGCCAATGGGTCTTTCGGGTTAAAGGATCCGGCTCAGGTCGAGGCGCCCGCGCTTCACTGGCGGGCACCAGAAACAGGCGCCGGTGACCGGCCGCGTGAAATTGAACAGCGCGTCGGTGATCCCGTCCTCGGCGCCGACCATACGCCGCAACTGCGCTTCGAACGCGTCGAGCGAGCGGCCGAATGCAACGAACACCAGCCCGGCGAGCGGGCGGTTCAGCGCGCGCAGCACCGAGTCGCCGATGCCGACCACGCAACTGTCGCCGTCCGCAGCCGCGGCAAGCGCTGCGAGCGAGCGCCGCGGATTCGCCCGTGGCTGCAGCGAGAAAGTGAGGTAGCGCGCCACCGCAGGAACGGGCGCAAGCACGCCGGGTTGGAGAGCCGTCATCGAAAAACCTCACAGTTGAGACAGCGCGTATCTTGCACCAGCAACACCGAAAAGGGAATCGGGACCGCGCACACGAGGGACGGAAATCCTGTGTGCCTTGCTTAACGAATCTCTGGTTAACCTGAAATTGTCATTGCGAGGAACGCCGCGACGAAGCAATCCCGTGGCACGCGAGATCGCCACGTCGCCTTCGGCTCCTCGCGATGACAGTTTTTCAGAGCTTCCTTAACGCCATGCAGGTTGCAGGTAACGTGTCTCCAGGTGTTCCCGGAAATGTGCCGGGTTCAGCGCTTCGCCGCTCGCGCGGCGCGCCAGCTCCGGGGTCTCCCAGCGGCTCGCCTGCGACCAGATGTTCGCGCCGAGCCACTCGAAC
>Ga0209640_10002134_pt1 | contig 17151 bp, 17 predicted proteins | sample RifCSP10_1_FD_184018 | JGI IMG/M metagenome (GOLD analysis project Ga0209640, IMG submission 184018) | Soil microbial communities from Rifle, Colorado - Rifle CSP2_sed 10_1 (SPAdes) (version 2) | ecosystem: Environmental > Terrestrial > Deep subsurface > Rock core/Sediment | place: Rifle... | reverse complement strand
TTCGGCAGCAACGCCGATTTCGCCGCGCGATTTTTGCTGCAGCGCGAAGGGCTGCGCCCCGACACCGACGTGGCGCTGTTGCAAGTGGGCAACCAATCGAACCGCATCGCGGCCGTCGTCACGAACAATGCCGACGCTGCGATGCTGACGCCGCCAATGACTTTGCAAGCTCGCAAATTGGGGATGAGCCTGCTGATCGATGCATCGAAACTCAACATCCCCTACTCCAGTCTGATGTTCGTCGCGCGCAAGCCTTACCTGACGAAAATGCGCGCGGAACTGGTCAACTTCACTAAAGCGATGATCGAAGGCGTGCACCGCTATAAGGCGGACAAAGAATTTAGCTTGAAGGTTCTGGCCAAGTACATGAAGCTCCAGGACCGCGATGTGCTCGAAGAAAATTTTCGCGAGTATGACTTTCCGACGCGACCGTACCCGGCCAAAGAGTTCTTCGACCTGCCCATCCAGGAGGTCGGCAAAAAAGATCCTAGAGTCTTGAAGGAAAATCCCGAGCGCTACGCCGACATGTCTCTGGTCAAAGAAATCGAAGCCAGCGGCTTCATCGACAAGTTACATCAGGAATACAAAGTCAAATGACGGAACCACTGGATCACTCGAGCAAGAGGTTATGCCATCCCGTGGCTACTGACTTGGGAGCTCCTTGGTAAGGGAGGTTTTTCATGGCGACCGTACGTGGCGCGACTTTACTGGGCCCTGATAAGTTGGAAATTCGTGAATATCCCTTTCCGGAAATCCCGCCCGACGGCGGATTGGTGAAAGTGGAGATGGGCGGCGTCTGCGGCACCGATGTGAAATATCTCCACGGTAAGCTCAAGATCGATTATCCGATCATCCTCGGCCACGAGATTCTCGGACGGGTCGAAAAGCTCGGGCGCGACGCCGCGCGGATTCACAAAGTTAAAGAAGGCGACCGCATCATCCTCAAGGGCGCTCTCGGCTGCGGCCGCTGTGCCGACTGCCGGCGCAACAACCAGCGCTTTTGCCGGCAGCGCACCAATTACGGCGGCCGCACCAAGTGCGATAAACCGCCGCATCTGTTTGGCGGCTTTGCTGACTACCTTTACTTGGCTCCGGATGTGCTCGCGACCCAAGTCAGTGATTCACTGCCCGCCGAAGCGGCGGCGCTGATCGGTTCGGTCATGGCCAACGGCTTTCAATGGGCGATTCGGCGCGGCGGCGTCAAGATGGGCGACTACGTTTTGATCCAGGGTCCCGGCCAGCAAGGACTCTCTTGCACGTTCGCGTCCAAACACGCCGGCGCGGCGAAGATTTTTATCACCGGCATCGGCCGCGACAAACCGCGGCTGGAGCTGGCGAAAAAATTCGGCGCCACCCGGACCATCAATGTCGAAGAAGAAGACGTCGTCGAAGTCATCCGCAACGAAACCCACGGCGAGATGTGCGACGTAGTCGTCGATGTCTCGGGGAACCCGAATGCGATTGTCAAATCCGTCGATTGCCTGCATCGCCAATCGACCATGGTTCTCGGCGGCTTGACCGGCGACACCACGGTGACGCCGATGCTGATGGACAAACTGGTGTGGAACGAGATCAAATTGCAAGGTTGTTTTACCGCCGACAACGACGCCACCGAAGCCGCCTTGCGCATCATCGAAGAGACCCAGTTTCCGGTGCAGGACATGGTGAGCCACGTCTTCCCGCTGAAAGAGATCGAGCATTGCATCCGCGCCATCGGCGGAGAAGTGCCGGGCACTTTTCCGACCAAAGCATTGATTAATCCGGCCATCGGGTAAACACATGCGGTGATGGAGTACTGGAATGATGGAGTATTGGACCTCTCATCCACCACCCCATAACTGCAACACTCCATTACTCCACGGTCTTGGTTTGAGATGATCGAGGGGCTCAGAGACAAAGCCGTCATTGTCACCGGCGGCGCGCACGGAATCGGCAAGGCTTACTGCCGCGGCTTGGCGAAAGCCGGCGCCCGTGTCGCCATCGCCGATATCGATGCGGCTGCCGCCGGGCAAGTTGCCTCAGAGATCGGCAGAGATTTCGGCGCGCCGGCGCTGGCGTTGCACACGGATGTTTCGAACGAGGCCTCGGCCAAGGAAATGGCCGCGCGCACGCTCGAACGTTTCAGCCGGATCGATGTGCTGATCAACAATGCTGCGGTCTTCTCGGTCGTGCCGATGAACCGCGGCAGGATCGAAACCATCGACCCCGAAGAATGGGATCGGCTGATGGCCGTCAATCTGCGCGGGCTTTTTTTCTGCTGCCGTGCCGTGCTGCCGGCGATGCGCAAACAAAAGGCGGGCAAGATCATTACGATCGCCTCGGGAACCGTCTTTGCCGGCGCGCCCGGCAGAATCCACTACGTGACTTCGAAAGCGGCGACCATCGGCTTTACCCGCACGCTCGCGCGTGAAGTCGGCGATGATCATATCAACGTCAATTGCCTCGCGCCCGGCAACACGCTGTCGGAAGAGAATCCGACCGAACAGATGATCAGGTTCAGAGAATCTTCCGTCAATTTGCGCGCGCTCAAGCGCATTCAAATGCCCGACGACGTGGTCGGCGCGATGCTATTCCTGGCCTCGCCGCTGAGCGATTTCATCACCGGGCAAACCGTCAACGTCGACGGCGGAATATCGTTTTTATGATTGGAGTGATGGGAAGAACGCTGGAAGGATGTCCGAGCCCAACACTCCATTACTCCATCGCTCCAGTACTCCAACTGGTATCGTCTCTCAGATTAGAAGGAGCCCTACCATGAACGTCAACTACCCGATCATCGACGCCGATGGTCATGTTTTGGAAAAAGACCGTGAGTTGCACGATTACCTCGGCGGCAGATACTCTAGTGCGCCGCGTTTCGAAACCTACTCCTATTTTCCTTCGCTCGACGGCTGGAACCGCGGCACGGGTGTCCCTGGAAAAGACCCCGAGACGCCGGCGCCGCGCTGGCTGCAATTTCTCGACGAGCTCGGCGTCCACGCCACGGTGCTCTATCCCACAGGCGGGTTAGGACTCGGCCTTGTGCAAAACCCGGAATGGGCGTGCGTGCTGGCACGCGCCTACAACTCGTGGGTCGCCGATCGCTTTACCCGCCAAAGCCCGCGCCTTCAGGCCGTTGCGTTATTACCGGTGCACGAACCGCTGGAAGCCGCGAAAGAACTCGAGCGAGCGAAGTCGATGGGGCTTGTCGCCGGTTTGTTACCGGCGGTCACCGCCTTGCACAAAGGTTATGGCCACAGCGACTTCGACCCGATCTATCAAGCAGCGGAGCGCCTCGACATGCCGCTTACCGTGCACGGCGCGCCGAGCCGAGGCATGGGCTTTGATTTTTTCGATAAGTTCCTTCACGTCCACACCCTCGAACATCCATTCGCGATCTTGATTCAGTTTACCCACATGGTCTTTGAAGGCGTGTTTGTGCGATTTCCGAAATTGCGTTGCGCATTTCTCGAAGCGGGGTGCGGCTGGTTGCCCTACATGATGGACCGCATGGACGAAGAGATGGAAAAACCTTATCGCGTGCAAGCGCCCCTGCTCAAAAACAAGCCCAGCGAGCTGATTCGCAACGGCCAAATTTGGACGACTTGCGAAGTGGAAGAAAAAGCTCTGCCCCACGTTCTCCAGCAATTCAACCCAAAATGTTTGATGTGGCCGTCCGACTATCCGCACGAGCGGCTCCCCGACATGTTCAGCCACGATCTGCCGGAATTCTTCGGCCGCGCGGATATCGACGACGCGACTCGCAAGGCGATCTTGCACGACAACCCGGTGAGCTTTTATCGGCTGAAGATCTGAGGGGAAAAATTATCTCCCGCAAAGGCGCGAAGGCGCCAAGTTCGGAATCATGACATTTTCTTTCTTTGCGGCTTAGCGCCTTGGCGGGAAAAATCTTCTTACTGTTTAACGGAGGTAGAACATGCGTTTGAAAGATAAAGTCGCGATCGTCACCGGCGGCGGCGTCGGCATCGGCAAAGCCTATGCTCATGGACTGGCCAAAGAAGGCGCCAAAGTCATCGTCGCCGATATTCAGGATGGCGAAGCCCAAAAGGTCGCCGGCGAAATCCAACAAGCGGGCGGCGAAGCGACGCCTGTTTACGTTGATGTCACCTCGCCGGCAAAGACTGAGGCGATGGCGCAGAGCGCGCTGAAAACCTACGGCCGCATCGACATTCTCGTCAACAACGCCGGTTTGTACTCAGCGCTGAAAAAGAAAAACTTCATGGAGATCGACGGTGACGAATGGGACCGCGTGATGGCGGTGAATGTGAAAGGACTGTGGCACTGCGTCAAGGCCGTGTATCCGGCGATGAAGCAGCAGGGCAAGGGCAAGATCATCAATATTTCCTCGGGCACCGTGCTCGGCGGATCGCCCTTATTCCTGCACTATGTTTCTTCGAAGTCCGCCGTGATCGGCTTCACTCGCGCGCTGGCGCGCGAAGTCGGCAATGACCATATCTGCGTCAACTCGATTATGCCCGGCTTGACGATTTCCGGTGCCAACCAGGAAGGCGTCATGACCCCGGAACAGCTCGCCGACCGGCGCAAGCGCCGCGCCTTTCAACGCGATCAGTATCCCCAAGATCTCGTCGGCACGGTGATCTTTCTCGCCTCCGATGACAGCGACTTTATGACCGGCCAATCGATTGCCGTCGACGGCGGTATGAACATGCACTGACGTTGAAATCTAAAAGAGCGACGGGCGTATGGAGCCGCGAGGGTCTATTCGAAGATGACACTGGTGAAGGTAACCGTCGAGGCCGTTTCCGGCGTGAACGCCTGAGCGTACTTGAGGTGGCTTCCCCGGACGCCGTCCAGCAGGTGAATCAACGAGTACATTGGCGCGAAGCCGCAGATCCTGCGCCTATCTTGATCCTTGGCGATGTTTTGGAAAAAACCCGGCGCGTCGAGTTCAACCAGCCGGCTCACCAACTCGCGGTCTTCACTCTCGACCCACTTGAGAAAATCATCGGTGATCGGGTCGCGGTCGCCGAACTGCCTGCCGACGTGAGCCAGATCGACCCCAGCGACAAAACAGACTCTCCTTGATTCCCGTAAAGCCGTTTCGCGAAGCGTCCGCAAGAACTTCCGAACAACGGAATCGGTTTCGGGAACCGTCCGAGTGGCGATGGCCGAATGAAAGGACGAAACCAGGATCGGCACGATCTTGAACGGCTTTTCCGGTTGCCCGGTCAAAGCGGCGCGCTTTTGCGCGATGTATTTTAGAAACACCACCTGAAATTCGAGCGAGTGCTCGCCGCGGTGCAAGTACTCGTCGGCGAAACAATCGTCCCCACAGGCTGCCTGTAAACGGCTGACAAAATCCTTGTCCGTCTCGACCAGTCCCAGGGGTGTCTGAAAATCTTTCAAGGTCAGAATGTATGGCGTCCGGCCGCCGCAGTGCGAGGTGCCGAGCAGGATGTAAAGCTCGGCGCCGTCGCTCTCCGCCAAGGATTTGTAAGCCCAGGCGTAGGCCGGGCCACCGCGGTGAAAATCGATATGCGGCGCCACGATCGCTTTCGGGGTGACCCGATTCTGAGCCGACGGCAAACCGGGTCCCCCGGGAGCCAAAAAATAGCCGTCGAGCTGGCGGGTCAATGCCGCGGCATCGGCCTCGTAAACACCGCCGGCATGAGCCGGAGCGCGCGCCGGCAACCGGCGGAATTCGCTGATGGCCGCGTCACGGTATTCAGTGAAACGCTCGCTCTGCAAATAATAATGTTGATCGAGCATTTCAACAAAAGTTCTTAACTCGTCGCTCGGCAGTAATGAGTCGAACTGCTTGGCGTAGGCTTCCTGAATATCGATATACGAATGCCGGCCGTCGAAATGCGATAGCAGAAAGTATCCGACCGGGGAAACGCCGAGCGGTGCGGCGAGATTCAACGGATCCTTTAGATAGATCAGGGTCGCGCCGTCCTGTTGGACGGGAAACGCTTCGACCGAACGCAGCTTGGGTTTGTCGTCAAGACGGGCAGACAAGTTCGGGCCTGAAGAAAAAAAATCGGCTAATTTGTGCGGTTTTGGCTTTTGCAGCTAAACGATGCCGAGCCGTTGCTTGGCTTCTTCACTGATCATGCTCGGATTCCACGGCGGGTCCCAGACGAGGTCGACGCTGGCGTCGCCAACGCCTTCAAGTGCCATGATTTTTTGTTTCGCGTCGGCGGCAATCATCGTACCCATGCCGCAGCCGGGCGCCGTCAGGGTCATCTTGACGGCGACTTTATCGTCGCTGATTTCGACGTCATAGACCAAACCGAGATCCACGATGTTCACCGGGATCTCCGGATCGTAACAGTCGTGCAATGCTTCATAGACCTGTTCTTTGGTGACCATCTTTTAACTCCTGTTTTGAAATCTACTGATCAAAACCATACCCCCGACTTATCTACGTCGTAATGATCGCTGGACCGCCCTTCCTTGCTCGTTCCGACGCAATCGACAGCTGTCCGGCCAACTTCGCGGCGATTTCCAGAAAAATTTTGCTCACGGGCGACTTGGGGTCTTGAATTAAAATCGGTACTCCGTTATCGCCGCCTTCTCGCAACGCGGGCGTAATCGGAATTTCGCCGAGATACGGAATCTGGTATCGCTGCGCCGCCCGCTGCACGCCGCCGCGGGAGAAAATATCATGCTCCTTGCCGCAGCCGTCGCAAATGAAGTAGCTCATGTTCTCGACGATACCGACAATGGGGATCATGACTTTGTCGAACATGGATTTGGCGCGCACCACGTCGGCGAGCGCGACGGCCTGCGGCGTTGCGACCAACAGAGCACCGCTGACTTTTAACTGTTGCGAAAAGGTAATCTGCACATCGCCGGTCCCGGGCGGCATGTCGACGACCAGGTAATCGAGCTCGCCCCAATGAACGTCCGCCATGAGCTGGTGCAGCGCTTTGCCTAACATCGGACCGCGCCAGATAACCGCCTGGTCCGGATCAAGAAAAAATCCGATCGACATGACCGGTAAGCCATGGGCGAAGGCAGGTTTGATTTTGGCGGCGCCATCGACTTCGAGCTTCTCCGGTTCGCCTTTGACGCCCATCATGATCGGTACCGACGGTCCGTAAATGTCGGCGTCGAGCAAACCGGTTGCAGCGCCATGCATTTTTAGCGCGACCGCTAAATTGGCGGCAACCGTCGATTTGCCGACGCCTCCCTTGCCGGCCGCGACCAGGACGACGTTTTTGACCGTCGGCAGTAAATCAGTCTGGCCGGCTCCGGCCTTACTGCCGCGCACCTGAGCGCCAAATTCGATTTCCAGGGCGCTGATTCCGCCGAGTTGCGCCAGCGCCTTTTTGCAGTCCGTTTCGATCGTCTCGCGCAGCGGGCAGGCAGGAGTCGTCAGCTCAACGGTGAAACGCACTTTGCCTTGGGCGACGGCCAAATTTTTCACCATGCCCAGGCTTACGATGTCACGGTGAAGCTCCGGATCCTGGACTTTCCGCAACGCCTCGAGAACGCGTTCTTCACTTAGGGTTTCCACAATTGTCCTTTCGATGAAAAAGTATTGACTTATAAGGTCTACGATGTCAACCGCGCCTAAGTGCATTAACAATCGACACTTTGCGACATCTAATCGAAATGGATTGGCGCGTGGCGGCGGCGCGAAAGTATGATTTTAGGTTGATGGTATGGGACCCTTTTGGTACCATGGGTGGTCTTCAAATTTCCATCCATGATTTAGGAGGGGCGATGCATAAGACACTTACCACGTTGTTTGCGGTAATGCTCTTGAGCCTATCGATGGGTTGCTCCGGCGGGAGCCTGACGACGCGCGAGAAGGGCGCCGGCATTGGCGCGTTGGGCGGCGCGGCGGCGGGTGGCATCATCGGCGCAGCCGTGGGTCATCCCGGTGCCGGTGCTGCCATCGGCGGCGCGCTTGGATTGGGCACGGGCGCTCTGGTCGGCGATCAACTCCAGGGGCAGGAAATCCAACAAGCCGACCAACAGAGACAGATTAATACCAATCAGGCGGAACTGGAACGTCAGAGACGCGAGCTTGAGCAGCTCAAGCGACAGCAGCAACGGGAATATTAAGCTCGATCTTTACCTGAAGCGATCGTGGCGCCAACTGATTTTGACGTGCTTGAAGCAAATCCGCCCACCAGCGCGCGGAGCTGTGGCGTACCTTTGAGGAAATCGTAATGAAAATGGCAACTCATTCTCCAGCCGGAATTTTACTGATCGCCGCCTATCTGTTGGTCTCGGGGTGCTCGGGCGGCGAGTTGACGTCGCGTGAAAAGGGCGCCGGTATCGGCGCACTGGGCGGCGCGGCGGCGGGTGGCATCATCGGCGCAGCCGTGGGTCATCCCGGTGCCGGTGCGGCGATTGGCGGCGCGCTCGGGTTAGGTGCCGGCGCGCTCGTCGGAGACCAGCTCCAAGGCCAGGAAAACAAACAAAAGGAGCAGCAAAAAGCACTTGATCAACAGCGCCTGGAGATTGATAAGAACCGGGCGCTCATCGAAGAACTGAGAAAGCGCAATATTGAAGCACGCGAGACCAGCCGTGGCGTGATGGTGAATTTGCCCAGTGTCAACTTCGAATTCGACCGCGCGGACCTCACAGGCGGCGGTAGGAACAGAGTCGATCAAATCGCCGACATCATCAAACGCGACGCGCCCGATCGTCGTATCACCGTCGAAGGCCACGCCAGCCGCGAAAGCGCAGCTCAAGAAGCCTACAATCAACGACTTTCCGAACGCCGCGCGAATACCGTCGCAGACGCGCTCGAACGCAGCGGCGTGAACGGCCGAAACATTTCGGCCCAGGGGCTCGGCACCCGCGCGCCGGTAGCCTCGAACGATACCGAAAGCGGGCGCCAGCAAAACCGGCGGGTCGAGGTCATTATCGAGAACTAGCCGAGCCGAAGCGCGGCTCGGTACCGTCAAGCAGGCGCTTGATATTGTCCCGGTGGCGCAAAATCACCAGCGTACCAAGCAGTGCGCTCATGGCGATGAACGCCGGCGGCGCGGAGACAAACCAGAGCGCGAACGGCGCCGCCAATGCAGCGGCGATGGAACCGGGAGAAATTCTCCCGCTGCAAACAACAACGAGCGCGAAAACTCCGATTAGAATCAAAGTCGCCAGCGGGGCCAGCGCGAGCAACGCTCCGAACGCCGTGGCGACTCCCTTCCCGCCCTTAAATCGCAGAAACACCGGATATAAGTGTCCTAAGAACGCCGCCAGTGCTACCACGGCAACCGTGGTCGGAGTCAAACCCATGCGCAGCGCGATCAACACGGGCACATAGCCTTTTGCGGTATCCGCGAGCAGCGTCAGGACCCCAAGTCTTTTTCCCACGATCCGGGCAACATTCGTCGCGCCGATATTGCCGCTGCCGGCGTTCCTGACGTCGACTCCGGCCAGCGTGCCAACGATATAACCGGACGGAATAGATCCGAGTAGATAAGCGAATATGATGAGTGCAACGAGCATTGGGGCCCTTAGCTATGAACCACTAACCCTCAGCTTCGTCGCGGAGAGCCGCAGACATTAAAAAAGCCCTGTACGGCGACCTCCGTGCAGGGCTCTTAGGATGATCAATCGCGAAATTTACTTTGCCGGCCGTTTGTAGAAATCCGGATTCATTCTGGTCGTTGTGCCGGACTTCGCCAGTTCTTCCTCGAACATCTTGCGGATCCAGGGCGCCTCGTCGTAGTACTCGATCTGGTTACCGCCTTGCTTGACGTCCTTGTCGACCTTGGTGATATCACCGAAACCCTCACCGAGACTGTACTTAATTCCTCCCAGGCGCGGCGGCAGGTAGCGCGCGCCCGAGGCGCCGGTGTTGAAATGCTGGTGGAACATCATCGCCGGCGGCGTAAAAACGCTGCCATCCTGCCAGTCGTAGCGCTTCGGCTCTTCTCCCTCTCTCCAGAACAACGAAAAGCCTTTGCCTTTGATAACGATCACGTTGAAACCCGGCCCGTGCCGATGAGCCTTCTTGTAGGTGCCGATCGGAAACTCGGAAATGTGTGCCGCCATCGAGCCGTTGGCCAGCTCTAACATGACGTTCTTGCCGGCCGCGCCGCGCTCCTTCCAATCTTCCAGAGCGAAATTACGCGCGTCGGCAATAAAGTTGGTATCCCAGACTCGGCCGGGATACGCTTTGCCTTTGCCGCTGAAATATTCCGGATCGCCGTCGAACCGGTCGATGAAATCGCGCGGCGTGTTGAAGATAAAATCAGCGCTGTGAAAAAGGTTGAAAACGATCGGCATGCTGTTGACGGAAAAAAATCTGGCCGGCTCGTCGCCCGAGCCGTTGAAGTGCTGGTACCAGCAATTGAGCGGCAACGCGAACAGGCTTCCCTCCTGCCATTCAAAAGTTTGCTTGGCGCCCTTCTCGTTCCAAAGCGTCGTGCCGCCTCTTCCTTTGAGCACAAAATGCAGGTCCTCGTACAGGTGCCTCATCGGATTTAATTTCTTTCCGGCCGGGATCTCGCTGACATAGGCGCCGGTGGCGCCTTCCGCGCCTTCCATGTTGATGAAAGCACCGCTGCCGCCGGTTCGATCCCAGGGTTTGAGTTCGACCTTTTTCAGATCTTGTACGAAAAAAGTCTTGACGACGGGAATTCCCTCGCCCAATTGCCATTTGTCGTAATAGGGAATGTTATCCATCACGTTGTCAATTTGAGCGGCCGGTTTGGACATAGGGACCTCCGAAAAGTACGAGTGGTTCATACCGTATACGACTCGCAAAAGCAAGCAACTTGGGGCGACGCGAACAGCTCATTTTCGCTTGTACAAGAGCAATTTTACGAGTCAAAAAAGCGATCCGAGCATTGACAACCCGCGCGAAACTCTACTAAATGGCAGCGTGATACGATGACTGTTTCATCCAACCCATGTCTTAGCTGGACACTAACGACAGTTTAGAAGAAGGAGATTGCGTTGGCTACAACCGTTGAAGCGCCGATGGTCGGTAAAATTCTAAAGATTGAAAAAAATCCCGGCGATCATGTCGATGAAGACGAAGTCATCATCGTCATGGAAGCGATGAAAATGGAAATTCCCATCGTCGCGCCGGTCGCGGGCACATTGAAAGAGTTAAAAATTACCGCCGGTCAAGCCGTCGAAGCCGAGCAAGTACTCGCCGTTATCGAGTAATCCCAGCGTAAGCTCGTCATTGCTGTTATGGAAGGTCCGCAGATGGATACCTGGACGTTCGGTTGGACTCTGGCGTTGATCGGCATGGCCGGGACCATGTTTGTGCTCTGGATATTGAGCCTGCTCATCCTGCTGATTCGAAAAGTCTTCCCGCAACAATCCGAAGCATCGGCAACGAAGAAAGGCTAGTTTCACTGCATGGAATCCGCGCTCGTTTCCGGTGTACAAGGTTTGTTTCTAGGCGTTCTAAATCTCGGTCCGGGTCACGTGATCATGATCCTGATCGGCTCGTTGTTGCTCTATCTGGGCATCAGCAAAGGCTATGAGCCGCTGCTGCTGGTGCCGATCGGCTTCGGCGCGATCCTGGTCAATATTCCCCTTTCCGAGATGATGGCGGAAGGCGGGTTTATTCGCTTTTTCTACGACGCCGGTGTGCGCACTGAAATTTTCCCGTTGCTGATTTTTCTCGGCATCGGCGCCATGACCGACTTCCAACCGCTACTGGAAAATCCCAAAATCATCTTGCTGGGGGCGGCCGGTCAGTTCGGTATATTCATCACGTTACTGCTGGCTCTCGCCGTCGGTTTCGACAAGCTCGATGCCGTGGCCGTCTCGATCATCGGCGCCTGCGACGGTCCGACGGCGATTTATGTCGCCTCGAAATTCGCGCCGCACCTGCTTGGCGCGGTTTCAGTCGCCGCCTATTCCTACATGTCGCTGGTGCCGCTGATTCAACCGCCGATCATGCGCGCCCTGACCACGGAAAAAGAAAGAATGATCGTCATGGGGGCGGTGAAGCAACCCATCTCGAAGACGACCAAGATTATGTTTCCGATCGTCGTCACCGTGTTCGCTTCGATCCTTGCGCCCAAGGGCGCGCCGCTGATCGGCACCATCATGTTCGGAAACTTGATGAAGGAATGCGGCGTCGTCGAGCGCTTGAAGCGCGCGGCCGAAAACGAGATCACCAACATCGTGACATTACTTCTGGGTCTCTGTATCGGCGCGACCATGGAAGCGGACAAGTTTCTCCGCGGCGAGACCCTGTTGATTTTAGGGCTCGGTTTTATCGCCATCAGCCTGGACACCGCGGTCGGCGTGCTGTTCGGAAAACTGATGTGTTTCCTCACCGGCGGCAAGATCAATCCGCTGATCGGCGCTGCCGGAATTTCAGCATTCCCCATGTCAGCGCGCGTCGTGCAGGCCGAGGGTCAAAGACATAACAAGAAAAACTATCTGCTCATGCACGCCATGAGCGCCAACGCCGGCGGGCAAATCGGCTCGGTCATTGCCGCCGCCGTGATGCTCTCAGTGCTGCAGGGCATGGGCATCGTCGGGAAGTAAGCTAATCACCCATGGCGCAGTCCAGAGAAGATCTCGAAACTCGCCTCGCTTCGCTGGAGAAAATCGCCCTCGAGGCCGATCCCAAGGCCGCCGCCAAACAGCGCGCCGAAGGTAAGCTCACCGCCCGCGAGCGTATCGACAAGCTGCTCGACGCCGGCACTTTTGCTGAAGAGTTCATGCTCGCCGAAACCCAGTGCAGCGACTTCGGCATGGCGGAAAAGAAATTGCCCTCCGACGGGGTAGTCACCGGTTTCGGCAAGATCGATGGCCGGCCGGTCTACGTTTATTCGCAAGACCGCGCCGTGCTGGCCGGCAGCGTCGGCAGCGCCCACGCCGAAAAGATCGCTTACGTGATTCAAACCGCGCGCAAGATCGGCGTCCCGGTCATCGGCCTCAACGACTCGGCCGGCGCGCGCATCCAAGAAGGCCTGTCCGTGACCTCGGCCATCGGCAAGATTTTTTTCGAAAACAGCATTGCGTCAGGCTGCATCCCACAGATTTCCGCGATCATGGGACCTTGCATCGGGGTCGGCTCCTATTCACCGGCGCTGACCGATTTTATCCTGCAAGTACAAAACACCAGCCAGCTGTTCATCACGGGTCCAGCGGTGATCAAAGAAGTGCTCGGCGAAACCGTGACCATGGAAGAGCTGGGCGGCGCAAAAATTCACTCGGAAGTTTCCGGCGTGACGGATCTGGTGGCGAAGAATGATGAGGAATGCCTGGCGATGATCCGGCGACTGCTGGGTTTTTTGCCGTTGAATTTCGAAGCGGCGCCACCGCGCAAGCTCACGGCCGACGATCCGGCACGCTCCCTCGAGGCGCTGGAGAAAATCGTGCCTGACGACATGAAACGCGCGTACAACATCATTCAAGTCATCAAAGCGCTCGTCGACGACGGTGATTTTTTCGAGTTGAAAGCCAAATTCGCGCGCAATCTGGTCACCGGCTTCGGGCGACTCGACGGCTACCCGGTCGGCTTTATCGCCAACCAGCCGATGTTTCTCGCCGGCAGCTTGGATGTCGACGCTGCGGACAAGGCGGCGCGGTTTATCCGCTTTTGCGACGCATTCAATATTCCGGTGCTAACGCTGATGGACGTCCCCGGTTTTTTCCCCGGCAAGCAGCAAGAAGAGAAAGGCATCATCCGTCACGGCGCCAAAATGCTCTACGCCTACGCCGAAGCGACCGTGCCAAAAATCACCCTGGTGCTGCGCAAAGGCTACGGCGGCGCCAAACAGGCGCTCTGCACTCGCGAAATGGGCGCCGATCAACTCTTTGTCTGGCCGGGAGTTGAGCTGGCGGTAATGGGCGGCGGCGGCGCGGCCAACGTGATTTATCGCCGCGAGATCGAGCAATCAGCCGACCCGGCCAAAACCCGGGCCGAGAAAATCGCCGAATATCAGCAGCGCTTCAACGGCCCGTTCGAAGCGCTCGCGAAACAATTCGCCCAAGCCGCGATCCGGCCGCGGGAAACGCGCAAGCGGCTCATTCAGTCGCTGGAAATTTTGCGCGGTAAGAAAGAAGAGCGGCCGAGAAAGAAACACGGCCTTATGCCGGTCTAGTCGAGTTGCGCGGCATCGGGTGCCATGCAACTCGGGGTGCACGCCACCGATTTGGCAGTAGCTTCTCAGACATGATCTTCGCGGGGATGCCGGTGCGGGAAAACTTGGACCGACTAATCGGCGCCAAGACGCTTAGACGTCGCGTATTCCTTCAGGCGAGTCGGACGCGGTCTCTCGGCTTTGGATCCATTTCGTGAGCTGGCTTTCACGCACGCGCCACTGCCCGCCGACTTTGAAAGCGGGCAATTCGTTCCGGCGGATCATGCGTTGGAGAGTTCGCGTGGACACATGCAGCAACTCGGCCGCTTCCGGGAGTGTTAGCAAACGCAGATTTTCGCTATCGTTATCCATACGGGATTTCCAAGGGCATCTTCATGAGCAATGCCAGTGCCACTATCTCGCCGCACTTAACCTACTGTTTTCATTGGAAATAGCACCAAGATTCTGTCCGCGCGTGTTACAGAATTGAACAATCGTAAGGGATCAAAACACGCCGGGGCTCAGCGGGAAGACTAATAAAGGCGGGCTAGTGTGGCCGCTGCATAGAAGCGGCGCCATCCAGCGAGACTAGTCGAGAAGCTGAAGCGCACACCGCCGGTTGCCGGGCCTACTGCTGATAGAGGACTTCACCGGCGCGCCGGGTATCGTACCCACCGAGCGCCGCCACGGCTCTCTTGAATCCGTCGGAGCGAATAATTTCCATCAGCAGCTCGCCGCGCTCTGATTCGAAAAATGCGCGCGCGACCAGCAGGTCATACTGTTCGCTAGCGACGAGAATGAAATCCAATCCCAGCGCCGTCGCTGCGGCGCGTACGCCAAGTCCGGCGTCGACGAGCCCGCTGGCGACGGCGACACCGACCGCCATGTGGGTGAACTCTTCGCGATCGTAGCCGTCGATGCTCGCCGGATCGAGATCAAGCTTCTTAAGCTCGCAGTCGAGCAGCACGCGCGTGCCCGAACCCGGTTGCCGGTTGACAAAGCGGATGCCGGGCCTGGCGAGATCATTGAGGTCCGCCAGCGATTTTGGATTGCCGCGCGCGACCAGAATTCCCTGCTCGCGCTGGGCCAAGTGGACCAGGACCAGCGGCACTTTCGGAATCGTCTTTTTGATGTCGGGAACATTGTAAACGCCGCTTTCCGGGTCGAGCAGATGGGTTCCGGCAATATGGGTTTCACCGCGCTCGAGCGCCAACAAGCCGCCCAGGCTGCCGACGTTGGCGGCGGCAATTTTGAGCTCGGGATGGCTGAGCTTCAGTTGGTCTTCGAGCACCCCGATGGCGAGATCATGACTGCCGGTGCAAAGAATCGTGTTCTCGATGTCTTTGATCGGGCGCAGCAGCTCGACTTCGGCTTCATCGCCGGCGTTGAGTCCCTCGACCAGACTGGGAATGCGCAGCAGACCGTCGGCATGCACCATCGTGGTAATCACGCCGGCACCGCGCGCCAGCGGCACCGCGACCAATTTTGCACCGACACGCCCGAGCGTCACGCGAAGGAACTCTTCGAGTCCGAGGTGCGAGGCAATTTTCTTCGGGACCACGGCGCGCGCGACCTCATGGGCAGCGGCGGCGGAGCCGAGAAACTTCTCCAGTGCCGGGCGCAGAATCTCGCGCGCGATGACGATCGCCGAGACCGGATAGCCAGGCACGCCGATCACCGGCCGATTCTGCACTCGGCCCAAGACCGCCGGTTTGCCCGGCATGACATCGATGCCGTGCGCCAGTAACTCTCCCGAATCGCCGACGACATCGGCCGTCAAATCATGCTCGCCGGCCGAGGATCCGGCGATGATCGCGACCAGATCGCACTCCTCCGCGGCGTGCCGCAACGCTTGCATGAGCTTAGCCAGATCGTCGTGCGCGCGCGGATATTTGATCGGCGCTCCGCCCCATTCGCGCACGAAGGCCGCCAGCACGGTGGAATTGAAATCGATCACCGCGCCGGGTTTGACCTCTTCGCCCGGCTGGATCAACTCATCGCCGGTGGGAATGATGCCGACTCTGGGGCGGGCCTTGACACGCACCCGGATATGCCCCGCAGCCAGCAGCGCACCCAAGTCGTAGGGGCGCAAGCGGTGCGATCGAGGCAAAAGCAATTCCGTCGCGACCACGTCTTCGCCGACCAGGCGCACGTGGTTCCATGGCGCCACGGACTCGAAAATTTCCACGGTGCCATCATCGAGCTGGCGAACCTTCTCGATCATCACCACCGCATTGGCCCACGGCGGCAGCGCGTTGCCGGTGTCGACGTATTGGAATGCACCCGGAGCCGGCGTTTCGGATTTTGCCAGCGCAAGTTTTTTCCCGGCAAACTCAGTAGCGCCAAAGGTATCCTCGGCGCGCACGCAAATACCGTCCATGGCCGAAGCATGATAGTGCGGCGAAGAAATCCTCGCGAAGATCGGTCCGGCCGTGACGCGATCGAGGGCGTCGTCCACCGCAATTTCTTCAATAGCGAGAGCCGTTGGGTCCACCAGCGCGAGCAACATCTCGCGGGCCTCGGCCAGCGGAGTTTTTTTGAGATAGCGTTTGCGAGCCATGATCTTCAAAAGTTTCTAGTTTCTAGTTTGGAGCTAACCAGAAACTAGAAACCCTAAACTAAAAGAGAATCACTTCGACCTCTTCCCCCTGCTCCAGCCCGTCTTGATTCATTTCGATGCGCACCATGCCGTCGGCTTTCACCAGGGTGAAGATCGCGCCGGACTTGCTCGGCAAGGGCGCGGCCACGAGCTGATTCGCTGCGCCCTCGAGCGTGACGCGCACGTAATCTTCGCGGCCGATCTGCGAGGCGACGTTAGTTTTCAATTTCGCTTTAACCGTCTTTGCGAAGCGGCCGAGCGACTCCGCACTCTCGCCGCCCAGACGGCGAAGCAGCGGAGCCGCGAACAAATCGAAAATCACTAAAGCCGAAACCGGGTAACCGGGCAGACCGAGAATCGGTTTGCCGCATGCCTTGGCAAAAATCGTCGGCTTACCGGGGGCAATCGAAATGCCGTGAAAAACGAACTCGGAATCGGGAAAGGACAGAATCGTTTCCAGCGCGATATCCTTGGCACCCATGGAGCTGCCGCCGGACAGCACGACCAGATCCCCCCAATCGAGCGCAGCGCCGATTGCGCGAGTCAGCTCCGCGCGAT
>Ga0209640_10002132_pt1 | contig 17161 bp, 16 predicted proteins | sample RifCSP10_1_FD_184018 | JGI IMG/M metagenome (GOLD analysis project Ga0209640, IMG submission 184018) | Soil microbial communities from Rifle, Colorado - Rifle CSP2_sed 10_1 (SPAdes) (version 2) | ecosystem: Environmental > Terrestrial > Deep subsurface > Rock core/Sediment | place: Rifle... | reverse complement strand
CTAACACCAATCCAGAAGGCGGGTCTGAGACGTGAATCTCGGAGTGCCCGCCCCGCGCGGTGGTATCAGAGGGAATCGAAACACCTTTTGCGGAGCCGTGACTCTCCTCCCGCAAAGGCGAAGGACGATGGCGAAGAGACGGAAAGCTACTCTAGTGGCCTCCAAGCCGATCAATCGCGCAGACCTCGAGGACGCGTTCTATGGTCTCCTGGCGACGCTGAAAAATGCCCCGCCGAAGGATCGGCGGCAGCTCGCGGATCGCTTGTTCGGGGAACTCGGCCGGTCCGCGGGGAAATGGGCATGGTACGGCGATCCGCAAACCGGCAAGCGGCGGGACTGGTACTGCGAAGATGTCCTGTCCGGGCGTCTTGAAATCCGGAAAGTCTGGGAAGACGACCGCGTCCTCGCGTTCCATCACCGGGATCCAACGTCGCCGATTCACGTCGTCGTGATTCCGAAGATCCATGTGTCCTCCGTTCTCGATCCGATGGCCTTGAACGGCGATCTCCTCTCTTCGATGGTCCGCGCGGTGCAGGAAACCGCACGATCCCTTGGGCTCGACCAGACGGGGTTCTTCGTCCGTACGAACGCGGCTGCGCCGGGGGTCACGCCCCACATGCACTGGCACGTCATGGGGCCTGGCGTGCTCGCCTAGGCCATGGTCGGACCGCCTCCCTTAAGAGTCGGATGGCCGCTCCCGGTCGACTGGGGGAATTCGATTGGCCGTGGAACTCTCGGGGGAACCCTCGCCCGCGTTCGAACAGTGGGTCCCGCTCGCCCGCCAGGTGGTCCGGACCTCCCTGAACCTCGGCTGGAAGGATGTCTTCGAGATTTACACGTACATCCCTACAATCCCCCTCGCAGAGGCCCTCGCGCTCGAGGCTCGTAGGGCGGGGAGCGACACCCACCTCACCCTGATGACGGACGACCTCTGGTTCACCTCGATGCGCGAGCTGTCGACGCGATGGCTACGCCAGCCGTCCCCCGCGGAGTACGCGATCAACGCGGCGATCACGGCGGACGTGTACCTCGGCGGGCCCGCGGACGCGCGGAGGATGCGGGACATCCCACCGGAGAAGTTCGATGCGAACTCGATCGGGGGCGTGAGGCAGGACGAGCCGAAACGGAAGCGTCGGGTCCGGCACGTCGACCTCCCGATCGGGCGGGTCACCCCGGAGCGGGCCGAAGCATACGGCCTTGACTACGGTCGGTGGAACGCAAGCTACCATGCGGCGCTCGGCGTCGACCTGCAGGAGATCCGGAGGGCCGGCACGCAGCTCGCCCGCTCCCTCAGGGGGCGGAAGAGCGTGCGCCTCACCTCTGATGCGGGCACGGACCTACGCTTCGAGACAAAGCCGATTCCGCCTGCGGTCGACGATGGGATCATCGGCGCGGCGGACGTGCGGCGGGGGTTCGTGGAAACCGCGCTCCCCGGGGGTCGGCTCGAGGGGGCCCTGCGACCGGAGTCCGTTGAGGGAGAGGTTCACTCCACGGACCCGATGTTCTTCGCGGGCCGGACGATCTCGGGCATCCGGTTCCGGGTGAAGAAGGGGAAGATCGTCGAATGGGGGGCGGAGGAGCATCGTGACCTCCTTGACCGAGCTCTTACAGGGTCGAAGGTGGGGCGGACCCGCCTCGGGTGGTTCACGGTCGGGTTAAACGACGCCGCGCAGCCATGCATGCTCGACAACAGTATTGTGAAGGGCGATGTCGGGCTAGGGCTCGGCCCACATCCGCAACTCGAACGGCGGGGCGCGGATCCGAACGTTTTCTTCTACGTAACAGCGGGGCCGCTCCGGATTGAAATCGAGAGGTGAGGGCGGGACCTACTCCTTCCGCGCTTCCTTCGCCTTCGGCCGGAGTTCTTTGCTCCTGCATTTTCGGCAGCGCGTCGCGCGGGGTGCGTTGCGCGCGTAGCACTTCATACAGATCATCTTGATCAGAAGCCGACGCTCGGCCTCGGGGAAGCGGGCCATATGGAGTGCGAAGAGCAGGCGGCTTAAGAAGGCTTCGGACACACGAAACCGACGGAGGGAATCCAATCGGCACGGCGGTACTTCTGAAAGTCATCGTGGCTTCGTGGCTCTCACCGAGAAGAGGAGCGGGATGAGGTCCCCTCCGTCGCGAATCCGATAGTACCCGTCTGCACCCCTCACGGTGAACGGGAAGATCTCCCACGCGCAGAATGGGAATTCATGGAGGAATTCAATCCGCAGTCCGGCGTCCGTGAGAGAGGTCACGATCTCGCCGAGCGTGTGCTGCCATTCGAACGTGACTCGGTTCCGCAGGCGCGCCCCTTTGTCGGCGTACGATCCGTCGCCTTCCCAGCGGCGAGGCTCGGTTCCGCCCCAGTACGAAAGCCAGACCCTCAGGTCGGTCGCGTCCGGTTCAGCGTAGAACACGCGCGCGAACGGGTGTGCGTCGATGACGTAGAAGAACCCACCCGGGCGGAGGAAGCGGGCGATGATCTGCGCCCATGCACGCAGGTCGGGGAGCCAGTTCACCACGCCGTAGGAGGTGAAGACGATGTCGAACTCCTCCTCCAGAACCTGAGGGAGATCGTAGAGACTGGACAGAATGAACCGTGCGGTCATTCCGAGTTCAGCCGCAAGCGCTCGGGCCTGCTCGATGCCTCGCTCCGAGAAGTCCACGCCGGTCACGTGGGCCCCGAGTCGGGCCCAGGACAGCGTGTCGAGGCCGAAGTGGCATTGGAGATGGAGGAGGCTCTTGCCCTTGACGTCCCCGACCTCCTCGATCTCGACGGATTGGAGCGCTGAGCGTCCTTGCTTGAATCCCTCTACGTCGTACCCTTCGGGCGCCCGCGACTTGACGTGGATGCCAACGAGCTCGTCCCAGTGGTCTCGATTCGTCCGCATGCGCGGGTCCATGATGATCGCTCGTTGGCCGTAAGGCGCACTCGTGCTAAACAGGCTTGCTTTGCGGGAGACAATCTATTCCAATCAGCCTGTCGAGCTTGCGGCGCTCGGCCTCGGGGAAACGGGCCTAAGGGAGCGCGGCGAGATTGTGGTTTAAGTAGACTTCGGCCTCGGATCTCCCCTGAAAGCGACAAGATCAGTACATGACATGGTGAAGCTTCGGCCGCTCCGGCTGAGAGAAGCGAACCAGGGAACCTATCGGCCGCGCTCGTACACGCGCGATCGATGGTCGACGCGTTCCACGTAGATCGTCTTCGTCTCGTGCGACAGAACCGCGAGTAGGCGGTAGTCCCCGATTCTAAGTTTGTAGTCGTCGGCGGACCCAAGACGCCGAAAGTATCGGCCAGGATTTCTGGCCGCCTGCTCGAGCTTGGCCACGACTCGTCGCGCGACGGGGGGATCGAGTGTATCCAAGTCCTGGACTGCCCGCTCCGTCCACCGGATCGACCACGCCGTCACGGACCCAGCCGCTTCTTCACACGCTCGTGCTCAACCACGCGACCTTCCTTGAGATCAAGGCGGGCGCTGAGCAGGCCGACCCGGAACGCCTGAGTGTATAGGCCCTCCTCGTCCCCTTCGGGGACGAGAGCGAGCAGCTTGTTCAGGACTTCGTCGTACGTCTCCCTGGCGCTCGACTTGAGACGAGCGAGCCTGTCACGTGTCTCTGAGCTGAGCTGAATCGTTGTCGCCATAGCGGACCATAGGTAGTGCATTGCCTCTATATAACACCTGATTTCGCACAGCCACAGGGCGCCGACGTAGACGAAACCAAGCCGAAGGTAATTGCGGCGCACTTTGACGGCTCCGAAATGAAATGTGCCGACGAGGTTGATGGAGGACCGCACCGCGTCAATGCGCGAAGGGATACGGTTTCGGAGGCCTGCGACGAGCATCTCAAAGATACGTCTGAGGCCCGGCCCCGCGCCGGCGAAGTGTTCGTCGATCGCCAGCGGGAAGCACGAATGCGCCTGATTCTTCTTTGCGAACATCCTGCCACACTTGGGGCACTCCCGAGGGGCATGACCGACGGGACAGGACTTGAGTCCGGTCTCTTGACGATTACGGGCCCCGCTCCGCTGAGGAATGTGTACGGTCGAAGGCTCCGTTTGCAGGAAGGGACCGCTGCGCAGGCGGATCGCTCTCGCGCATCCGCGCGCTGCGGGACTTCTTCGACAAGGTCCAACGTCTCACCAAGGGGATGAGGATCGCCCCGCCAATCGCGAAGACCGCGGTGGGAAATTCGGGGATGAAAATGTGTCCCCAGGTACCCGGGTTCGAGTCGTCGAGGCTGCTGCTTCCCCAGCCGTATGCGACACCGAGGTCCGCATCCCACACGGCAAGCATGAACCCGGCGACCGCATCCGAAGGCGGGGTAAGCGTACCCCACACGTCCGTATACCGGATTCGGAATTCGTACGTCTCGCCGACGCCGCCAATGAACCGGCCTTCCGCGGCGTTCCCTGGATCGCACACGGTGCACCAAATCCAGCCGAGCCCATCTCCCTCGGCCATCCCGAGCGCAGTCGAGCCGCTGAAGACCCAGAATAGCCGATCGTCCGGCTGCGGAGTGGACCCGCCATCGTGCATCGTGTCGAACAAGATCTCCCCGAAGTCGTTGACGTTCGATGTGGTGTCCGCGAGCACCTCGATACAGATGAACACGAACTGGGAGGTGTCCCGGCGACCGACGAAGAACCGGAGCTCCACGAAGGACCGGGAGCTCGCCCCGGCGTACTCCCCGGCGCCGATCCGGCACCTGCCGTCGACCGTTGGAGTGTTAAGCAGCGGCGCCGCGAAAATGCTCTGCGCGAATAACCCGTGCATCGGCTCGGGCGACCCTCCCGCGGCCCGCGTACCCAGAATCCCGAGGATATCACTCACGTCACCCCGCGCGGACCAGTCGGTTGTCGCGAACATGATTTCCGTGTTGTTCGTTGGCACGAGGAAGGAGGCTACGGGTGCTGCCTCGAATTGTGACCCCACAAGCGCGATATCGAACGTGTCGGAGCGGACGTCCCAGCTCCACGCAACCGGGTTCCAAGCGTAGAGGGCCTTCGACGTGATCCGACCGAAACGGCCCCGGACTTCGAGGAACCGATCCGCGACCATCCCCCCGATCGGGTCCCCGACGGCGTCGCGATTGTCCGTGTCCACGAAGATTCGGAGGATGTCTTCCCCGGATTGCCGGCGCAACGGGGCGGGCTACGAGGGCTGCGGAGGACCTGCGGGCTGCGGCTGCACACGAACCTCCGGAAGGAAGGCGCCGCCGAGCACGCGACCCTCGGTCCTCACGTAGAAAAACGCCTTGCTCGCGAGGGCCCACGCCGCGTCGCGGATGTCCACGTTCGCAGGAAGGATGTCGTCGGGGTCGTTGGTGGAACCGATCCAATCGGTGAACAGACCGTCCACGACCTTCCCTGCGGGCGTCATCTGAACGTACGCACGTGCACCGTCTCCGGAGAGCGTGGCTGAGACAGGAGTCCCGGTCCCGACCGCCGTGGCGTTGATCCCGAGGACTTCTACAGTGATCAACGTTCCCGGAGGGAGGCCGCCAGGGATGAGGACGAGCTGTTGTACGCGTTCCTGACCGGAGCCCACAGTGAATGGAAGCGACGGTAGGGTGAGCGCACCGCCACCGGTCTGCTGCACGGCAATGCTGTCCACACGAATGTCCGCGTTGAGTGCCTGCAACCGGAGCTCGAGGACGAACGTAGCCGTCGTGACGACGTCGGTCAGGGGCCGTTGGGTGACGACGAGCGCCCCCGGAGTGCGGCCAATGATCGCCCCTTGGTCCGTCGCATCGCCCGAATGGGTCGCCATCATCATTCGCAGGTTCGCGCTGGGAATGGGGCCGAACTCACTCTCGTCAAGGACGAATTCGAATTCCTGCCCGACGGAGACGGCGGGGAACCACCTCAGGTTCAGGAACGGTGTTGCGTTGTGTCGATCCGTGGCCCCGGTCCATTCGCGGAGGACGGTTCCCGTGACGCTCCCGTTCCATCCGTACAGCTCGGCAACGAAATCCGCCTCGAGGCCGGGCCCCTCGTATCCCGAGGTATCCGGATGGTCGACGATGAGATACACGCTCGACGGCGTGGTGCCCGGGAAGAGTGGACCCCGGGTCTGCCCATAGACAAACACCTGGCCATCCGCTGCGTGGATCCCGTACGCGATGAGGTCGGCCTCGGCGAGGGACGTGTCCTGCGGGTCGCTGTACACCGTGACGTTCGTCCACTCCGTGAAAACCCCATCGACAGCGAACCGAGGACCGGACGGGGGGACAGGCGCCCCGAGGAAATACGCAAGGAGGAGCATCAGCGTGAACGAGACCGCGATGAGCGCACCGGACCGCCGAAGATCGGACTGGGTCACGAAGCCGAACGCGTTCCGCCGGAACCGGAGACCGTTCGTGTATCCCGCACCGTTCACGAACCCACCCCGGCGGCGGGCTCCGTTCACCAGCCCTCCGTTCACGAGTCCCCCGTTGATGAGGCCGTTCGTCCGACCCCGGGTTCCGCCGCCCGTCCCGAAGGGCAACGCGGCTCCGCCTCGGTGTTGCGGCGGGATCCCGTTCGTGAGTCCCCTGCGTTCGCGGGGTGGAGAGCCTGTCATGTTACGCCTCAGCCGCCGGCCTTGCGCGAATCACACCGCCGCGGAGCCCGATCGCCATCGCCCCGATTCCCGCGAGGGCGAGGATCACGCCAATCAGGGCGGCGGCAACATTCAAGGAACCAAAGGCCTCGTACGCGTCCCCAAAGAACGGAACCCGGAACATGTCGTGCAGCAACGATCCGAGGAGGAACGCGGCCCCGCCAACCGCGACATGGACGGCACCGATGTAGAACACCGCGCGGTCCAGGCGGAGGCGGCTTGCGGCCGGTCCGGATTGGACCTCTGACGTCGGTTCGGATCGGCCAGCTGTTTCGACGTGCGGAGCGGGTTCTGCAACGACCGCTTCGCCCTGGGGCTCGGCCTCCGATGGCGGCTCGGGCGGGTGCACCTCCGGCGCAGGAGCGAACGTCTCCACGTCTGCGAGATCCCCGCTCAGCTCCCCGACTTCTTCCGCGGAGGACTCTGCGAAGAGAGGCGGAGGGAGTTCCTCTCTCGACGTTGCCTCCGGCGGCTGCGGCGGCTCCGACAGGGGTTGTGGGGACGGCGGTGCGATTTCCACTTCAGCCGCTGGCTTGGGGGCGGGCTCCGACGAGGCGGCCCTGTCCTCCTCCTTGATGTCATCGGTCTCGTCAGGTTCATTGAGGACCTGCTCGAGGTTGAGGAAGAGAAGAGCCAACTCCGCCCTCTTGGCGATGTCGTCCAATCCCGACGCCGCTGGAGATTGCGGCTCCTCCCGCCTCTCCGACACCGGCTGCGGCTGGCTTCCCTGGCGGTCAATGTACTCAATCAAGCGAGCGATGAGATCCGCTTTCTTGCCCGCAACCACGAGCCCGTGCTCTCGACACAGCCGCTCGAGTTCCCGTCTCGTGGCGGCAATCACGTTCTCTCGAGCGAGGCCCATGGACCCCGGCTTTGGAAGTGGAGTGAGGATCTCCACGAAGATGCCGCACGAGGAACAAAGACCTTCCGTCTGGTCCGCAGGAAACTTCAGTGGCCGGCCACAGTTCGGACAATGGTCGGGCGAAAGCTCCGCTTCGCGCATAGGGTCCACACTCATCGCCTTAGCGCCCCGCTTTCCCCCGGTTCGATATTAAACGTATCGGGACGGATAGTCCTCGTGATAATCGACACAATACTGACAGAGGAACAACCACGCGCGGAGCGGCCAAACGATCGTCCTAATCGCGGACCGGGAAATGCGTCCGGAACCGGCTACGCGGTTTTCACGACCTCGGCACGAGCGGCCACCAGGACCTCCCGGAGTTCCCGAGACAGGCGCAGGGCCTCCTCATGCTCCTCGTCGGTCATTGAGAGCATCTTCGCGAAGTGCATCATTTCCTGCTTGCAGAGATAGTCCACAGTTTCGAGCACCGCAATCTTTTCGGAATGCTCCATCTTGAACCCGAGCTGATCAAGCTTCCGCCCGAGATCGACAATCCGCGCGGCCGTTTCGGGATCAGCGCGAACCTCAAGCCCGATCTGCGAGAGAGCCTTGAGCGCCTCTGTCGTCTGCGTCTCCAGATAGCCGGGAGGCCCGGCAGACCCCATCGCGAGATGAAAGAGCTCCGCGCTTGCGCGATAATACGTCTCGATGAAGTGGTCCACCCTTTCCTCACGGCCGACTTCGATCATTCCCGCATCCTTCAGCTTCCGGATGTGATGATAGATTGCCTGAGGAGTTCGATCGAGCGCAGCGGCGAGTTGACTCACGGTCATCTCTTTCGCCCGCAGGAGATAGATAACCTTCCGGCGGGTTTCGTCAGCCAACAGCTGGAACGACTCGGGGTCTTGAATCACCTTGAACGCACGCATGGTTTCCCTTGGGTAAACCATAATTTGTCAACCTAATATAAACGTTTTGATTGGACAAACGAAGGTTTTATTAACGTCCACGTGTATTACACAAATATGCAGTACAACAAGACAAACGCGTCTGAGTACAACACAAACGGACGCAATGAGGGCTTCGACCCGGCGGCCGGCCGGATCGCTCGCGCCGCGTGGGCGGGACGAGCGGCGGTCCCGGGCGTCGCAGTCGTGGGGTCGAGCCTGAGGTGAGCAACACGATTGGAACGGACCTCCGGTATCTCCAACGGGACGAGACCGCCGGCGGATTGCGCGAACTCGAAAAATTCGTTCTGCTCGAATTCGGTGACCCGAATGCGGCCTGGTACCTCCCGCACGCCGTGGCCAACGGCCACCGGAATGAGGCGGTAGAGGCGGTCTGGCGCAAGCCAGTCCGGCCCGTGGAGTGCGCAGATTCCGCCGCGTAGGCGCAGCGAACCGCTTCTGTCCGGGTAGCGAAGGAAAGCTCACGCACCCGGTTGCCAGTCGGGCGAATGATCCCTCATTCCCGCAGCCTGACCGTCACCGCCCGTTAGATGGGGTCGATGGTGGGCTGATTCTGATTCTCAAAGGCTCACTCACCGTTCCTCGAGACCATCGGTTCCACACTGCGCATCGATGGCGTGTCCCAACTCGCCTCCGCTCTCACCGTGCGTGGGATTCCCTTACATGGCCGTGTAATGGGCGTACACAGCTCGACTCGTGTACGTATACACATAACCGATCGAGACAACACCGAGATAGAACGCGGTGATTACAAACCCGAACACAGCTTGCCATGGGTCCGCTGACATGGCGAGGGTCGCTCCGATGATGAAGTTCGCCACGCTACCGATGAAGAGAATCAAGGAGAGCCCCCACGTCCGCCGGAACACGAGGCTGAACACCGCGTTCGCGAGGAACACGGAGAAGAAGAACACGCCGACGAGCGCGTATCGAAATACGACAAGGCTCGTGGCGTCGCCGCCCGCGACCGCGATAATCGGACCCGCGAGCAGCAACCCCACGACGAGAAAGAGAAGCCCCGCCACGATCACCGCAACCATCATCCGTCCGTAGAAGGCGGTCAACCACTGCTCGAAGGCCCTCGGCCGCGTGACCGGGATTGCCCGCAGCGTCTCCCGCATCGAGTCGGAGAGGCGGTAGATGAAGACGAACTTCACACCGGTGAGAGGGATCAGCATGAGGAGGGCCATGTCGACGCCGACCTGGTACGACGCGTTGTACGCGAATCCATCCCCTTGGTTCCACCAAGAGACGAGGCGGTCCGCGAAGAGATACACGAAGAACAGTGTGCCGTACGCGATGAGCGGCAGGCCGTCATGAGCGAGGTACGCGAACCGCGGCGGCCGCACATGGCGTGGCCTCTCCGGCTTCGAATAAAATGGTGGCTCCTCCGCCGTCGGCTCCTCCCTCGGTTCTCGGTAAACGTATTCGAAGAGAAAGACCGCGCTCACAACAATCAGGGCGTATAGGCCGAAGCTCTGCGAACCGATCGTCGCCAGAGTCCGTGACGCCCCAAGTGCTTCGAGGACGAACAGGCTCACGAACATGAATGCGAGTGCGACGAGCGCGCTGAGGATGAGGGGCAGGTACCGCTTCATTGCGTACACGGGCACGACGAGGAGCCGGAAGAGACCGATCAGGAGGAAGTAATACAGCGTGACGAGCGTGATTCCAAAGGCCTTTGGCAGGATGAGCTCGTTGATGAGCGCGTAGCCCGCCCCCACGGTGATCAGGAGTACGCCGCCCCAGAAGAGGGACTTATCCATGACGAATCGGGCGAGCGGCTTGTTGTCCTGGAGCAGGTAGTACGTCATCTTCCAGGAGGCGAACTGCTGCACCCCACCCGTGGCGACGAGGCCGAGGATCACGCCGAGGCCGATGCTCGTCGCGATGTCGGGTGGGAGCCGGACGGAGGCCCATAGGCTCTGGCCCCCGAGGAAGAGGGCCACGAGCATGATCACCCACCAGAGGTTGTAGAACATCCCTGTGAAGAACAGGATAAATGCACTCCGTTGTTCCAGCGGCCCGCCGCGGGCCGGGGATGTCCTAGGCCGATACAGCTCCACGAGCGGCTCGACGTCTCGGGCGAGCGCAAAGACGCTCTCGTACCCGTGAAGACGGGCGGTCTCGTCTGAAACCCCGACGATCTCGAGGATCACGGCAACCTCGAGGTAGTCCTTTACGTTCGGCTCGACCTCCGCAATCGTGCGCGCGAGGGAGTCGACGTACGTCGCGTTCGATGGCCTCCAGGTCACGATGCGTACCCCCTGTAAATGTCCCCATATTGCCGTAGAAATCCCTCGAGAGGATACGCGACCTGGACCCGAAGGCGCGCTTCGTTCCCGAGTTGGGCCTGCAACGCGGGGTCACGGAACAAGGTGACGACCGCGTCCGCGAGGATTCGCGGCGACCGTGGCGGCACGACGATTCCGCCGTCTCCGAGGGCCTCGCGAACCCCGCCGACGTCCGTCGCGACGATCGGCTTCCCGACCGCCATCGCTTCGAGGAGCGCGTATGGAAAGCCCTCCGAGACGCTCGGCATCACGACGACGTCGCCCGCGTTGTACGCGGCCTCGGGCTGGCTCGTGTAGCCCATGAACCGCACGGTTTCCTGGAGGCCGAGCTTCTTCACCGTCCCGAGGCATAGCTGCGCATAATCCAGGTCTGGCGCCGGGCCGTAGATCAGGCACCTCGCGTTCGGAATCTCCTGCCGGACGTGCGACATCGCGACGATGAGGTTCATCGCGTCCTTGAGCCGGTCGATGCGGATCACGGACGTCACGGTCGGGCCTGGATACGGCCGATCGACCGCCATCGGTCGAAACCGCCGCGTGTCGACGCCGTTGTAGACCACGGAGATCCGGTCGTCGGGTACGCCCGCCTCTCGTTGCCACCGCCGATTGAACTTGCACACCGGGTACACCCGGTCCGCGTACCGGTAGTTCAGGCGCGCGACGGTGCGGAAGAAGTTTGACCACAGGACCTTCGTCGGGAAATCCGGTGCGCGGTTGATGAGGTCGAGCACGCGCTCCCGGTAGTACAGGCCGTGCTCCGTGAGGATGAACGGAACATCGCGCTTCATCTTCTCCACGACACCGATGAGGCCCGCGATGCTCGCAATCGCGGAGTGGCTCACGTCCGCCTCGCCCGGATGGACCGTGAGCACCTTCAGGTACCGGCTGAGGGTCCGCAGGATGTTCGCCGCCTCGAGGACGCTGATGTCCCGGTAGAGCTGATGGCCCGCCAAGAAGGACTCGAAGAGATCGAACACGGGCTTGCTCTGGAACGTTTTCTTGAAGTCCCGATCCTGGAAGTAGAGGTGCATTTGATAGAGGCTCTCCGCAACCCGCTCGAGCCCGCCATCGCCGTTCACGCTACCTTCGAGGAAATCCTCGAAGTGCGGAAGAAAGGAATGCCGCACAAACCGGTCCCGGGTGTGCAGCCGACGGTGGAGGAACGATCGGTACGTCTCGCCGTTGAACTCCTCCGGCCGCTCCTCCCCCCAGAGGGGCAAGGTTCGAATCCGCTCGACGTTCCGTGGGAGGCGGTACCGGAGCTCCACATTCGGGTTCGACACGATGCTGACGATTTCAAACCGGATGTCGGGGAGGCCGCGAATCAGGCTGTCCGCCCACGTCGAGACGCCGCCCATGTAGTGTGGGTACACTCCGGAGACGAGAAACAGCACCTTCACGGGAGAACGCCACCTCACAGTCCATCAAGGAGGCGCTCGAGCCGAGCGACGTAGTCGCGGAGGACACGAACTCCTCTCGCCCGCGGCGCGGCGCCGCCCGCCGTCGCTGGTCTCATCGGGGCCTCCGGCTGCAGGAAGACCTCCGGGACTCGGTCCGCCTGATCCGGGTGGAGGGCCGCGTTTAGGACCTTGTACTTCGCGCGCACCTCGTCGATTGCCTCGGGGCGTCGTCCGAGCGCAAAGAATACCCCCGCCCGCTCCAAGGCCCAGAGGGCGTCCCGGGGGGACGTCGCGACGGATTCGTCGGCGTGCGCCCGAAACTGGCGAGCTGCGCCCTGGTAGCATTGAATCGCGAGAGGTTCCTCGCCCGCTTCTTTCAACACGAAGCCCGCCATCGCGAGGCTCAGCGCGGCGCGCGCCCGCTGGCCCTGGAGAAGCTCGCGCTTCGAGTCCTCGAGGTACCGGGTCGCGGCCTCGGCGAAGTCACCCTGGAGCTGGCTCGAAACGGCCGTAAGCCAGAGATTCGCCTCGTCCGTGATCCGGCGCGCCCAGGACCCGGGCATTTCCTGACGTTCCGCAAAGCCCGGCGCGCTCAGGGCGTCCCGCACACGGGCCCAGAGGCCTCGAGGTGTCTCCTCCGAGATCGCTTCCTCTGGAACCTTCGCTCTCGCACCGTTGGGCGAGTCCTCTCGCACTTCTCCACCGACCCCGTGAAGACATTGGCGCAGTCGGGTTATAACGGTTCTCAACGCCGGTCTCGTGGTTCGCAATTTGATAACCCAAGCGGAGTCGCGCGCGATCCGTTGGATTTCGATTTACGTGGGCTCACTCGGTTCCACAATCATGGCCGCGTGATCGGCCTGATACGGCTCGAGGGGGACCGTCGCGAGGATGTGGAGCTTTGCCCGTCGAAGCTCGGAGGCGACGGCACGGTAGAGGTTCGACGGCTCCTGCGCGACGTCGATGCTCCGGGCCTTGACCATCAGGATCGCGCTTCCCTCCCGAGAGAGAAACCGCAGGTTCCGTACGAAAATTGCGACCTGGTCCCGCTGGGCAATATCCTGGTAGAGAAAATCGACGCGCCCGACGGTCTTCGCGTACGACTCGGGTCGCCGGGCGTTCGCGAGGATCGGCAGGAGATTCGGCCGCCGCTCCGCGAGGGCCATGAGTTGTTGAAACGCGCGGCGGGACACCTCAATTGCGAACACGACGCCATCCGTGCAAAGGTCGGAGAGGTGGCTCACGGTAGTCCCCGTCGCCGCACCGAGATAGAGGACCCCGGATCCCCGCTCGACCGGGAGGATTTTCCAGCCTTTCAGAAGCAGCGCCGCAAGTTTGCTGCGGCGGGGATTCCACGCGCGGTACTCCACGCCATCGTGGACGACGAGGCGTTCGCCGTACACGGCGATTCCGGGCACAAGATTCTGCGTGTAAAGGGCGCGACCATCTGTGAAAACGTGCGAGACGCCGAGGGCGCGGAGGCGTGGCACACGCGTGGCAACTGACCGTCCCGCTTGAACGTTCCCGCAATGTCACTGACGCCGCGGCCGATGGGCACGCCGTGCTCGGCGCGCGGATGCGTTTGCTCGGCGCCTCGCCTTTCGTTTCGGAGGCGTGGAACGAGGCCTGGACTTCGGCTTCCGAGCAACCCGCCGCGTTCTTGGCCGGCCCGCCCGGTGGGCGGGACGCTGCGCGACAATGGGCGCGGGCTTCTTTCCTGGAACGACGGGCGTCGTGCGCTCGAGAAGCGCGGCCTCGTTGAGGAGGATCCGCGGATCCTCATGGAGCCGACGGGCGGCGCGCAACTTTCGAAGGGCCTCGTCCGTCTTGCCCATGGCCGCGAGGACGCACGCGATGTTGTTCAGGATGCTGGGATCCCGCTCGGCGAGGGCAGTCGCCTGCTGGAGAGCTTCGAGCGCCGCCTTCCATCGTTCACGTTTCGCGAGGCACACGCCCCGGTTGCTCCATGCGGTCGCGTCCCGGGGATGGTCCGCGAGGTGTGCGGCGAGAGCAATCTCCGCGTCATCGAAGCGATGGGCCTTCATCAGAGCCCGTGCTAGCCCGAGCCGATTTCCCACCAGATCACCAATCCGCGCGTACGCAAGGATCACCTCGTCGGAACGCCCGATGGACTCTAGGATCGCGGCGCGTTGGGCCCATGTACGGACATCGTTCGGCCTCGCACTGATCGCGACATCCAGCTCTGCCAGCGCCGCCTCCGTTGCGCCCCCGTGTGCGAGGGCATGGGCCTTGTGGAGGCGGGCCGCATCATCCCCCATCTGGACCGCGCGGTCGAAGCATTTCACCGCCTCCCCCAACCTCCCGGCCCTCTCGTAGGCCGTTCCCAGCCCAACCCATGGGGCGGGGGAATCGAGGCGGATCGTGGATTCCCAGAGTCGTATCGCGACATCCGGCGAGCCCAGGCGGGTGAGCAGCGCCGCTTGCTCCGCCCTTCCTGCGCGCCACACGACCTCCGTCCCACCAGTCCGGAGGCGATCGAGGATCCGCTGCCGCACCATCCCGCTTCGCCCCTTTGGGTTCAGTCCGAGCGCGAGCGCGTGCTCCTTGAGCGCGGGCCAATCCGCGTGCTCGATCTCGGCTGCGCTTGGCAACGTCATCGCGTCACCTCCTGGCAGCGCGCCTGAATCTCGCATTCCTCGCATCCCGGGTCACCGACCTCAAGCGTGCCAAAACACTCGTAGACGCCACGGTACAGGTCGACGAGCTTGCGAAGTTCCTTCGCCTTCCGGAGGCTGCGGCGAGCTTCCTTCAGGTCCGGATCGAGCTCGAGGGCTCGCTCGAAACACCGCGCCGCCAGGGAGCTCTCGAGGAGGGCGAGATGGCTGAGTCCCTTCAGGTACCAGAGCCACGACGTCTCCCGCAGCCGAAGGGCGCGGTCCGAGGCGATCACGGCCTCGCCGTGCTTTCCCTTTCTCTGGTCCGCGAACACTTCGTTCACATAGGCGTCGAAGAAATCCGGATCGAAATGAACGGCGCGCGCGAACGCGGCGAGGGCGCCGTCGACCTTGCCGCGCCGGAGGAGCGTGGCGCCCTTATTGTTCCACGCGGGGGCGTACTCCGGCCGCATCTCGAGGACTTGATCAAAGCACACCTCCGCGGCCGGATACTTCCGAAGCTCGTGAAGCGCGGCGCCCTTGTTGACGAGCGCCTCCACGCTCCGCGGATTGCGCCGGAGGATCTCCTCGTACGCCTCGACCTCCTCCTCGAATCGACCCATCGCGTGAAGCACGGAACCGAGGGCCATCCACGCCTCCTCGTTCTCCGGCTTCAGGACGAGCGCCTCGGCGAAGGACCGTAGCGCCTCCGGGAAATCACCTTGGAGCTTGAGGACCTGGCCTCGCGCGATCCACGCGACATCATACCTCGGTTTCAGCTTCAGCGCCGCGTTGAAGTGTCCGAGCGCCTCGGTCAGCTGACCCGCCGAGAGGTTCCGCTTCCCCGCCCGCATCGATTCCTCGAGGCTCACGACGCTCGGCAGGAACCGGTGCTCCGCCTTCATCGGGTCGGATGGTGTCATGACTTGGTCCCCCCCATCCGCTTCAAGCACGCCTGTCGCCACCGGGTCGCGAGTTCGTGCTTCGGGCGGAGCGCGATGGCCTTATCATAGCACGCCAGCGCCTCCGCGTACTTTTCCTGTTGCTGAAGCGCGATCCCTCTGCCCGTCCATGCATCCGCCGACGCCGGGTTTGTCGCGAGGATCTGGTCGAAGCGAACCATCGCGAGGTACGGATCGCCGCCCTCGAGTGCCGTCTCCGCGAGCTGGAGAAGGGTCTCCGTGTCCTCCGTCTCCGACTCCGACGCCTCCACGAACTGCTCGAGGTCCCAGGGAAGTTCCTCGCCCGTGCCCACTTCGCCTGCGAACGTCTCCGCGACCCGCTTCGCCTCGGGCGATTCCGGATCGAGCTGTCTCGCGCGGTCTAGGGCTGCCCTCGCCGACTCTCGCTCCCCGAGGGACCAATGGGCCTGCCCTTTGCCGAGCCACACATCAACCCGCGTGTTCGCGAACTCGAGGGCTTTGTCGAACGATTCGAGCGCCTCCTTGTACCTCCCGCGCCTCAGGAGGACCTTGCCTTTGCCAACCCAGGCGTCCGGGGAGTTCCAAGAGAGCGCAATCGCACGGTTGTACAGCTGAAGCGCCGCGCCCCAGCGACCCCTCCGGTCCAGGAGCGCCCCCTTCCGATAGAGCGCGCTCGGATTCGTGGGTTCCATCTGCAGGGCGCGGTCGATGAGAGCCTCCGCGGCGTCGATGTCCCCGAGCGCTTGCATACAGTCGGCGAGACCGAGGATCCCGCGCGGGTTCTCGGGGTTCGTGTCGAGGACACTCTGGAATAGAAACGCTGCCTCGTTGAGCTGCCCTTCGATCCGAAGTTGCTCGCCCTTGAGGAGGACGTCGCCTGCCTTCGAGGGGTCGAGCCGGAGGGCTTCGTGAAGGCAGTCCATCGCGTCCGCATGCCGCCCGGCCGCGAACTGGAGGTTCGCCTTCGCATACCATGCCTCCTGGTTCCCACGATTGATGTCGAGGACTCGATTGTAGCAGTGGAGAGCCTCGGAGGGGCGTCCCATGAGAACGAGGAGCTCCGCCTTCTCAATCCAGAGGCGTTCGTCATCGGGGTGCTCCTGGAGACCAGCCTCGATCACCCGACGGGCGGCCTCGGTGTCACCCTCCTCGAGCAGCGCGTTCGCTTGCTCGCGGTGGTCGAGCGGCTTCCCCTTTTCCCCCGGCGCGAGAATCGCGCGGATCTCCGTCGCGAGCGCCTCTGTGACGCCTTTGCACTGCGCGAGCGCCTTTACGCTCGCAGCCCGCAAAGATCCCAGGTCCGAGAAGGCGTTCGTGATCGCCTTCGCCGTCGGGATCGTCATTCCGGGCACGGTGTCGAGAAACTCCATGACGGCGCGGCGCGTCTCATCCTTCTCTGCCCACTCAATCTTGTCCCGTACCTTGCGCTCTTTCTCCTCGAGGTCCGTGACCTTCGCGACGACCTCATCCTCCTTCGCCCGCAGCTCGGATTCCTTCTCCTCAATCGTGCGAGCTTTCTCGCGGATCTCC